>Ga0315289_10006574_pt1 | contig 17068 bp, 17 predicted proteins | sample YL17G11_40_MG_FD_203452 | JGI IMG/M metagenome (GOLD analysis project Ga0315289, IMG submission 203452) | Sediment microbial communities from Yellowstone Lake, YNP, Wyoming, USA - YL17G11_40 | ecosystem: Environmental > Aquatic > Freshwater > Lake > Sediment | place: USA: Wyoming | collected... | reverse complement strand
TTCATGAATTGCCCCTACTTCACCCATGCCAACCGATCATCTTTCTCAGATGCTCACCGAATACCCGCCGTCCACCGGCAGGGCGACGCCGGTGATGAAGTTGGAGGCGGCGGTGGCCAGGTAGATCGCCGTTCCGGCTAATTCTTCCGGCGTTCCCCAGCGGCCTACCGGCGTGCGGGCCAGAACTTTTTCGTTCAATCCCTCCAGCTCGACACGAGCCCTCCGGGTCATATCCGTGTCGATCCAGCCGGGAAGGATGGCGTTCACCTGGATGTTGTCGGTGGCCCAGCCCACGGCCATGGCGCGGCTCATGGCGACGATTCCCCCCTTGCTCGTGCCGTAGGCGATGAGTTTTCCGCCGCCGAAGATGGAGGTCATGGAGCCGATGTTGATGATCTTTCCCCCGCCTGCCTTTTTCATGGCCGGGTAAACGTATTTGGAGGTTAAATAGGCGCTGCGCAGGTTGACTTCGAGGACCTCGTCATACTCCGTGATCAGGAGATCCTGGGGGAATTTTCGGATGTTCACGCCCGCATTGTTCACCAGCACGTCGATCCGGCTATAGGTATCCAGGACTTTTTTCACCATGGCTTGGATCTGTTTCTCCTGCCGCACATCCACCTCGACCTCCAGCACCTTCACCCCGAAATCCTTGCGGATTCCCTCGCCGGCCTTGGCGGACTTGGCCGCGTTCCGGGCGGCGATGACGACGTCGCCTCCTACGCTCGCAAAACCGCGGGCGATTCCCAGGCCGATGCCCCCGTTGCCGCCGGTGACGATGGCCACCTTTCCCTTCAGGCTGAACATGTCTTTCATGATTTACCTCCGCATCTTTTTGTGGTATGGGCAACCGTAATCCGTTAAAAATGAAATCGTGCGCAAAATGGGAATAAAATTGTAGGGGCAACCCTCCGTGGTTGCCCATCTTGCGGGCGGCCACATCGGGCCGCCCCTACTACTATATTCTGTTTGGTTCCCGCTATGCCGGGTCAGGAGTTCTCTAAGAATATATCCCCGGCCGGGGGGTGTTTTCAAGGGATTTCTGGCTGGAGCTTTCCCCCCGGGGGAGTTTCCCTTATAATATGGAAAAGTCAGGGGGAAAGCATACGGGAATGAAAAGAATTGCGGATCGCGGATTGCGGATTGCGGATTCGGAACCCAGAGCCAATCGAAATCGGGCAAGGATGCGGAAGGCCGCCCCTGGCGCCAATATCGTTCTCATCGGTATGCCCGGCGCGGGGAAAAGCACCGTCGGGGTACTGCTTGCCAAAGCCCTCTCCCGAGATTTTCTGGATACCGATGTGTACATCCAGGCCAAGCAAGGCCGGACCCTCCAGGAGATCATCGATCAGGAAGGGCTGCCAGTCTTCTGCCGGATCGAAGAGCGCCACGTGCGTTCCCTGAAGTGCCGGACCTCGGTCATCGCCACCGGGGGCAGCGTGGTCTACTCCCCCGCCGCTATGGCCCGTCTCCAGGCTTCGGGAATCATCATCCATTTGGACCTGGATCTGCCCGCGCTGGAGAAAAGGCTGACCAACCTGCCCACCCGGGGAGTGGTCATGGGACCCGGACAAGACATCCGCCGATTGTTTGCCGAAAGGGAACCCCTTTACCGGAAATACGCCGATCTGACCATCGACTGCGCCGGCTTTACTCATGAGGAGATCGTGGGGATGATTGTTCGGAGGTTGAACCGAGTCGCCCCCCCTCCGGCCCGGGGGCAAGGACGTTGCCCGCAGAAATCATGAGGCACCTTTGATTCCATGGAACGGGCGGCCACAGCCCCGGGACCACATCTTCGGGTAGATTTCCCGTAGGGGCGACCCGGTGGGTCGCCCAAGGGCCCGCCGCCTTCTGCGGAAGTAAAGCGGAGCCCCGGGGAAAAGGGCTTACCCGGCCGATGCTTTCTGCGGGCAACGTCCTTGCCCCCGGGCCACAAGAAAAGGTATCTTAAAAGTGAAGGCGGGCAAGGGAAAAGAACCCCTTGAGAAAGATTTTCCTCCGGAGTAACATGGGATTCGTGGCAGATTGTTCAGGGATACACGGGCCTGGCTTTCGGTAATTAAAGGGAAGAAGGATGGACAACCGGGAAAGGCTGGAAAAATTAGGGCAGATCGTATCGCAAAAGAAAAGTCTCATCCTCACCCATAACAACCCGGACCCGGATGCCATAGCCGCCGGCTGGGCCTTGTGTTACCTGATCCGCAGGAAATTCAAAGCCCACGCCGAACTGGCCTACGGAGGCCTCATCACCCGGGCCGAAAACCGGACCATGGTGCGGCTTCTCAACATCGACATTAAACCCCTGGACTCCGTCACCCTCCGCGACTTTCAGGTTTTCGGCCTGGTGGACACCCAACCCCGGGCTGGGAACAACAGCTTCCCCGCCTATTTGAAGGCTTCCATCGTCATCGACCATCACGGGGCCCGCAAGGCTTCCCAGGAGGCAGACCTCGCGGACATCCGCCTGAGCTACGGCAGTTCCGCCACCATCCTCACGGAATACCTCCTGGAGGCCGGCTTGGCCATTCCCAAAACCATGGCCACCGCGCTCTACCTGGGGTTAAAAACGGACACCCAGAACCTAGGCCGACATGCAACCGACGTGGATTACAAAGCGGCCATTGCCCTCTACCCCAAGGTCCAGCTGAAAATCCTTTCTCAGATCGAATACCCCGCCCTGCCCCGGGATTATTTTCTGGATTTCGACCGGGGACTCCACGAAGCCAAGATTTACGGGAAGGCCATCTTTTGCGACCTGGGGTGCCTGGCCAACACTGACATGGTCGCCCTCATGGCCGATTTCTTCCTTCGCTTCGCCGAGGTCTCCTGGAGCTTCGTCATCGGCACCAGTGACTCCCGCCTTATCTTCTCCTTGCGCACCAAGAGAGCCAATCAGAACGCCGGTCAAATAGCCCGGCGTATGGTCAAAGGATTGGGAACGGCGGGCGGGCACGGCCTGACTGGCGGGGGGCAGATCTCCATCCAGGACATCTCCCCCGAAAAAGCGGACAAGATGCGTCAATCCATTCAAAAGCGCTTCTTAAAGTATGCCGGCCAGGAGAACACCCAGGGAGAAAGGCTCCTTCCCGACTTTCCCCTCCGCAACGGGGTGACCTAAAAAACCCCTGAAAAGCAGACTCCCCTCTCCCATCAAAATCGACGGCATGCCGGAAATGCTTCCTTCTCCCCCATGAGTCAACAAGGCGAGGGCGATCGCCCCCCCTCACTATTGAGATGCCTTTTCTTGTGGCCCGGGGGCAAGACCGTGGTTGGAAGGCAGGATCGGCGGGTGGCAAAGATCCGATGAAAGATTGCTTCTCTTCCTCAGAGGAAGGCGGTACAGGCAGGGGAATCTGCGCACCCCAGGGCCGTTTCCGCCCGGACCGATGAAAGAATCCGTGCCTCATCATGCCGAGAACCACGGCCTTGCCCCCGGGCCGGGCACGGCCTCCCAGCAATCGACATTTATCTGATTTCTGGAAAGGGGGCAAGGTCCAGGGGGGATTTCCGCTTCAGCAGCTGATTGGCAAGGCCTATGGAAGATGGGGAGGCAATTTGGATGAAGACCCGACGGCCGGGCGGCTTCAGGATGACCGGAAAGGCCGGAATCAAACCCCCAGGTATGCCTGTTTCACTTTTTCTTCGCTGAGCAGCTGCCGGGCTTCCCCGGAAAGGACGATCTCCCCCGTCTCCAGCACGTACCCGTGATGAGCGATGTTCAGAGCCACGGCGGCGTTCTGCTCCACCAGGAGGATGGTCATCCCCCGCTGGTTAATATCTTTTATGACTTCAAAGATCCGGGCCACCAGAAGAGGGGCGATTCCCAGCGACGGCTCGTCGAGCATGAGCAATTTCGGCCGGGACATGAGCCCCCGGCTGATCACCAGCATCTGCTGCTCGCCGCCGCTCAAGGTCCCGGCCAGCTGCTCCCGCCGGTCTTTGAGCACCGGGAAAAGGCTGAAGATCTCCTCCATGGCTTCCCGGATTCCCGGTTGATCGGCTTTCCGCACGTACGCCCCGAGCAGCAGATTTTTGTAGACGGTCATCTGCGGGAAGAGCTTCCTTCCCTCGGGGCAGTGGGAAACGCCCAGCCGCACGATATCCTCGGCGCCCAGGCGGTCGATTCTTTGGCCTTCAAACTCGATGGTTCCCCTTTTCGGTTCGATCAGCCCGGAAATCGTCCGCAGAAGGGTGGTTTTCCCCGCTCCATTGGCCCCGAGGATGGAAATGAGATCCCCTTTTTCCACCCCCAGAGAAACCCCCTTCAAGGCTTGGGAGCTTCCATACCAGGTTTCGATATCCTGGACCTTAAGCAGCATAGCTCTTCCCCAGGTAGGCTTCGATGACCCTTTTGTCCTGACTCACTTCGCCGGGCACTCCTTCGGTAATCTTCCGGCCATAGTTCAGGACCATGACCCGGTCCGGCAGTTCCATGGCTACTTTCATCTTGTGTTCGATGAGACAGACCGTGACCCGGTTCTTTTTGATTTTTTCGATGAGCGAGACCAGGTTGCTGATCTCCTTGAAATTGACCCCGCCCGTGGGCTCATCCAGGAGGAGGAGTCGAGGATCGGTGGCCAGGGCCATTCCAATGGAGAGTCTCTTCTGCGCCTCCTGGGTCAGGCTGCCGGCAATCTTACTCCGGTCCCGGGTCAACCCGGTGAATTCCAGGATCTCTTCGGCTTTATCCCGACAAGCCCGTTCCTCCTCGCGGGTCCGGCGGCCGCCGAATATCGTTCCCAGAAGGGCCGCTTTGACTCGCAGCCGGTGGCCGACCACCAGGTTGTCAAAGACCGTATCCCGGCTGAAAACTGCGGTCAGCTGAAAGGTACGGGCAATCCCCTTTTGGGCGACGGTATAGGGTTTCAGGTTGGTGATGTCTTCTCCGCGGAAAAAAACCCTTCCCCCGGTGGCCGGGTAGAATCCGGTAATCACGTTAAAGAGGGTGGTCTTGCCGGAACCATTGGGCCCGATGATGCTGAAGATCTCCCCTTCCCGGATCTGGAAGTCCACTGCGTCCACCGCCCTCAGGCCTCCAAAATCCTTGCAGAGCCCCTTGACCTCGAGCAGCGCCGGAGTCATCTTCCCCCCTTTCCCGAAACCTTCAGCCACAACATCTGGGCCCCGCCGACGATTCCCCCGCGGAGGAAGATGATGATGATGACCAATAAAAAGCCGTAAGCGACCAGGCGCGGGACGGCCACCCCGTGCAGGAGCTCGCTGACCACCGTCAGGAGGAAGGCTCCGATTAAAGGCCCCCCCAGGGTGCCCAGGCCCCCGATCAGGCAGAAGATCAGGAATTCAAAAGTGACATGGTAATCGGATATCTCCGGGCTCAGAAAGCCGATGTAGGAAGCATAGAGAACACCCGCCAGCCCGGCAAAGCCGGTGCTGATCAGGAAGGACAGGAGTTTGGTCCTCATGGCATGGATGCCGATGGATTCGGCCAGTTCCTCATTGCCCCGGATGGCCAGGAAGGATCGGCCCATCATGGAGTGAACGATGCGGTAGATGACCAGGAGGGTCAGGAGGAGAAAGATGAGAACCAGGTAGTAATAGGAGGGTATGGAGGTAAAGGCGATCTGCCCTCCCCAAGGAAGCGGGATGGGGCTTGGCCGGGGAATCCCCAAGAGCCCCCGGGCTCCTTCGGTCAGCTCTTCCCAGCTGTCAATGATCACGGTTACGATCACGTTGAAGCACATGGTCCCGATGGCAAAGTAGGAGCCTTTGGTCCGCAGGGCCAGGACGCCGATAAAGAAGCCCAGGGCGACGGTGATGATGCAGGCCAGGATCAGGGCGGGCCAGAAATTCAGCCCTAATTTCAATATGAGCAAGCCGGCGGCGTAGGCCCCGATGCCGAAAAAGGCGCCGTGGGCAAGGTTGACCTGGCCTGTGTACCCCATGAGCAGGTTCATGGAGGTAGCCGCCATGCCCCAGATAAAGCACATGATCAAGATGTGGAGATAAAACCGGCTGGTCACGAAGGAGGGAATGGTGAAGGCCAGAAGGATCAACAGCAGGACGATCAGACGCTTGGGGGAATAAAGATTGGCCGGAGTCCCCATCATTTCCCCCCGAATAGACCGGTGGGCCGAATGGCCAGGACGGTCACCAGGACTCCGAAAGAGAAGACTTCATGGTAGGAGGTGCTGATGTACCCCCCGCTCAGGCTTTCCACCAGCCCCAAGAGAAACCCGCCGATGATCGCTCCGGGGATGCTTCCCATTCCGCCCAGGATGATGATGACGAAAGCCTTCAGGATGACCGGGCCGCCCATCCCCGGATGGACCAGGTGAATCGGCGCAATCAGGCTGGCGGCGGCCGCTGCCAGGGCCGTTCCCAGGGCAAAGACCATCATCCGCACCCGTTTCACATTGATGCCCATGAGGCGGGCGCCTTCCATATCCTGGGCCGTGGCTTCGATCGTCGCTCCCACAAGGGTTTTCTTGATGAATAGATGAAGGAGAACGATTAAAGCGACCGTGACCAGAATAATAATGATTCGCTGGAAGGTAATGGTGGTGCCAAGGACCTGGACGACCTGGGTGTGCACCGGGGGGAATCGTTTGAAATCCGGCCCGAATATGTACAGCGCCCCATCCACGAAGATAAAGATCATCCCGATGGCGGCGATAAAAGAACTCAGGGGGGATTCCAGCATGAGGGGCCGATAAACCAGCCGCTCCATGACGATGCCGATCAAAGCCAGGGCCATCATGGAAATGACCATGGCCAGCCAGAAGTTCAGGCCCAGGGACGTGGCCAGCAGGAAGGTCACATAGGCGCCGGCCATGTACAGGGCGCCGTGGGTGAAGTTGGGGATGTGCAGGATCCCGTACTCCAGGGTCAGCCCGAGGGCCACCAGGGAATACACGCTCCCCAGCATGATCCCGTTCAGCACCTGCTGGATGAAAAGGGACATCCAAGCTCCTCAAATTGAAAAACGCATAGCGCATGGGACATAGCGCATAGCGTCCTACCTGCCGACATAAATCTTATCGCGTTTGTCATTCCGGGCTTGACCCGGAATCCAGTTTTTTCCTGGATTCCCGCTTTCGCGGGAATGACGACTCTTATTGGGATTTATCTCGCTGTGTCTAATAGTGCCCGTAGCTGATTGCTCATGGCTGATAACCAAATTTCTTGACCATGAGCTACGAGCTATGAGCCATGAGCCATGAGCTCTTTGCTCTATTCGGTTTTTATTTCGGCCCCCAGGCCGCGCCGTATTTCTTGTACCAGGGGCCCGGGTCGATATTGACCGGTAGGGCGAATTTCCCGTCGGCGATCTCCATGGCGAAATAGCCGGAAATAAACTGCCCTTCCTTGGTCATGCTGTGAATCCCGCGAATGGCATGTTTTCCCACCGGCAGGACCCCGGGGACGGCGGCCATGATCTTGTCCAGGTCTTTGACCGTTCCGGCCTTCTTCATGGCCTCGGCGAATATGTACATCACCTCATAGTTGAAGGCCGACTCCGAGGTGGGAATGGTTTTCACCCTCTCCTCATGCCTCTTCGAATATTCTTTCATGAGCGGAAGGGGCATCATGCCCACGGGGCAGACCCCCACGCTGGGAGTCAGGGTTTTTAACGGAGCCACCTTCTCCATCTCGTCCAATTTACACTGGGAACCCAGCATGAACCCGCCCTTGAAACCAAGCTCACGGGCGCTGGAGATGATCATGGCGGACGGTTCAGACGGGCCGTAGAGAAAGATAACCTCGGGTTTGGCCGCCAGGACCTTGGTCAGGTAGGGATAGAAATCGGTTACCTTCCCGTAATCCGCGGGGGCATTGGCCACGATTTCGCCCCCCATTTCCTTCCACAGCACATCGAATATTTTTTCGGCCATCTTGGCCGCCTCATGGGTCCCGCAGAGAATAGCCGCCTTCCTCCATCCCTTTTTCCAGCCGATCTCCATGACCCCGAAATTGTAGAACCCCATGGACATGGGCGCCTTCACCAGCCATTTGTTCCCCTGCTGCAGGATGGCGGTGTTGTCCGTGTAGCCGTGAAGGATGAAACCCTCCTGCTCGTTGAATTTCAGCATGCCCAGGATGCCCCCGCTGTGCGGGCAGAAGATAAAAGGCGGTTTGTGCAGTTCCACGAACCGGCGGGCGTTGGTGACCGCGTCGGCCGGCCGGTACCGGTCATCGAGGGAGATCACTTTAAAGGTATAGCCCTTCCCCGCGACGGAGATCCCGCCGGCTTCGTTGATCTCGTCCACGGCCATCTTTAACCCGTCGAGGTTATTCTGGCCGTACTTGGCCGCCCCCCCGCTCAGGGGGCCGGTATAGCCCACATTGATGACCTCTGCGGCCGCGGCTGGAAGAGCACTCAGGACTAAGAGAAAACCGATCCAACCCGCCCAGGAGATCCAAAAAGACAAAAATCTTCTCTTCTCCATAACAACCTCCTTCCCGGCTGATAGGTGAGAATCTCCGCCTGCCCCTCAAAGGGCCTTTCCCTCAGGAATGATTTCTCGTAACAATTTAGCTTTTTGAAAAAGGGCAGCTATTCGCCTTCTGAAAGGATCTCCCAGAAATCCCCCCTGCCCCCCTTTGCAAAGGGGGGTTGGGGGGGATTTCAGCGATAGCCTTCCCCATCGATATCACTCGGCAAAATTTGGATATCTGGAGAAACCCGTCTTGCCGTTTTTCGATCCGTTCTCTCCGCGTTGATATCAGAAATTTATGGGGGTTGGAATTTTTGTTTGGAAATTTTCTCTGCCCGATCTTAGCAACCTAGGGAAATATGTCAAGAAAATTATTTGATCGCCTTCCTCTTCTCTTCCATCTGGAGGTCGAGGTTTTTCAGCCTTTCCATTGTCCTTTTCATCCGCTCCGTGGACTCCCTCAGGCTGCGGTTGGCTTCGCTCAGGTTTCGATTGGCTTCGCTCAGGTTTCGATTGGCCCATTCCATTTCTTCCAGGCGCACCTGCATCTTTTCCAGGCTGGTCTGTAATTCAACATTCTTTTTCCCCCCCAGATCCAGCAACTTTCCTTGCCGGTCCAGGGCCTCCTTTTTTTCCCTATTTTCCCCGACGAGGTTTTCCAGTTTTTCGGTTAATTGAACCGTCTCTTTTTCCGCCCTGTCCAACTCGCGCAGGGCCCCAAGCCAGTTCTGAGCCTCATCCGTTCGCGCCTCAACCGGGGCCAGGGATAGATAGGCCTCAAACTCGCGGAGGGCTTTCCCGTAATTCCTCCCGGGGTTTTGGTGATGGGTGGAAAGTTCAGCCAGTTGGTGGTGGAGCTTCGCCCGATCCGACGGATCTTCCGCCTCCTGGATCAGCGTCTCCAATCGTACCGTTTCCCGAGAAAATTCCTCCCCGGTCTGGGGGCGATGCTTCAGGCTGCAGCCCAAAAAGAGGAAAATAATAACCAAAACAAGAAAAAAGACTTCCCCTGGCTGGCGACGAATCATGTTCTTCCTTTCTTGGTGGAGAATTTTTAAGCCGTTCCCCCGGGGGGGGGATCGCGCCGCTTGTCGACCACAAAAATGGACTTGGAAAAGGACTTGGCGAAATTCTTCATCTCGGCGGCGATCTCTCCGACCTGGATGTGATTCTTCAGTTTGCGGTGCCGGTTGGTGACGACGGCGATGGAAATGGTCATGATGGGGAAAGACACGACTTCGCCCTTTCGGGTCTTTCCCTGGATGTATCCTTTCTGCCGGTCCTCGGGATTGTAGAAGGCCACGATCTTCTGGTCAAAGTCGGCGATGACCGCGGTGCAGATCTTTTCGAACCGGTCCGGGGGGGTGATCAGGATGAAGTCGTCGCCCCCAATGTGGCCGACAAAATCTCCCTCCCCGCCGTGTTCCCTGACCGCCTGCTTGATCATCTCCGCGGTTGCCAGGATCACTTCGTTTCCCCTGGCGTATCCATACTGGTCGTTGAAGGCTTTGAAGTTGCGCAGGTCGGCAAGACAGAAGGCCATCGGAGATTCTTCCTCGATCCTTTTCTTCAAAACCTCCTCGATGGCCACCCCGCCGGGCAGGCGGGTAAGAGGGTTGGCGTCCAGATACATCTCTTCCATATGTTTCAGGCGGATGGCCATTTCATGGAAGGCATGGGACAGGTCCCCCAGCTCGTCCCAGCTCCGGACGGCAGGGAGGTGATCGAATTTCCCCTCCGAAATTTCCTTGGTGGACAGCTTCAGTTGATGGATCGGTCCCGAAATATTCCGGGTAATCACCAGGGCCACCAGAACTCCCAGGAGAATCCCGCCCACGCACAATCCGGCGATCACCCGAAAGGCTCGCTTTCCGATCTCGGAGATCATCTGATTTTTTTTCATCTGGTCCTGTTTCGCCGCCCAGGAGATCTTTTTTAAGAGCTGGATGATCTCTTCCTGTTTCCCTTTGATCCGCTTTTCGGACTCCCCGGCGGGCAGAGGCCGGCTTCCCCGGCGGTTGAACTCCTGCTTGAAGAATTGAGTGTATTCTTCATGGAGAGCGGTCAGCTGCGCGATGGGGAGGGTCTCCGGTTGGGGAAGCGTACGAAACTGAAGGATGAGCTTCTCGAACTCCTCATTCCTCTTCCAGAAGAGGGCCCCCAAGTCGGGGCTTTTGAGGATCACCGATCGGCCGGCAAAAAGCTCCTGGGCCAGCAGGTTTTCCATTATCCGATCGGTGAGTTCGACGAGGGGGATGTCTCTTTGGGTAATGCTATAATTAATCGCGTTTAATTGATCCAGGCTGGATAAGGCGAAGAGGGCAATCAGGAGGGTTACGACCCCGTAGGAAAGAAAACCCAGGAGTAATTTCTTGCCGATACTCAACCGCATGAGCTTGGCCATCGTCTTCTTCAGGACTTGAGTATCGATTCTGTTCTACCCCCCATCCGCTGATGAACCCGGGATTCTTCCCTCACTTATTCCATCGGCAGATTATACCCTAAAACCCCCTTCCGTGCCTCAAAGAATTCATCCCTATGATGGCGCCCACCGGGGAAATGAACGCCCGGGCAGGAAAGAAGGAAGACGGGGAATCGTCCATCCATCCTGAATCGGCCAAGAACACCCCGGTCGTTTCCGCGAAAAGCCATTCGGGACGCCATAAAGCCCTTGAACCGGATGCATTTTCGTGTTACAAATTTCTTCGGTTCGATTCGATCGGAAATTCCTTATCTTCCCCAACACCATTCCTCCCATCATCGTCTATGCCACCCTGGGAATGGGCACGGCGGTCCTGCAGGCGGCGGCTCTCGGTTTCCTGGGGCTGGGAGCCCAGCGGCCCGCACCGGAATGGGGGGCGATGCTCAGCGAGGGGCGTCAGTATATTCAGATGGCCCCCCATGTGGCCGGCTTCCCCGGTCTGGCCATCTTTATTCTGGTTCTGGGTTTCAATCTCTTTGGCGACGGACTCCGGGACACTCTCGACCCGAGCTTGCGCTAGTGTCCATCCGGAAACCCTATTTTCCCCTCCCCCTCGACGGGGGAGGGTGAGGGTGGGGGAGAGGGAGTTTCCGGATGGAAACCAGCTATGGAAAGGAGAAAAGGACATGTACGATGTACTCCTGAAAGATGGAGAGATCATTGACCCGGCGCAAAAAATGCATTCCCCCGGCTCCGTTGCCATTCAGGACGGAAAGATCACGGCCGTGGGTACAAAGCTCCCCGCGATGGAAGCTGGAACCGTCTGGGATATGCGCGGGAAAATCATCTCTCCCGGGCTGATCGACCTCCACTGCCATGCGTCTTTCGGTTTCGCCTCACTGGGAGTCCCCGCGGATGAGGCGGGTTTGAATACCGGCGTCACCCTCCTCGGGGACGGGGGCTCGGCCGGGGCGGCCAATTTCGAGGCCTTCCGCCGCCTGGTGGTCCAGCCGGCCCGGACCCAGGTCTACTGTTTCCTGAACCTGGCCAAGGCCGGCCTGATCACCATGCCGGAGATCTTCACCCTCCGTGATATCGACATCGAGCTCAGCAAGAGAGTGGTGGAGGCCAACCGGGAGATCATCAAAGGGATCAAGGTCAGGGCCATCCAGCCTCTGGCCGAAGGGCTGGGAGTCAAGGGGGTCGAGATGGCCAAGAAGCTGGCCGCCGACCTGAGGCTGCCCTTGATGATTCATATCGGCGAGACCCGGGACCGGATGGAGAAAGACTGGATGGATGATTTCTCCCGCTCCGCCGTCTCCCTCCTGGAGAAAGGCGACATTCTCAGCCACTTCCTGACCTGGGAACCGGGCGGGATGATTCTTCCGGACGGGACTGTTTATCCGGAACTGGAGGCGGCGCGAAAACGCGGGGTCTATCTCGATTCCTGCCACGGGATGAATCATTTCAGCTTTACCGTCGTCCGCCATGCCCTGGCCCGGGGGTTTATTCCCCATATCATCAGCACCGACCTGTCCGCCAACAACTCCTCGGTCACCCAATCTCTGCCGGTGATCATGTCCAAATTCCTGAACCTGGGGCTATCCCTGGACCAGGTCATCGAAATGACCACCGTGAATCCGGCCCGGGCCATTGGAGAGGAAGGAAGGCGCGGGAGCCTGAAGATGGGCATGCCCGCGGACATAACGATTCTGGAGACGGTGAAAGGGGATTTTCTCTTCAGCGACGGGAAGGGGTGCGGGTCTCTGCGCGGAAACCTTTTGCTGGAGCCAAGGATGGTCTTCCAATCAGGGGAAATGAGGCCGGCTTACTCCCGGTATCATATTCCTCCGCTGTTCTTAAAATAGGAGTCAAGGATTCAAGCAGCCGAAGCCCCCGGAAATCATTGTATCATTGTAGGGGCGCGCTGCTGCGCGCCCGTTTCTAAACCACGGCACGGTTGGATAATGCCAACTGGAGGAAGAGAATGAATACGCTTGCTGGAAAAATCGCGCTGGTCACCGGCGGAAGCCGGGGAATCGGACGGGCCTGCGCCCTGGCCCTGGCTCAAGCAGGGGCGGATGTGGCGGTGAATTACCGGGAGCGGCAGGACGCGGCCCGAGAAGTCTGCTCCCTCCTGGAGCGTCTGGGCAGGCGGGCCTTCCCGATTCAGGCCGATGTCTCCCGATCATCCGAGGTGAGCCGGATGGTCAAAGCGGTTGAACGGGAGATGGGGACGATTGAAATCCTGGTCAACAACGCCGGTGTGGCCCGGCGTTACCCCTGGGATCAGGTGCCCGAAGAAGGCTGGGATGAAATCATGAGCACCAACCTGAAATCTGCCTTCCTCGTCACCCAGGCGGTCCTCCCCGGCATGCGCGCCCGAAAATGGGGAAGGATCGTCAATATTTCGTCGAGCGCAGCCGCCACCGGCGGAGTGGTAGGCCCCTATTATGCCGCCAGCAAAGCCGGGCTCCTGGGACTGACCCACGGCTACGCCTCCCTCACCCTGAAAGAAGGGATCACGGTCAATGCCGTGGCTCCCTCGTTGATTGAGACGGATATGGCCAGGCAGGACCTCCGGGTCGACCCAAAATCGACCTCCATCGGCCGCCTGGGAACCCCGGAAGAGGTGGCCGAGGTGGTGGTCATGCTGGCTAAAAACGGCTACATCACCGGGCAGACCCTTTACGTGAATGCCGGAAGGCACATGACCTAAATGCGGAATTCGGAATGCGGATTGCGGAATAAAAAAAACCTAAGGGGACGCGGATGAACGCGGATAAACACGGATGAAACATGAAGCATAAATACGAACGTCTGGGGAAGCTTATTTGAGCTTTGAGGGTTGTAAAGCGATTCCTATTCGTTGCATTTATATCTCTATGCTTTCTGCGTAATCTGTCAAATCTGCGGATAAACGGTTTCAGGTTTTTATAAAAATCTTTTTCCAAGGGCGGTTGATGTATAAAGAATTTTACGGCTTCTCGGAAGAGCCCTTTGACCTTCAACCCAACCCCAGATTTTTATACCTGGCCCGCGGCCACTACGAAGCTCTGTCGGCCATGATGTCCGGGATCAAGGAAAGGAAAGGATTGATTGCGGTCACCGGAGAAGCGGGAATCGGGAAAACCCTTCTCCTCTATGCCCTGCTGAAGGATTTATCGGAAAAAATCAGAACCGCCTTTGTATTCAACCCCCAATCTGACTTTCCCCATCTCCTCCAAAGCATTCTTCAGGATCTGGGGGCATCCTCCGGCTGGGAGAAAGAAGATACCGACGGGCTTATGCTCCAGTTCAAGAAGTACCTCCACGAGAGGCTCCCCGGGGATGAGACCGTGGCCATTGTGCTGGATGAAGCGCAGAATCTCGACGGAAAGACGCTCGAGGACCTGGGAAGGCTTTTCAACCTGGACACCCCGGCCACGAAACTGCTTCAGCTCATTCTGGTCGGACATCCGGACTTGGAGGTCAAATTGAATTCCAAGAGACTGCGCCCGCTTAAGAAAAGAATCGCGGTCCGCTGCCGGATTCGGCCTCTGAACCGGAACGAAGGAAGGGGTTACCTGAAATACCGCCTGAAGCAGGCGGGGCGGGATCTACCCGAGGTTTTCACCTCCGAGGCCGCCAATCGAGTCTGGGAATTCGCCGGGGGGATTCCCCGGGTCATGAACTTACTCTGCAGCCGGGCTCTTGACCTGGGGTATCATCATTCCAGCCCGGTCATCGACTCCAAAATCGTCCAGGAGGCCATACAGGACCTTGCTTATCTCCAGTCCGGCAAATCAAAAGCGCATCGTTCCGCATTTTTCCGGGGAAAAACCAGCTCCAAGGCCGCGCAGATCCTGTTTTTCCTCTTCTCCGCTTGTGTTTTTATTCTATCGCTCAGCCTGATTCTCTTCCTTTTCCTCCGCAAGTAAGAAGAAAAATCGTAACACTTTAGCTCTTTGAAAAAGGTAACTTTTACCCTCTGAAAAGATCTCCCAGAAATCCCCCCTGCCCCCCTTTGCAAAGGGGGGTTGGGGGGGATTTCAGCGATTGGTATCTCAATCGATATGGCTTCGATATGATTTTCAAGCCGCTAAATTGATACGAAAAATCTTGTTTTTAGAAAAACCTCGCTCAGCCCCCCTGCACGTTCAAAAACAGGAAGATGAGCCAGATCACCAAGGAATAGGCCAGCAGGGCGTAAGAGATCCTCATCATCCGGGGGCTCCTGGCAAGACGGTCGAATAATTTCTCCCTCGCGCTTCCCTGGGGTGGGGGAGCGCTTGCCTTTGCCTTGTCGGGCAGTTCAAGGACCTCCGGCTTTTCCCCCCCCATGAGCGGGAAAACTTTCTCCAGAAGGGGCGTATCGATCTTCTTCTGGGACAGGGCATAGCCCGCGGACAACGCGAGGTAACCGAGCATATGGATGGCCCGGGGGATCCCCTTGCTCTTCTGGACGATGAAAGCGACCGCCTCCGGACTGAAGACCTGCGAGAGGCTGCCCCCAACCTTGGTTAACCGGTACTCCAGGTACTGACGGGATTCGTCTTCGCTCAAGGGCCGCAGGAGGCACCGGACGGCAATCCTCTGGGTCAACTGCTGCAAATCGCTGGAATTCAGCATCTCTTCGAAACCGGAATCCCCCACCAAGATCTCCTGCAGGTATTTAGGCCTTCTCGGGTCCGGGGAAGCGAAGAGACGGAGTTCTTCCAGCACCTCCCGACTGAGGTTCTGAGCTTCGTCGATGAGCATTACCGGGGTCTCGTCGAGGGCTGATTTCTGGATCAAGTACTCTTCGAACTGCGCGATCATGAAGCCCTTGTTCCCCCCTCCCAGCGGAAGCCCAAGGGATTGGAGGATGAACTCCAGCATTTCATCGATGGTTTCATAATTCTGATAAACCGGAATGAGTTTTACGTTTTGCCCCATGAGGCTTGTGAAATGCTGAATCAGGGTTGTTTTTCCCACCCCCTTTACCCCCGTGAGCAGCATGAAGCCTTTCCGTTTCTTGATCCCATCCACCAGGGCATCCAGAAGCTCGAGGTGATATTCCGCCAAGAAGAGAAACCTGGGGTCCGGGCTGAGGCCGAAGGGCTCTTCGGAAAAGCCATAGAATTTATTATGCATAGGCCCCCCTTTTGAAAAAATCGAAATGCAGGACTTTCCCCCCCGCAATACTGCGAATGGCTGGGTTCCCCTGACACTAGCAAACCCTAAGAATTATTCAAGCAAAAATGTCCCCGTTGAATATCTGGGCCGCAATCATTTTCCGGAATGCAGGAAAAAAAGTGGGCCCCTTCTATACATGACGAAATAAATCTTGTCGCGTTTGTCATTCCGGGCTTGACCCGGAATCCAGTTTTTCCTAGATTCCCGCTTTCGCGGGAATGACGACTTTTGCTGGGATTAATGTCGCTGTGTATAGAACCGGGCACTCAAGCGGGAGGAAAATGAAAAGAGGCAGAGCCCGCCCAGACCCTGCCTCTTTTCTCCATAGTCCTTTATTCCCAATCTACCTTTTCAGCTTTCTTCCCAACCCAGCCAAACCGGCGAGTCCCGCCCCCAAGAGCAGCAGAAGAGAAGGCTCCGGAGTAGGCACAATTCCGGTTATTGCCCAAGCGGTAGAAACCATCCCAAATGATAGGGCTATGGCGACGGTGCTAAAGATCTTTTTCATCTTTCCCTCCTCAACCCAAACCCTTCTTCAATTTTATAATTCTTCCCCTATTAGCAAGCAAGGGGAGTACCAATCATGGTCATCAATTCATCATATCTTCATAATCGAAGCCTAACTAATTAAATTTAATAAGAAAATTAATTTGGGCGGGATAGGATATTCTCTGCGCAGGGCAAAAAAGGCGTTTCGCTTTTCTCCCTTAATTACGTAAGGAAAACTGGCAATGAAAGCTTGGCGAGCCTCCATAGATCTTACATGGCAATGAGAATGACAAGAAAATTAAGTGGATAGCCTCCCCCGGTAGGGGAATTGAATTTCCATACAGATTTGTTAATTTCCTCGACAACTGTAAAAAGAAAATTCGCAGCACGGTAACCTGGGACTGTCTTGATGCCCCTCACATAATCCTCATCGCGCTCTTCTACGGAAAATTCGATGTGCCCGCTTCTTTCGGCAGAATGGATATGGTCTTGTAAGGTTTTCATCGGATCCTATCCTATTCGGTAGCGCTTCAGTTTCTCCTCGTCCAGGTCCATTCCCAGGCCCGGCCGCTGGGGTACGGGCAGGTGCCCTTTCTCCGGC
>Ga0315289_10006572_pt1 | contig 17072 bp, 15 predicted proteins | sample YL17G11_40_MG_FD_203452 | JGI IMG/M metagenome (GOLD analysis project Ga0315289, IMG submission 203452) | Sediment microbial communities from Yellowstone Lake, YNP, Wyoming, USA - YL17G11_40 | ecosystem: Environmental > Aquatic > Freshwater > Lake > Sediment | place: USA: Wyoming | collected... | reverse complement strand
CAAATGCGATATACTGCATCTTGTTCCGCCTCCTTTGGAAGGTTGACCGCACCTTCTATTATGACGCACACGGCCGCGCCGTGCACGTCCGAGGCGGAGCGCTTTCATACCAATCAGAATGACATCCTTGGGGGCGCCTGCGCCGGTCGCGAGCAATCAGAATGACATCCTTGGGGGCGCCTGCGCCGGTCGCGAGCAATCATGAGACGGCCACAGTAGACCGGCCCCTGCATTTCTGTCGCGCATTCGCCAGCGGTCCGCCAGGCCCTGCCGCGCTGATTCAGGCGGTCTCGGTGTAGCGGCTGGTGATGGGCAGGCGGCGGTCGCGGCCGAAGGCCTTGTGGGTAATCTTGACCCCCGGCGGCGCCTGGCGACGCTTGTACTCATTGCGATCCACGAGCTTGGTGACGTAACGAACGGTGTCGCGGTCAAATCCCATGGAGATGATTTCCTCGAGGCCCCGGTCCTCCTCGACATAGGCCTTGAGGATGGGATCGAGGACGGAGTATGGTGGCAGTGAATCGGTGTCGCGCTGGTTGGGCCGCAGCTCAGCCGAGGGCTCCTTGGCCATGACGCGGGCGGGGATGATCTCCGACTGCTGCTGCGCGTTGCGCCAGCGCGCCAGCTCGTAAACCAGGGTCTTCGGAATGTCCTTGATCACCGCGAACCCGCCCGCCATGTCCCCGTACAGGGTGGCATAGCCGACCGCGATTTCGCTCTTGTTGCCGGTGGTGAGCACCAGCCAGCCGAACTTGTTGGAGAGCGCCATGAGCAGATTGCCGCGGATGCGGGCCTGGAGGTTCTCCTCTGCGACATCGGGCGGGCGGCCGGCGAACTGTTCGCGCAGAGTTTCGAGGTAGCTGTGAAGGACATCGCCAATAGAGAGGATGCGCAACTCGATGCCGAGATTGCGAGCCAACTGCTGGGCATCAGTGAGACTCTGGGGCGAGGAATAAGGCGATGGCATGGCGACGCCGATGACGTTGTCCGCACCCAGGGCATCCGCTGCGACCGCCGCGGTGAGCGACGAATCCACGCCCCCGCTGAGGCCAATCACGACGCGAGCGAAGCCGTTCTTGCGCACGTAATCACCGGTGCCCACAACCAGCGCGCGGTAGATCTCGGCGACGGGTTGCAGCGGCTCGAGATTGCGGGTCTCGACGGCTGGCTTCGGGGAAGAAGCGGTGATGGGGATAACCGTTCTCTCGATGGGCGGGCCGGTACTCGCAGTGGAGCGATCGGCGCGTCGGCGCCCGGCGATATCGAGGTCCACCAGGAGCAGGTCCTCCTCGAACTGGGGCCCCCGCGCGATGAGCCGCCCACGGGGGTCGAAGACGAGGCTCTGGCCGTCGAAGACCAACTCGTCCTGCCCGCCGACGGTGTTGACATAGGCCACGATAGCGCCATAGTCGCGGGCGCGCGCGGCGAGCATGTCGGCGCGCTCGCCGCCTTTGCTCGCGTGATAGGGCGATGCCGAGATATTGATGAGCAGACTGGCGCCGCCTTGTTGGGCCTGAATGGAGGGCGGGCCGTCGTAGTGCCAGATGTCCTCGCAGATGCTGATGCCGGTGGTGATGCCGCCGATTTCAAAGACTTGCCGGCCATCGCCCGGCTTGAAATAGCGCATCTCGTCGAAGACGCCGTAGTTGGGCAGCAGCGCCTTGCGATAGATCCCGGCCAGGCGCGCGTCGCTTATGAAAGCCGCGGCGTTGCTGACCTCGCCCACCCGGCCCTCAGGGAAACCGATGATCGCCGCGATGCCACAAGCGGCGGCGCGAGTGCGGTCGAGCCACTTGCCGCAGTCGGCCAAGAAGCTTTGCTTGAGCAGCAGGTCCTCCGGCGGGTAGCCGCTAAGACAAAGCTCTGGGAAGGCGACCAGGTCCGCGCCGAGCTGCCGCGCACGTTCGATGTACTCGATGATCTTGCGCGAGTTGCCCGCAAGATCGCCGACCGTGGGGTTGATTTGAGCCAGGGCCAGCCGGAGCATGGGCACTCGCGATCACCTCGCCGTTGTCGGCAGGATAGGTTTTGCGGGGCAGGCGAAATCCCTGTCTGGCTGGTCGGCAAGTGGAAAGAAGGGGCGACCGGGCGGGCCGCCCCTTGCTGCGCTTGGCTTTGTCACAGAACCGGCAGGTATCTCTCCAGCTCGAAGCCGTGTACCTGCGCCCGGTATTCCTGCCACTCCATCTTCTTGTTGGCGATGAATTTCTCGAAGATATGGTCGCCGAGGGCGCGGCGCACGATGGGGCTGTTCTCGGCCAGTTCGATGGCATGGCCGAGGTCCTCGGGCAGGCTGTCAATGCCTCGCTCGCGGCGTTTCTCTGCGGTCATCTCATAGACGTTCTGCTCGACCGGAGGCGGGCACTCGTAGTTCTTTTCGATGCCCTCCAGGCCCGCGGTGAGCATAACGGCGAAGGCCAGGTAGGGGTTGCAGGCCGGGTCGGGGGAGCGAAACTCGATGCGCGTGGCCTTCTCGCGGCCGGGCTTGTAAACGGGCACGCGGATGAGGTCTGAGCGGTTGCGCAGAGCCCACGACAGGTAGACCGGCGCCTCGTAGCCGGGCACCAGGCGCTTGTACGAGTTGACCCACTGGCTGCACACCAGGCAGATCTCCCGGGCGTGGGCAAGCAGGCCGGCGATGAATTGCTTGCCCTCGTGCGAGAGATGGTACTGGTCATGGGGGTCAAAGAAGGCGTTCTTCTCGCCTTTGAACAGCGATATGTGGGTGTGCATACCGCTGCCGTTGACGCCGAAGATCGGCTTGGGCATGAAGGTCGCGTAGACGCCGTTGCGCAGGGCGATCTCCTTGACCACCAGCCGATAGGTCATGACGCTGTCGGCCATGGTCAGAGCATCGGTGTAGCGCATGTCAATTTCGTGCTGGCTGGGGGCGACCTCGTGGTGGCTGTACTCGACGCCGATGCCCATCTCCTCCAGGGTTAGCACCGTTTCGCGGCGCAGGTCGTGCGCGACATCGAGGGGCGTCAGGTCGAAGTACCCGCCCCTGTCGAGGACCTCGGGCTTGCCCTCTGCGGAGCGGAAGTAGAAATACTCCAGCTCGGGGCCGACGTAGTAGGTGTAGCCCATTTCCTTGGCGCGATTGAGGGCCAGCTTGAGCGCCCAGCGCGGATCGCCTTTGTGCGCGGTGCCGTCCGGCTCCAGGATGTCGCAGAACATCTTCGCCACCGCCCGGTGCTCCTTCGGGCGCCAGGGCAGCAGGGTGAAGGTGGTCGGATCGGGTTTCGCCACCATGTCGCTCTCATCAATGCGCGCGAAACCCTCGATGGAGGAGCCGTCGAAGCCCATGCCCTCCTCCAGCGCGCCCTCCAGCTCTTCAACCGTGATCGAGAAACTCTTCAGAAAGCCCAGGATATCGGTGAACCACATCCGAATGAACTTGACGTCATGCTCCTTCACCAGCTTGAGCACGTACTCTTTGTCCTTCTTCTCCACCCTTGCGCACCTCCTGTGAATTTGGGTTAGCCAATCTTCGTAACCAGCGGCGTCAACTCCTCTTGCTCGCGCCTACACCGCGTCCATCCCGCCCTCGCCAGTGCGCACCCGCACGGCGTCGTCCACGGGGATCACGAACACTTTGCCGTCGCCGGCTTCACCGGTGCGAGCGTTGGCCACGATCGCACGCACCAGCGCCGGCGCATCTTCATCCGAGACGACGATCTCAATCTTGACCTTGGGCAGCAATTCGATGACATACTCCTTGCCGCGCCACTGCTGGCGCAGTCCTTTCTGCTTGCCGTGGCCCTTCACCTCGGTCAGAGTCAAGCCGGGGTAGCTCATTTCCTCCAGCGCCCGGCGAACGCGATTGACGCACTCGGGACGTATGATCGCTTCGACCTTCTTCATCTTTGCTCCGCCTCTCCGGTGCGCACTACGGACCGGCGACCACGGACCCCGGCTAGAATCCATACGCCGCCTCGCTGTGTTGCGACAGGTCGAGGCCCAGCTCCTCTTCCGCGGGTGTCACCCGCAGGCCGACCACCACATCCACCAGCTTCAGCAGGACCAGGCTGACGATGAACGAGTAACCGATGGTGGCCGCCACTGCAACCGCCTGCGCCCCCACCAGCGCGGGGTTGCCGAAGACCAGCCCGTTCGCCCCCGCCGAGTTCACCAGCTTGGAGGCGAAAACGCCGGTCATCAGCGCGCCCAGCGTTCCCCCAGCGCCGTGGATGCCCACGACATCAAGCGAATCATCGTAGCCCACTTTCCATTTGGCCTGCACCGCGCCGTAGCAGACTAGGCCGGCGAGCGCGCCGATGAGCAGCGCGGGCATGGGGGCGACGAACCCCGATGCCGGCGTGATGGCGACCAGGCCCGCGACCGCCCCCGACGCCGCACCCAGGGTGGTTGGCTTGCCGTGGCGCACCCACTCCGCCGCCGCCCAGGACATGGCGGCCGCGGCCGCGGCCAGGTTGGTCACGACAAAAGCGCTGCACGCCAGGCCGTTGGCGGCGAGGGCGCTGCCGGCGTTGAACCCAAACCAGCCAAACCATAGGATCCCCGCGCCCAGTATGGTGAGAGGCAGGTTGTGGGAGGCGAAGACGGCATCGCCGTAGCCGCGACGGCGTCCGACCACCAGGGCGGCGGCGAGCGCCGCGGTGCCCGAGCTGATGTGAACCACGGTGCCGCCGGCGAAATCAAGCGCACCCAGGTTGCGAATCCACCCGCCCACGCCCCATACCCAGTGCGCGATGGGCGCGTAGACTAACAGCGACCACAGCACGGTGAAGAGGACGAAACCGGGAAAGCGCATGCGTTCGGCCAATGCGCCGGTGATGAGGGCGGGCGTGATGACGGCGAACATGCACTGAAAGATCATGAACGCGAGATGGGGTATGGTGGCTGCGTAATCGGGGTTGGGCGCCTGGCCGACCCCGCGCAGACCGGCCCAGGCGAGGCTGCCGATGAAGTGCCCGCGGTCCGGGCCGAAGGCCAGGCTGTACCCGGCCACCGCCCACAGCACCGATACCATGCACACGATGAAGAAGCTCTGCATAATGGTCGCGAGCACGTTCTTCTGGCGCACCATGCCCCCGTAGAACAGCGCCAGCCCGGGCGTCATGAACATCACCAGCCCGGCGCCCACCAGGACGAAAGCGGTATCTCCGGCGCTGATATGGCCGTTCATCTCGTCACCTGTCGGAGCGATGGGGGCGCGGCTTCGCTGAAGCCGCGAATCGCGGGGTCAGGTGACCCCGCGCCCAGGGTGACCCTTCGTCGTCGCACTGAGCAATATGTGGGCAAGTTGCAGCGGGGATAAGTCGGCTCGGGAACTCCCCAGTCTCGGCAGTCACATTCCATGGCGCGGTCGTTCTCAGGCCTCGCCATCGCACAGGCGGATCAGATAGTCCAGGTAGTGGTGCAGCAGGTGCAGTCGCTCCTCGGTCGGGCCCGGGACCTCGTCGCCCAGCCGCACCTCGCTCAACACTCGCATCGCGTTGCGGGCAAGGCTGCGGGCAGTCCCGCGGAATGCCTCGAGCTCACTCATTCTATCCCTGGTTGTCACGCCCGGCCGCCAGAAGGGCCTGTCTGCGATGTTTGCCATGGCAACGCCTCCTCGCGGCATCGCGGTTTTGGCCGATCCGCTACGTAGAACATACCAGGCCCGTGTTTCCGGGAGATTTCGTGGGCGTAAAATCGGGGTTAATTCTTGGGCGAACGGGGCAGAAGATCGCAGGGGCGACTCGGCGAGTCGCCCCGATTGGGCGCGGCTTCCCGCCTGCGGCGGGCAAGCGCTGAAGTTCATCCGCCAGGGGCGGGTTGACTCGCCTCTGGCGAGCCGCGAATCGCGGGGTCAGGCCTGTCCCTTCGTGGCACTCAGGGCAAGCTCTGAGCCCATTCGCTGCGCTCAGGGTAAAGTCCGTCGAAGGGCGACCCCGCGCCCAGCGCAGCAGCCTCGCGGCGGGCGGGAAGTGGGCAACGATATGCTGAAGCCGGGCAGGCCCGTAGGGCAGGAGCTTGTCTCCTGCCCCGAAGCTCGATGGTGGAAGGGGCCTATCGAGCGCCCGGCGACGCGAGGGCAGCCTCCACGGCGGCGGCGAAGGCCTGCACGTCGTCGGGCGAGATGAGAACGGGAACGCCGCAGGTGCGCCTGAGCAGCACCACCGGGCCGGTGCGAGTGATATAGGCGCGGAAGTCGCCGAGGTGCCGGTTCCAGAAGCGGCCGTAGTATCCGAATGCCCCGCCCACGCCCAGGGTCCTGATGACGTTCTTGAGCGCAGGACTGCCGGCGGGAATGATTTCAACGGCGGCGATGTCGCTGAGGGGGAGGACGATCTTACCCGCGAATCGCGATATGACGATGTCCTGCGCGCCCAGAATGTAGCCGCGGGGCGCGAAGACGGCGAAGAGCACGATGCCCGCGATGCAGACGGCGGCGCCGATCATCTTTAGAACGCCGGTCAGAGGCGCGGCACCCAGGCTTTGCAGCGCGCCCACAAGGAGCAGGGCGGCCGCGCCGAGCAGGATCACGACGGCGATCGCCGTTATCACCCACAGCTTGGGTTCCCACGGCGCGGCAAAGATGCGGGTATCGTCAGTCATGTTGCCTCCTGTGCTTCGCCGGACGCCATGCGCGCTGGTTGGGCGCAGCCCTCCACAGGCGGGTAAACATGCTGCGCCCCTACATTTCCCAATCGGCGACCATCCGCGTAAATCCGCGGCAATGCTGCCCCTCACTCCCACTCGATGGTGGCGGGGGGCTTGGAGGTGATGTCATAGACGACGCGGCTGACGCCCTTGACCTCGTTGACGATGCGGCTGCTGATGGTGGCAAGCACATCGCGCGGCAGGTCGGCCCAGTCGGCGGTCATCGCGTCTTCCCCGGCCACGGCGCGTACGATGGCGGTTTCGCCGTATGTGCGCTGGTCGCCCATGACCCCGACGCTGCGGATGGGCGCCAGGACGCCGAATGCCTGGAAGAGCTTGCGATAGAAGCCGGCTTTCGTGATCTCCTCGATGATGATGCCATCCACGTGGCGCAGGGTGGCGAGGCGCTCGGGCGTGACCTCGCCCACGATGCGCACCGCGAGGCCGGGGCCAGGGAAAGGCTGACGCCAAACGATTTCATCGGGCAGGCCGAGCTCGCGGGCCACCGCGCGCACCTCATCCTTGAACAGGTTGCGCAGCGGCTCGACCAGCTCCAGGCCCATTTCCTGGGGCAGACCGCCGACGTTATGGTGTGACTTGATAACCGCAGCCGCGCCGGCGCCGCTCTCGATGACATCGGGGTAGAGCGTGCCCTGGGCCAGGTAGCGGATGTCACCGAGCTTGCGCGCTTGCTCCTCAAAGATGGTAATGAACTCGCGGCCGATGATGATGCGCTTCTGCTCCGGGTCAGTGACGCCGGCGAGCCTCCCCAGGAAGCGGTCCTGGGCTTGCACGTGAAGCAGGTTGACCGGAAACTGCTTGGTGAAGGTCTCGACCACCTGCTCGGCTTCTGCCTCGCGCAGCAGCCCGTGATCCACGAAGACGCAGACGAGCTGGTCGCCGATCGCGCGCTGCGCCAAAGCGGCGACGACCGAGGAATCAACCCCGCCGCTGAGCGCCAGGAGGACGCGGCCGTCAGCCACCTGCTCGCGGATCGCCTGGCCTGCTTCCTCGACGATGGAGGCCGGTGTCCACAGGCCGCGGCAGCCGCACTGGCCATAGAGGAAATTGCGGAAAACCTCCATCCCGCGCGGTGTATGCAGAACCTCGGGATGGAACTGGACGCCGAAGAGCTTGCGCCGCGGATCCGAGATCGCGGCGATGTGGCTGGCGGTGCGCGCGGTGACCCGAAATCCATCGGGCGGCCGGATGACGGCGTCGCCGTGGCTCATCCACGCAATGATAATGCGGTCATCGAAGCCGCGAAAGAGATCATCAGTGGATTCAATGTGAAGCTCGGTTTTTCCGTATTCGCGAACCTGGCCGGCAGCGACCTCGCCGCCGAGCTGGCGAGCCATCAACTGCATGCCGTAGCAGATGCCCAGGATGGGGATGCCCGAGCGATATAGCGCGGGATCGCATGACGGGGAGTCATCGTCATAGACGCTGGCGGGGCCGCCGGAGAAGACGATGCCGCGCGGGCGCATGGCGACGATGTCGGCGGGGGACTTGTCGCGGGGCATGATCTCGCTGTAAACGCGGCACTCCCTGATTCGCCGGGCGATGAGTTGAGCGTACTGGGCGCCGAAATCGAGGACTACGACCAATTCGTCATGTTCACCGGTCATTTGCGTCCTTCAACCACAGAGGTCGCAGAGGACACAGAGAGGGACAGAAGAAGTCTGATCCGCAGATGACGCAGATTGCGCAGATGAGAACGGATTCCCTTGATCTGAAATCTGTGAAATCTGTGGATATATTTCTCCGTGATCTCTGTGTGCTCTGTGGTTAGACTCCCTCCCGCGGGGGCCGAAAGGCATAACCGACGCCCCTGACGGTGTCAATGCTGGTCTCGCCCACCTCACCAAGCTTGGCGCGCAGGCGGCGAACGTGCACATCCACGGTGCGGGTGCCCCCGACGTAGTCGTAGCCCCAGACGCTGTTGAGGAGCTGGTCGCGGGTGAAGACGCGCCCAGGGCGAGTGACCAGGTACTTGAGCAGCTCGTATTCCTTGAGGGTCAAGTCCACGGGCACCGCGCGAATGGTGACATCGTAATTGTCAGGGTCGAGGATGAGATCGCCGATCCTGATGGCATTGACCGAGGGCGCGCTGTTGACTCGGGCCGCGATACGCCAGAGCCGCGCGCGCAGTTCGGCCTGGCGGTAAGGCGCGATCACGAAGTCAGCGAGATCGTCGCGGGCATCGAGCCGCGCCAGGCGCTGCTCCGATACCACCGCCAGCACCGGCACTTCGCGCAATCGCCGGCTGTCTTTGATCGCGGCGCGCAACTCGTTGGCGTCGGCCGCGGGGTCACGCAGATCGAGGACCATGATGTGCGGGAGGCGAAGATCAATCGCTTGCTGAGCAAGCTGGTCGGGTCTCACCTGGGTAACATCGGCGCCGGCCCGCGCCAAGTCGTCGCGCAGTTGATCGGCGCCGATAGCGTTGGGGCTAATCACCAGGACGTGAAGCGACATCGGGGTCCATTTCAGCGGCGGCGGCAGGCCCGGGCGCTGGCTGCGCCTCGAGCGCGAACTTGCGCGTTCGCACCTCGTCCGGGACCGCGATCGGGTATTCGCCGTCGAAGCAGGCGAGGCAGAACAGCTCGCGGGGCAGGCCGATTGATTTGACCAGGCCATCGTCCGTCTGGTAGCCCAGCGAATCGGCCCCGATGGTGCGCCGGATCTCCTCCACGGAATCCACGCGGGCGGCAAGCAGCTCGTGGCGGTCGCTGGTGTCCACGCCGTAGAAACAGGGATAGCGATAGGGGGGCGCGGCGATGCGGACGTGAATCTCCTTCGCCCCCGCGCGGCGGATGAGGGAAACAATGCCGCGCTTGGTGGTGCCGCGCACGATGGAATCGTCCACTACTACCACGCGCTTGCCGCCCAGCACTTCCTGCAGCGCGGTGAGCTTGAGGCGCACCCCCAGCTCGCGCTGGCGCTGATCGGGCTGGATGAAGGTGCGCGCGATGTAACGGTTCTTGATCAGCCCCTGGCCAAATGGGATCCCCGACTCCTCGGCGAAGCCGATGGCCGCCGGCCAGCCGGTGTCGGGCACGGGGATGACCAGGTCCGCTTCCACCGGATAGGTGCGGGCGAGCATCTGCCCCATGCGGCGGCGGGCCTCGTGTATCAGGGTGCCGTAGATATAGCTATCAGGGCGCGCGAAATAGATGAACTCGAAGATGCACATGGCGGGCCGCCCCGGGGGTACGATGCGCGTGGAGCGCAGCCCGCCGGCATCAATGATAACCAGCTCCCCGGGCTCGACCTCGCGCAGGAAATCGGCGCTCACGACATTGAGGCCGCAGCTCTCCGAGGCAACGACGTAGCCGCGGTCATTGAGAGAGCCAAGACAGAGCGGGCGGATTCCATTCGGATCGCGGAAGGCAAGGAGCTTGTCTTCAGTCAGGACGGCTACGGAGTATGCGCCGTTCCACGAAGGGCCGACCTGGGTGATGGCGCCAACGATGTCGCCCGACTGCTCCCAGCGGCGGGCGAGCATGTGGGCCATGATACTGCTGTCGGTGGTGGCATGGAGGGTTGATAGGTCACCGGGCAGACCACAGCCGAGCTGGTAGGAGTTGACGAGATTGCCGTTGTGGGCGAGGGCGAGGGTGCCGGCGCCGCAGGACACGATGATAGGCTGGGCGTTTCGATAGGTGCTGGAACCGGTGGTGGAGTAACGGGTATGGGCGACGGCCAGGTTGCCCGGTAAGCGGCTGAGGCATTCCTCGTCAAAGACCTGCTGGACGAGGCCCATGTCAGCGTGGAGGTTGATGCGCGCGCCGTCGGAGACGGCGATGCCGGCGCTCTCCTGGCCGCGGTGCTGAAGCGCGAAGAGCCCGAAGTAGGCGAGGCGGGCGACGTCCTCACCGGGGGCGAAGATGCCGAATACGGCGCACTCCTCGCGGCATTCGCCCAGGGAACACTGCGGGCAGGAGACGAGCTCCTGCCCTGCGCAGTTGAAACGGGTTGCGCGCGCGGCGGAAGAAATCATGCTCGTACAGCCTCCCGGTCAGGCCGCATACTTGCCTCCGTAAGGTCGGTGCGAGAAGGGCGCCAGCCTGAGGAACGAACGCGCCATAATCGCCTCCACATCGCAGCCAAACTCGGCGCAATACTCCGCGAGGTGAGGGCGAAGCTCCCGCAGGTCGTCGTCGGTCGCCTCGCGAACGGCGACGTGATCGCCGGCGATGCGAGACGGATCTACCCCGCCCCTTAAGTATATCATACCTCCATGCATGCCGGTTGCGCAATAGTCACCGACCACGGGCTGGCCCTGGCGGCCAGTGAGCCCCAGTACGACCAGGATCCCGCCGGCCATGTATTCGCCCAGGAAGTCAGCCGTGGTGCCGCCCACGATCAGCACCGGAACCTGGGAGCGATAGGCCTTCATGTGAATCCCAACGCGGTAGCCGACATCGCCCCGCACCAGGATCTTGCCGCCGCGCATGCCGTAGCCGAGAACGTCCCCGGCGTGACCATGAATAACGATCTTGCCGCCGTTCATGGTGTTGCCGATGACATCCTGGGCGTTGCCGCGCACCACCACGCTCGGGCCATCCATGAAGGCGCCCAAGTCATTGCCGGGCACCCCGTGGATGGTGATACTCACCGGGCGCTCGATCCCATCGGCGATGTAACGCTGACCGTTGACGTGGTCCAGCTCGATCTCGGTCTCGCCGCCGGCAACGGCTTCGCGGATCATATGATTCAACTCGCGGTAATGCAGGCCCTGCGCGTCAATCCTCATTTTCGGATGGTGTCTCCCGTCATTCAGAACGGAGCAAAGCGGAGTGAAGAATCTGGATGAGGATCAGGCGCAACTCGACGGCAACGAGATTCTTCGCCCCGACGGCGTCGGGGCTCTGAATGACAAACATCGAACTCACGCCCCCACCCCCGCCGGCTTGACGCCGAGGACCTCCATCGTGCTTTGCTCCAAATCGAGGCCGCGCAGGCGTTCCTTGCTCCCGCGCAGGCTCTCCACCGCATTGAGGCCCAGGGCGCCCAGAATCTCCTCGAATTCGGCGCTCCAGGCGCGCACCAGGTTGGCGATGCGGCGCGCGCCAACCAGGGGATCAATCCGGCGGGTCAACTCCGGGTCCTGGGTGCAAATGCCCCAGGAGCAGCGGCCGGTGTAGCACTTCTGGCATAGTGTGCAGCCGAGCGCGAGCAGGGCGGCGGTGCCGATAGCCACGGCATCGGCGCCCAGGGCGATGACTTTAGCCATGTCGGCGCTGGAGCGAATGCCGCCCGCGGCGACGATGGAGGCCTGGTTGCGAATGCCCTCCTGGCGCAGCCGCTCGTCCACTATGGCGACCGCGATCTCAATCGGAATGCCCAGGTGGTCGCGGATCACCGTCGGCGCCGCGCCGGTGCCGCCGCGGAAGCCATCGAGGTAGATGATGTCGGCGCCCGCGCGCACGATGCCGCTGGCGATGGCGGCGACGTTGTGCACCGCGGCGATCTTGACGCACACCGGTTTCTCGTACTTGGTCGCTTCTTTGATCGCGTAGATGAGTTGTCTCAAATCCTCGATGGAGTAGATGTCGTGCTGGGGCGCGGGCGAGAGCGCGTCACTGCCAACTGGGATCATGCGGGTCTGCGAGACCTCCAACGAGACTTTCTCGCCGGGCAGGTGGCCGCCGATGCCGGGCTTCGCGCCCTGCCCGATCTTGATTTCCACCGCCGCGCCCGCGTTCAGGTAGCCGGCGTGGACGCCGAAGCGCCCCGAGGCGCACTGGACGACAGCGCGATGGGCATAGGGTCGTAGTTCCTCGTGCAGCCCGCCTTCGCCGGTGTTCCACAAGATGCCGCACTCCCCGGCGGCCATTGCGATCGCCTTCTGCGCGGCGAGGCTAATGGAGCCATAAGACATCGGCGAGAAGACGATTGGCGTCGCGATCTCGAGGTTGGGCTCGAGCCGCGTTTTCAGCGACAGCTCGCCGCTGGGGGCAAGATCGAGCTCGACGCGCTCCGGTTTTCGGCCCAGGTAGGTGCGCAGCTCCATCGGCTCGCGCAGCGGGTCAATGGAAGGGTTGGTGACCTGGCACGCATCGAGCACCAAGTGATCGAAGATGACTTGATAGGGCTGGTCATTGCCCATCCCGGCGAGCAGCACGCCGCCGGTATCGGCCTGCTTCCAGACGTTTCTGCGATGGGTGACACCCCACAGGCCGTGGGGCTTGTAGTGCTGCGGGTTAGGCGCGACGACGATGCATTTCTCGGGGCACATCGCCTCGCAGCGGTGGCAGCCGACGCACTTGCTGTGATCGGGCACGACCCGGTCTTGCCACGACAGCGCGCGCCAGCCGCACTGCATCACGCAGCGCTTGCAGCGGCGGCACTTCTGCGCATCATTGGTCCACACGAACTCGGGAGGCGAATAGAGCGAGATGACCTCCGCCCGGCTCTTGGCGTGCTCGGGCGCGAGTTCCACCTCGGCTTCCGCCAGCGCCTGCATTGTGTCGAGGTCAGCATCAGGCATGGGCCACCTCCTGCATGCGCGCCGGCGGCGATCCGACAACCACGTCTTCGCCCAGGCGGCCGATGACCGGCTCGCCCGCGCGCGGCGACCACACCAGGTCGGGATCGGAGCACATGGCGCGAATCGCGGCCTCTTCGCTCGAAATGTAGAGGAAATCGTCCTTGCGCGCGGCCACCATTGGGCGCAGCTTGATGCGATCGTTGATGCCCATCATGGCGCCGGCATGGGCGACGATGATGGCGAAGGGCCCGTTGACCAAGGCGCTCGCGTACACCTGGCGCAAGATGCGATAGAGGTCGCGCGCCTCCGGCGGCATGCGATCGATCGCTTTCCAGAACGGCGCCGCGATGACTTTGCACGCGACCTCGATAGGCAGGCGGTGGCGGCGCACGAGCAAGTCGAGGAGATAGGCCATCACTTCGGTATCGGTGCGCATGGTGCAGCGATAGCCGAACATCTCCAGGTAGCGCTTGTTGATGCCGTAAGACGAGATTTCGCCGTTGTGCACCACCGCCCAGTCGAGCAGGGTGAAGGGGTGGGCGCCCGCCCACCAGCCGGGGGTGTTGGTGGGGAAACGGCCGTGCGCGATCCAGATGTAGGCCTGATAGTCCTCCAGGCGGTAGAAGTCGGCGATGTCCTCGGCGTAGCCCACGCCCTTGAATGCCCCCATGTTCTTACCGCTCGAGAACACGTACGCGCCCGAGATCTCGGCGTTGATGCGCATGACCTCCCGGAGCACGAAATCCTGCTCCGACCCCGCCTGGCTCTCGGCCACCGCATTGGGCTTAGGGCTGACGAAGTAGCGCCACAGCAGCGGGGGATCGGTGACCGCGTCCACCAGCCGCGTGGGAATCCTTTCATCGCGCGCGACCTCGAAACCCGAATCAATCAGTTTCTCCGTCCCATCTTTGGCCGAGGTTGAATAGTACATGACGTGGAGGGCGAAATGCTGCGGGAACTCCGGGTAGATGCCGTAGGCGGCGAAACCTGCGCCCAATCCGTTGGAGCGGTCATGCAGCAGCGCGATGGAGTCGCGAATCGCGCGGCCGTCCACGCGCTCGCCCTTAAGGCTCATCATTCCGCTCAGGCCGCAGCCAGAGATATTGCGAGTTGTGATATCTGCTGTATGATGATTCATGTGACGACCTCCTCAACGTCGCGGCGGCTCGGGCCGCCAGTGGAATAGCCGTGTCAATTCCTCCTCGCCGGACGCCGACGGCTCGGGCAGCCCCAACCGCCTGCGCTGGGAGGCCGAGGCTTCGACCAGCCGGCCCGACTTACGGAATGCGGCGATCCCCTCGGCGGTGCCAACGGGTGGTACGCCCTGCTCGATCGCGAGGCCCTTGGCGACGCGGAAGATGTCGAGCATGCTGTATCTCTGGAAACACGCCTCGCGACAGGTGCCGCACTCGACACAGCGCCAGAATTCGCCCTCGCGAAGCACACGGTCAACACGCCCATCGGCCAACTCGCGGACGATTCCGTTGGGATCAAAGGACAGATCGGCGCGCGCCACCGGGCAGTCGAAGGCGCAGGCGCCGCACTCCGTGCATTTGCGCAGCAGGTTGTAGTCCCAGCGCTCCTTTACCCGCTCGATCGCGGCGCGCCGCGCCTGCCACTTCCCCAGGAAAGGCTCTACGTCAACGCGATGGGAGGACAGTCCAAGCTCGTCCGATTCAAGGCCCAGGGCCAAGCCCAACAGCTCGGTGTAATACAGGACCGGCACGTGGAGCTCCTCGCCTTTGCGCTGCAACAGAAGCTGGGTGGTGTCATACTGCATAAAGCATGACGGACAGGCGAGGCAGATCGCGTCCGCGCGCGCCTCAGTCACATTTCGCAGCTTGCGCCGGGCCATGGCCCGAGCCGTGTCTTCGTCGTCAACCCGCGAGAGCAACCCGCCGCAGCAGGAGAGCTTGTCCTCGTAGGCGATGCTCGTGGCCCCCAGGGCCTGCACCAGGTCGTCGAACTTCGCGGGCGCGGCGGGATCGTCGAACGCAAGGTCGGCGCTGGGCTTGAGCAGGTGGCACCCGTAATGCACGGCGATGCGCATCCCGGTGAGCGGATGCACGATCTTCTCGCGCATGGCTGCGAGCCCGAGGTCGCGATAGAAAACCTCCAATACGTGCGAGGTGCGCGCGGCGCCCCGATAATTGCGCCCGATGCGGCGAAGCTCGCGATTGACCTCGTTGTGGGCGGCGACGCTGGACTCGATCTCGGCCGCGGCCCCTTCGAGGGTGCCGAAGCAGCCGGGGCACGGGGTAACGAAATCAACCCTCGCCTCCTCGGCCAGCGCAAGGTTTCGCGCCGCGGTGAGGAGCCAGGTACCATGGCTCATATTGGCGACCATCGTCTTCTCGGGGCAGCAGGTGAGCCCAGGCAGGTCGGCGCAATCTAGGCCCAGGCGCTGCATGACGGCCCGGGTGGACTTCTCAATGTGCGGGAGCCGACCCTGGACGTAGCAGCCCCAGAAATAACCGTAGTGCGCCATGGTATCTCCTGGCCGCGTCGGTGGGGCCGTCAAGTTCGCCGAGCCTCGTCGGTCGGCAGTAGGTAAGTGCTTACCGTCACTTTAGCACAATTGAATATACCATGTCAACAGCCGAATTATGCCTTTTTCGCGTGATCGAGCAAAATTCTTGCCTCACGCGGAGCGGATGGCTTGACAACTCGACGAACAGCCGGCACTATTGTCATGGAACGAGTTGCCGCCCAGTTCTGGTAAGAGGCGGCAATGATTGCCGTCTGAGAGCCAAACAATGACACCAAAACCGTTAGAACCGGCAGAAGAGAATCGCGGCGCAGCCGCTCCGGCGCACCCCGATGTCGAGCGCAAGACGCTTGCGATCCTGCGCGTGCTGGCGGGCGACACCGGGCCGGTCGGCGCCAGGATTATCGCCGAGAAACTCAGGGGGCTGGGCGTCGAGTTGAGCGAGCGCGCCGTCCGTTATCACCTCAAAATCATGGATGAGCGCGGGCTGACCAGGTGCCTGGGCGAGCAGGGGCGCGTCATCACCGCGAGAGGCGTTGAGGAACTTCAGAGCGCACTGGTGTCTGACAAGCTCGGGTTCATCATCTCGAAGATTGACACCCTCGCCTATCGCGTAACCTTGGACTTGCAGACCGGCGAAGGCAACATCATCCTCAACGCGAGCCTGCTGCCTGCGGATCGTCTGGACGAGTGTCTGGCGGTGATGCGGCGCGTGTTCAAGGCGGGCTACTGCATGAGCGAGCTGGTTGCGATGGCTGGAGCCGGCGAGCGCGTCGGCGATTTAAGGGTGCGCGAAGGGAGCATTGGCTTCGGCACGGTCTGCACGGTGACCCTCAACGGGCTCTTGCTCAAGCACGGCATCCCGATCGAGTCGCGCTACGGTGGCCTGCTCGAGATCCGAGACGGGCGGCCCTACCGATTCACCGAGCTTGTCGGATACCACGAGTCCACCCTCGATCCCGCCGAGATTTTCATCGCCAGCAAGATGACCAGTATCAACGAAGCGGCCGTCACCGGGCGCGGCCGGGTGCTGGCGAGCTTTCGCGAGGTGCCGGCGGTGTGCCTGCCCGGCCTCGAGCGGGTGCTGGCGCAGGCTTCCAAGCGCGGGCTGGGTGGGGTTCTCGCCGTTGGCAAGCCGGGGCAGCCGGTGCTGGGCGTTCACGTCGGCGTGGACCGGCTCGGGATTGCCGTGGTCGGCGGCCTGACGCCGGTGGCAGCCCTTGAGGAGACGGGCATCTCCACCATCAACAAAGCCATGACCGGCTTGGCGCGGTTCGAGGATCTGAGATCGGTGTGGGATCTGTGATTCTGCAACACCGGGTAATGAAACAAGCCCAGTCGGTCGCAGGGGCCGGGTGGCTAAGTGTTCTGTCAGGATAGATATGAGACTGCATTGAGGGCTGAGCTGGGGCCTGTCGAAGCGGAGCAGCATCCGCTGGACAGGAGAGCCCCGTGCAGCGCACCATTCGATTCAGCCGC
>Ga0315289_10006571_pt1 | contig 17074 bp, 23 predicted proteins | sample YL17G11_40_MG_FD_203452 | JGI IMG/M metagenome (GOLD analysis project Ga0315289, IMG submission 203452) | Sediment microbial communities from Yellowstone Lake, YNP, Wyoming, USA - YL17G11_40 | ecosystem: Environmental > Aquatic > Freshwater > Lake > Sediment | place: USA: Wyoming | collected... | reverse complement strand
TTCTGCACGTTGCGGGCGAACGATTGCGCTCCAGCCTTATACGCGTCCTTGGTCGCCTGAATCTTGGGCAGTCGCGCTGCGTCCACGGCTGCTTGGCTTTCGCGAAACATGGCTCGCGCCTTTTCGCGGTCGCCGCCTTCAATCTCGGACCTCAAACGATCAAGGTACTCGGGTCCGTACCCCAGTTCTTCCCTCATCTCGTCTTCAGATTGCTCAAGGTTAGCGGCAATACCGCCTATGTAACTGCCAATGCCTCCCGCAGCACCCTCAAATGCAAGAGTCTGGTCCGCAATAAAGCCAACCATCATTGCCTGCGCAGTTGTCAGTTTGCGCTTGTTGTAGTCAGTCCAGCCAATTTGTGGCTTTCCTGCCTCGTATTGCGTCTGGCGCAGCGAAGCAAACTCATGGATGTCGCCGTCTTGGTCTACAGAAAATTCGCCTGTGGTGTCGTCACTACCGACAATCGGAGCAGTTGAGTTGAACGCGTTGTTGAACAACTCGTCTGCGGGCAACGTGTCGCCAACAGTTAAGCCGTCAGACGTTGCTGGTTGTTCTGCTCGGGCAATGCCCTGCACTCCCGCTTCAGAAAGTTGAGCGAGGGTGTCTTGGTAAACCGCGCGGCGGACTTTTGTCCGACCTTGCGTAGCCCACGACTTAAACTTTTCTGTGTATGCGGGCGTATCGCGCTGCTCTGCAGGAAACAACCGACTGTTGTTTGCATCTTGCGCGGCAAGATATTCCTGCATTTCAGTTGAGAACGTTTGTGTTTCGTCAGCCATAAATACCTCAGATCGGGGCGCGGCCAGAGCGGCGCGCTGGAGTGGTTGCAGTTGGTCCGACAGCCGACGGCGCCGAGGCTGCTGGGGCGGTAGCCGATGGCGCGGCTTGCATCATCAGTTGCTGTTGCTGAAACATCTGAAAGACGCTTTCGTCAGACGAAACGTCGTATCCAAAGATCGACGACGCCCACGCGTCAAGGTTTTGCAGATACTGAGGGTAGAGCGGGTCGCTTGGCGCAACAATTGGAATCTGCACTGGCCAAACACCTTGGCCGTTTGCTGCAAGGTGCTGCAGCCTGCTGAACAATGATAGTGGCGAGGTGCGATCTTGCTCGTCCATTGCAATGCGATCAAACACGCCGTATCGGGTGTTAGCGCGCACTTGTCGCACCATCGGGTCAATGAACATGCTGTCTACTTGTCCAAACGCAAACCCCGTAATTTGGTCTGAAGGCTTAGCACTGGCCATTAATTCCTTTGCGCGGCGATTAGCGATTGACGGCGCCCTTACCTTGACCATAGACGGGATCTTGGTAAGCGGGTCAATGATTGTCTGTTGTTCTTCTTGACCCTCTTTTGACAACCGCTCTCGCTCAGGAGCAATTCGCCCCGCCTGCACTTGGGCGCCAAGTTTCCCGATAAGGTCTACCCCGCCGTTCTTTTGCATATTCACATACAGGCTGCTCAGATTATTCATCGCGCTTGCTGGGTCCATTTCCGCCTGCGCCATAAACAATTCCGACATTCCAACTGGAAGGTTTGGAATTGCCTTAATGACGCTGTTCACCGCGGTCGTCGCCTTGACGCGCTCGCGATCAAAGCGCATACGCTCGTCAAGTTCCGTGCGTGTTCGGTTTCGCGCAGTCAGCAAGGACATCCACTGCTCATGGCGAATTGGAACGTTTGCACCGTTGATGCTGATTGACGGCGTGCCGTCCTCAAAGAATCCAAGGTCAAACGTTTCCATTCCAATTGGATCGCCGTCGGTAATCCCTGACAGGGTCAACATAAAGTCATTGACTTCGGACGCGCGGCCCTTTGCTGCCTCGGCAATTGACTTCTGAAACAGCGACACCGCAGACTCGCCTTTGTACGGCTGCTTACCAGTAGGGGCAACAGGTTGCGCCGCAGTAGGTACAACCATTTCATTCATTGAGCCGCGCTCAGCCTGCATTGCTTGCACTGCTTGCGTATCGCGCGGGTTGACGGCAAAGCGTGGTGGCGGAAGGGTTTCTGCAACGTCTAGTTGCGGTTGCGGAATGTATGAACCTCCCGCAATGTTCTCAGGAGAAGTCGATTCAGCAACATTGCTAGGTGTGAGATTCCGCATAGATCAAATTTCCTTGTCGTACATAAACCACTTCTGTTCTTGGTTAGACCAATCAAATGCCTTTACAGTTTTCTTTTTCTTTGGTTGGTCGTTTAACGTTGAGTAATCTGTGCCACGACGTTTTCCTGCACGCAATTGCTCTATCTCAAAATTCAACTCCTCATCCACGTTAATTGGGCTGCGTCCACTGTGCGCAAGCATCCCTCCACCAAACTGCTTGAAGAAGTTTTGCGCGACCTCTTGCCTTGCCCTATCCAGCGCATTTCTGCTTTTGGGAGATGATTTGACCCCTGACGAAATCTGCTGGACTTGCATTGCTTTGAAGCGCGCCCGTTGGCGTTCTTCTTCAGCAATTTTTTCGTCACGATCTTTTGCACGCTGTTGGTCTGCAGACTTTACTGCGCGCTCCTCGTCAGTAATCTCGTCAGCGTTTGCGCGATCCTCGGCACGAATTCGCGCTTCTTCGGCGCGCTGCTCAAGTTCCTTACGCTGCCGAGATACCGACGCTGAATCCTCAAGGTCTTGAAGGCGCTTGGTCTTCTTGTCCTCGCGAAGGACGGCACTGCCGATTGTAGTTTGAAGTGCAGCGCCCATGCCCGCAAACGGGTTATTTGGGTCGTAGGCTTGCAAGCCCGCGCCAAGTCCCATTCCGATGTCTCGGAGATTGTCGCGGTTGTAGAATGATGGTTGGTTGTCTGAAGTGCTTGCCATTTGTTACCCACCGTATGGATTCTGCAACCCTTGCAATTGTGTTCCTTGCACGCCGTATCCGTAAGACGGAGCGGACATACCACCGCCACCGCCACCGCCGCCGCCAGCACTGCCGTAGTTGTTGAGGCCAGCGCCCAAAAGGCTTCCACCAAACGAACTCAGCGCGCTACCCATAGCACTAGTAAAGGCGCCACTCATACTTGCGGCGGCTCCTCGGTACTTGAAACTAGTGTTTAGCCCCTGCTGGTACAGGTTGTACTGGTTCTGCATCCTGTTCTGCTCCATGTTTGAAATCTGGCCTGAGTAAGCCTGATACATGTTGCTGATATTGGCGGCTTGATTCTGGCTGAGCGCTGACAGCCCTTGGCCTTGCTGCGACAACAACGTGGACAGTCCGCTTGCGCGCTGAGACTCAAGGTTTGATAGTCCGCTTGCGTACTGCTCTCGCACCGCTCCTTCGCGCATGTCACCCTGATCACCAATTGCGTTAACCGCCTGCTGCCCAAACGACGTCTGGCCAAGGCCAGTGAACGCGTTGCGTGCCGTTGCCTGCTGCTGCTGCCTTACGGTCTGCTGACGCATCATTGCAATTGTGTCGTCGCGTCCCGTGCCGTATGCAGAGATTGCGCGCTCCATGCCTTGCCCGTATTCGGCTCGCGCTTGGTCAAAGTACTTTGTGAAGTCCTCGCGAGAGCGAGACATTTCCGCTCGGTACATGTCAATGTTTCGTCCGCGCTCCGCGGTGTAGCGTTCAATTACAGGCAAATATGCCGCGCCGTAATTGTCGCCAAGTTGAGTGAAGGCTAGGTTTGCCTTGTGGCCAATGCGCTTTAACGCATCTTGCTTTGCCTTCTGGGCATTGGCACTCAACAACGCGCCACCAATTAAAACCGCGCCGTAAATAAACGCCATTAGGAACTCCCTCTACTCTTGCCTGTTTGTGAGGCACTAATTGACATTCGTTCGATTGACCACGGGCGCCCGTCTGACGCCAACGTCAGATACATCGCCTCCGAGCGAAAGCGGCATTTCAATGCAACGCTGCGCCCTTCGCCCAACAAGCCGATTTCAGTCACCTCTGCTGTAGGGAATGATGCACCAGACACTGAAGCGTTGTCCACTACTTCTGGCGCAATTGGGTCTTCGTGAATTGAAGCCATTGTTCCGTTGGTCGAACCAACGTCAGAGATGCCTTGATATTCAATTTCCCACAACGTAGTTGCGTTGTTGTATTTCTCAATGACCCACGCGCTTCCCGTAGCAGGAGACGCTTGTGTGTCCCAACGCATTGTCCAATCCGAATCGCCAACATAGATGCGGGAAATCCCAATCGCAAACGGATCAGTTTGCGTGTACAAACCAAATGGACGAACAGCAAAGCGCCCGTCAATGCGATCTGGCGTTGGAACAGACGCAGTGCCGCCGTTGTATGTATTTGCAAACGTAACGGTTGCGGCTGAGCCGCCGTCAATCACAAGCGGATTGATGTTGGTGATGAACAGTGAGTCGCTCTGTAGGCCAAGCGCTGCCTCCGCAGTCTCTCCAGTTGAAACACTCAAGATTGGACCAACGCTCAAGTCGGTGAATCCAGTTGGGGTTTCGTACGAGTTCTCATTGAGGTCAACGCGCACCTCGTTAAGCATCAGTCGGTAGGGCAACGGAGCAGACAAGGGGCCAATGCTCACATGCGACCGAACAAACTGCGCCTGCTGATCGGCATCGCTCATTTCAGAGTCGTATCCATCAATGCCAATTGGAAAGTTGTTTGTGATCAAACTGATAGATTCGCTGCCACCAAGCAGCAGTTTGCCAGCCTCACTTCTTGAGGTGCCAACGTAACAGGCAGAGGTAGGTCCGTACAACAAAGGATCACGAAACCGCTGCGGCCAGAACGAATCTGTTTTAGTGTCGTAGTACAAGTGAATGCTTGTGTTCTCAATGTCTTTAACCGTCAAGAACATCCATACGCCTTCCCGATCTGGATCCCACACAAGGCATGGAAATACATCACCAGTTTCAAGTTCGGGGCCAAGGAGCGAAACCACATCTGTTTCCATTGAAATGGAAGTGGTGGTCGCTTCTTCGGACACGGTGCCAGTAGTAGTCTGGGTCTTTGCGGTGGCGCCGCTACCGCTGCCGCCGCTAGTCAACGTTGATCGAAGCGTTCCTCCAGACAACGTGCTTGACCCACCAATTGACGGCGTGCCAAAGTCAAGGCGCAGAAAGAACGAATCAAGGCGCCCTGAACTTACTCGGTTTGCGCGGCTAAAGTTGAAGTCATTTGCGTTGAGCAGATACAGCCCGTCATTTGCAAGAATAAACGCGCTCTTCTCCTGCCCCATGCACCACGCGCGCCGACCACTGATGCCGATGCTTCTAGTCAAAGAAACAAGAGCCACGAGTTCCGTCGTAAATAACGGATCTGTTGTCAGAAACGAGAACGAATTGGTGCAGGCAAACATCAGGCCGCTTTCACCAAACGCAAAGATGGCAACGATTGGATCGCCAAGCGTTCCGTATTCGTGGGCGGTGGTTCCTGTTACAGCGCCAATCACGGAGGCAGCATCCCAACCATCCGTCGGTGCGCTGACAGCAGACACTAGATCAGGCTCGCACGCAAACCACAGGTTGGGAGTCTGGTCAAACCCCGCCAGTACCACTCTAGCGCCCCAACGACAGATAAGCGTTGCACGGCTCCCTGCAGGGCTAGACGCTGGATCAAGATGCCAAGGGCCTCTAGCAGGCGATACAACCCCCCAAACCGTAGCACCCGTTCCCGCAAGGTCCGTCAGCAACACCTTGACATAGTTTGTACCGTCAACAAAGTAGAAATACTCGTTGAATTGCACACCTTCCACCAATCCTGTGGTGTTGAGCAACGCGGTGCCTTGGCCAGCAGCCAAAGTAGCCGTGACGGGAATAGACGCGTGCGGATCTGCGGTGTACACCTTGCCTGCACGGACAAAGATGACATTTTCCACAAAAACTCCCGCAACGTATGTGCGATACGTTCCCATCCACTGCACATCACCAGCGTTGTACAACTGAGTTCCGCTACGCACGCTTAGCCGAGTTCGTCCTGTCCACACGTCAATAGGCATTACGTTTAGACACGATGCAGTCATTCCCTCGGGGACAACGCTAAACGGCGTCTGTTCGGTAAAGCCTCGGAGCGGAAGTTGAACAGGAATGTTAGTCATGAACGTCGGAAGGCAATAAAAAACAGCGAGGAATTATTTGCGGCTGACCCCGCAATACATGAAAACACTCCAGAAGCAGCCGCGCCAGAATTGGACAACCCGCTTTGAATGGCTCCGCTGCTGCTCAATATCAAACCCACACACTGGTAAGTGCCACCAGTGACGCTTGACGTGATTGTGGTTGCAGAAGTCGTACCTAGATTAGCAACGGTCCACGTCTGACCGTCAGGCGCGACGTACACTACCCCATTAGATGCAGTGTAAAAAAACGAAAGAGACGAGGCCATCTTTGTCCACGAAAGCGCGTCAGTAATTGCTGTGGCCACGCCAATGCTTGTAAGGCGTTGACTGTTGCCCAACAAGGCCGCGCCAAGAGTGAGCGCCCCAGTTAACGTGGTTACGCCGTTGACTTGAAAGTTAGTGGGCACATATGTAAGGCTGCTACTAACTTGAAGTCCAACTGTTGCATTTGCAGTCAAATTAATGGTGCCGTCTAACGTTGGGGTTGCAGTAGTGCCCCAGAAAATGCCCGTATTAGTGTCACCCGTGTTTGTAATGGATGGCAGCGCCGCGGTTCCATCTGCAACTGAAAGCACGCCCTTGATTTCGGCAGACCTAGCAACCAAGTCCACGCCCTCGGCAGCGTCTACTGCCCACACAGACTGAGCAACCCATGCGCGCCACGCCGTGTCGTACACGCGCGAGTACGTCTTCTGTGGCTGCACTCCATCACCGTCTGTCCACAGTTGCTGCACCACAATTGCGCCGTATGTGATGGTGAGCAGGCTGACGCCGCCGTCAGCCAACTTGATGTCAATCGGAACCGCGGGGCCGTTTGTCATCGTGCTGGGCGTTGCAAACAGGTACCGACCCGTGACGCGAAGAGTCGCGTCATTGAAATCCGCGGCAACGCTTGTGATCAGCGGAATCGTTGCGCCAAGGTACGCCGTGACATTCCACGCGGCGCCTGTTCCCACTTTTACTTGATTGTTCGTGGTGTCAAGGCCAAACTCACCAGCAGCAAGTATTTGGGTCGTCCAGTTGGCAGCAGTGTCGCGTCGGATCTGAATTTGTGCACTCATTGTGGAGACGCTCCGTCAACGCTCATTGGGCTGAGCACATAGAAACCCTCGGGGATGTCAACGTCGTTTGGAGAAAGTGTCCATTCGCCATCAATCATGGTGTAGATCTTTCCCGTCACGTTTGGCCCCGTCCGTACTGGCGCCGCTTCCGACACCAGCACGACTCTTCCGCATCCACTCCCGTACATAACGCCCAGCAGCGTCGATGCGAGCACGATCCACGTCAGCATCTTTGGCAACAGTGCCGCGCTCAACGCGTTTCGCAAGGAAGTCAACAAGGGCGATGGCGATGGCCGCAATAATTTTGTCGAGCATGGCATCACTTAGCCCCTGCGCTTTCGCTGGAGACTTTGTTGTCTCGCGCCGCGATAAGGCCAATTCCCGCCATGATTGCGGCAAGTGTCACGCCAATGTCAACAACGGTTGCGGGGTTGCCGTCAAGGTACGCGGTGGCCGCTGCACCAACAGCAGTAAGGATTGCGGCAATGCCAGCAACAGATGTGCGCCATGAATTCGTCATTTGGAAACTCTTTCTAGTCGTTCGAGTCGAGGAATCAATTCGCGAAGACGCGTGTCGTTCGCTTCTGCGCGCAGTGTAAGCCCTATCTGGGTCATTGCTAGGTCAGACACAATGTCGCCTAGTGCTTTTACCTGATCTGTTGTGCGCTGAATTTCAGCGTCACGCTTGCCCATGTACATCAGAATGGTTCCAAACACTACGCACAGGGCAACAAACTGCGCCCACGAAGCAACTAGTTGCTTATTTTCATTTTTAATCATGCAAGCCTCACCGCAGAAATGTTTGTGCAGTCATCAACGGTCATTACGCCCGAAGAACTTATAATGGAGTCAGTAGTGGACGATGAAGCAACTTGCAACCGAACTTTCAGCGACGATATGGCAATGACTACAAACCCACTGGCCGTTATTGAGGCGTATTGATTTGCGCGAGCCATAGTGCTAGACGACGCCGCAATGGTTTGAGATGTTGACACTCCAAAGAGCCGAGCGTCAAGAGCGGTAAAGGCTACAGATCCCGTTATTAGTGCGTTTCCAACAACAAACCAAGTTCCTGTAGTGAGGTCAATTTCACACGCTGTAAACCAAGTTGAGGCACTTGAAATACTTATTGGGCTGCTAATGTTTAGCAGTTCGCCGTAGACGTAGTCAACGGGGTACGCGGAAGGACCCGTTGGACCTGTTGGCCCAGCAACACCATCAGTGGTCATCACTTCCCACTGTGACGCAGGAGGGTTAACACCTGTGACTCCCGTCACGCAGATCCACACGGTGCCGTTGTAGCGAACCACGTCGCCAATTGTGTAGGCGTCTACCCCGCTATAGAGGCCGCGCCATCGAATGTTGCTAAACGCAGTTGCAGGAGCAAGTCCTACTGCACCAAGCCCCGACGATACCAACTCGGACCCGCGACGAAAGGGGCTGACACGACTTGACAGCAACCTCCCAAAGTCCCGCTGCTGAATTCCATCCTTGATCGCGGCGTTGTTAAACAACGGGCCGTTGTCGATCTCGATGAGTCGAGCCGAAAGACCTTCGTCTTCGTAGGCTAACCCAAAAGCCCGTGCATACGCTATGAGAAGCGATTCGACGTATGCAGGGACAGGAATTTGATAGGTGTCGGCAGTCTGGTCTGAAATGGCGACCCACGCCGAGCGGTAACGAATGATGAGTGCGTCTGACGTCGTTGCTTGAGGAGTCGGAAACAGGTCGAGGCGAACCGCGGGCATCCCGCTGCCATCGACCAGAGGGGTGGTGTCGTTTGATTGCGCCCACGGGCGGCTCATCGCGGCGGAGAACACTCCGCTGCTGCCTGAGAGGTCACCAGTGGCCCGCATCAACTCGATCTGCTCAGGTGACGTGAGTTCCACGCGCCAGCCCATGCCAGCAATGCTCGTCAGGCTGATGATCTCTTCCGCGTCAGCGGGAAGCGGCGCGTAGTTTTTGCCAGCAGTCAACGTCACAGGTCGGGCAGTGCGCTCGCGGAAGCGCCATGGCTTCGACACAAGGTAATTCCCTGATTGGTTGATGATTTCCGCAATGCGCTGATCTCGCGTCACCCCCGTCACGACGGATGGTTGACCACCCAGCGCGAGAAGAATGTGTTGCTTGAGGCCCGCGTACGTCAGCATGGTTAACCTCGGTTGGATCCTGTGACAAGCCCGTCAAACAAGACCGTCACAAAATTTTGGTAAGAACGGGTTCCAAGGCCGTCGCTAGGAGTTGAAGGAAGAGTGACCGCGTCTAGCAGAGTGCCAAGGGCTGGGAACCCCGTGCTTGCGGAAAAAGAAGTAGTTGCGTCTACACAAGAAAGCGCCTTAATTTCTTCTACTGACGCAAGGTTGTCACCATTAAAATCAATCCTAGCGTCTGGAAAGTTTGCAATATTCGCGCTTACAGTCGTGTAAAAGACATTCTGACCTTTAACAAAATTAGTAACAGCCTGACTAGGCTGCTTAAACGTCACCAGCCTTGCCTTGACAATCCCGCGAACGCACACCTTTACATATTCTCCTACCGCTCCGCCGCGCATTACGATTCCAAAGATGCCGCCGTTAAGCAAAACAAAGCCTGCATCCGTAAACGTTGTAGTCACGACATTGAATCCACTTCTCGAAGAATTGGGTTTGAGAAGATCCGCCGCAACGGTGTACACCGTAGACTTTGCGCATAGGTCAAATGCAACAAGATCGCCAATGCCAAGAGGAATGGTGGTGCCGTTAATGGCTTCGGTAAACATTTCGTATGGAGCAAGTCCACCGAAGGAGTTAATGGGACGTGATAACCCTGAGATCATCACTAGCCTCCGTTTGATCCAATAGAGAATCCACTCAACAGCACTGGACTCACTTGTGCGGAAGCAATTGTGACAAGGTTGATTGCAACGGAGGGCCAGCCTCCCGAAGTCGTTGTCACCGTAAATGCTTTAGAATTGACTGTAACGCTCATGTTGAGGACTTGCCCCGCATCTGCGGCGCCGCCAATCTTTGCGTTACACAGGCCGCCAATGCACACCTTTGCGCGGGCGCCTGCAGCAACTGGCTCCATGATGACGCCATAAATGCCGCCCTCACTGTCGTCAACAACTGCCTTTCCTCCCGCAATCACTACGTTGAACGGGCACTTCTTGTTGTTGTACTCAGTAAGTTTTGATGCGTCTGAGTATGACGAAGACGAGGTGATGTCAAACACGACAACGTCTCCAGCAATGAATGCCTCGGAAGCAATTGGCTGCACAATGACTTGTGTTGGATAGAGTCCACCAAAGACCCCAGACGGGGCGACAATTGCTGCCAGCATAGGAAACCTCCTAAAAGCCCCTGTGGCGTCTTTCGACGCCACAGGGGAATGGTTGGCCTAAGAGATCACCCGCCGCCAGTAGCAAAGGCGTAGCCGTGAAACAGCACCTTCATCAAAGTGGCCGTAATTGGCGCGGCTGTTGTAACGGTAGTGAAACCGATAGCAATTGGTGCACCGCCAGCAGAAAGGGGAAGACCCAAACTTGAAATGAGGACACCAGCGCCGTTCTGGAGCACTGTAACTCCAGCGGTAATTGGCGATGCTGCAAGCGTGGTAACCTTTGCGTCAACAAACCCGCTGACGCACACAGTGCACCGCTCACCAGCGGCTGCTGCTTTGGTCACGACAGCAAAGACTCCGCCTTTCCCAGTTTGCGTTGTGGTGGCCCCACCGAGCGCGCCAGCAACCGACAGAACGACCACGTTAAATGGGTTTTTCTTGTTGTCTGGATCGGTAATGGCTGACGCCGAAGTGTAAGTGGTGTTTGTACTCGCCAAATCAAACATGACGAGGTCGCCAACGGCAACAGCCACCGCGGCGATAGGACTGACGAGAACTTGGTGAGCAGAAAGCGCACCGAGGGTACCTGTTGGAGGTAAAATTCCAGCGATCATAGTAAAGATCCTCCTTCGGATCAGGCAGTGCAGAGTGGAACCACAATACCGTGGCGCTGCCGTGAGTTGCAGAACAAGTTGGACCAGCAATCCACAGGCTGGACGTAGGTAAAAGGCTGATTCGGGTGACGCAGCACATCGTGCGTCTTGAAGTAGCGCTTTGCGTGGAAGATTGGAGTAAGGTAGTTGCCGTTCACGAAGTAGTAGCGCGGAGCCTTCACAATCGTGTTAACGCCTTCCTCAATACCAAACGCCGAAAATGCTCCCGAAGCCGCAACAACACCGTTGTATCCAACAGTAGTTTGCGTTACTGTCGTAGAATGGGCTGGATAGATTGACGCGGTGTCAAGGTCTGAGCAGTAGGTCACGTCAACGCCAGCGTACTGCGGGCTGCTGTACGACGCATCCTGATACGACACAAGCGTGTCGTTGGAAAGTCGCAAAGCGTTGCGGTACAACTGGACGCCAGAGCGAGAAGACAGAATCATCTGACGGTTCAGATTGTCCTTCTCAAAGTACTCCGCGCGTGTTGCTGGTGCTTCGTATTTCAAGCGCATGAACATGAGGTCCATAGCGTTGAAAAGGGTGCCAAGGGAAATTGTTTCGGCGCCGTTCTGCGCGTACACCGTGTTGGATGTCAACGTAAGTGCAGTTGGAGTACCCCACGCAGAAGCCGTAGGGTTGCGAAGGGACGAATCGTAAATTTCAACTATGTTGGTCCAACGCGTTTCTGTCAGCGGATCAAGGCGCATCACAGTTGTGCTGGTGTTTGCCGCAGCCGTAAACGGCCTTGTTCCACGGCGCTGGAGTGCACCGCCTAAATTTCCACCAACTTCAGTAATGAAGTACGGAAGCGAGTACGGGAGTTTGCCCGTTTCGTCTTCCATCTGGGCTGCACTTGGTGGCGCCCAGAGATCTTCCTCGAAACCGTTGAGCATCGAGGTCCACATGCGCTGCTCCTTGATGCGCTTAAGTCGCTTGTAGGCGACCTTCGTGCCAGCAGACGAGTCGCCGCCGTTGAGTTCAACCTCAGCGTCGGTCCAAGTCATGTAGTCAATATGGAAGCGCCACGGAGCACGGACGTAGTCGGTGACCTGTGGGTTGCGCCATGTGAAGGTGTCGTTTGGCTGGTAGTGGTCGTAGGTGCGCGAATCATCAAACATGATGACGTCGCGGATTTCGTTTCCACCCTGCACGGTTTGCTCAGTGGTCTTGCCCTTGAGCAAGCGGCTGAACGCGTAAGTATTTTTGACGGCTTCATTGATCACGGCATCGGCGCTCGTCAGGTACGACGGGCCTGTCGTGGTCATAAAGTCATTGAACGTTTGAATTGAAGGCATGAGCCATTCCTTATTGGGTTAGCGTGAAACAATGCGGAGAGCGTCCGCCCGACTTCCACCAGACAACAGAACATCGAGCACTGCATCGTCCCTGTCAATCTGCCGAACGGGTCGTGGAGGAGTCTTCCCCACAGTTGGCCGTGCAACATTTCGCAGATCTGATTTCTTTGGCTCGCCTAATCGCTGGCGGAAAGCCTCTCGGTAGATCTCCTCGACGGAATTGAACCCTTGTGGCTGTTCTCGCCCGATACGCGCGGCAAGTTCAGTCATCTCATCGAACGGCGGAGTATGTTTGCCAAACTCTTGCGAAAGACGCGTGTACGCCATCTCGGATTCATGCTTCACAGTCATTGCGCGAGCGCTTTCGGCAAACTCGGCGCGAAGTTGTGAGGCAAGGGTACGAATTGGTTTGGCTGCGTCGTCTCCAAAGATTTCGCTGAACGATGACAACGGATCGGCATCAGCCTCTTCGTCGCCAGTTGAGATCGAACTCCTTGCAGTTTCTGCAGCCTTGGGCGCGTCTTTCTTTGAGTCGGACACCTTGGCGCCGAACGCATCCACATCGGCCTGACGCTTGGCGGCTTTAAGGCCCCAATCCTTCACTTTGGAAGGGTCGGACTTCAAGCCGTCAATGACAGACGCTGGAACACCGTCTCGCTGCAAAGCCTTCAAAGCCCGATCAAAGTCGGGATCTGGAGCAGACGATTCGATAATTGGAACATCCCGTGCGGATTCGGGTTCATCGCGAGCAAAAAGTCGGTCAAGTACCTCGTCCTCGCTACTGTAGGGGTTCTCCGTCTGGTTGACGAAGTCCTTAGTAACGAGTTGAGACATCACTGATTCTTGCGCTGCTGGTTGTACTTCGGGTTCTGACATGTCAGTCCTTTTCAAATCCATGCTGCGCCATGATGTTCCGTTCATGGCGCTTCGATTCGACAAGAGGCTTGCCGCCAACAGACTTACACCCTACGAGGTTCCGCGGTAAAGCGGTACTTACATAGGGATATTGCGACCTGTTGGCGCCCGAATCGAGTTGCACAGACGTGCTTGCGATCCGAGTTAACTTCTTGCCTTCGTGTGTTATAGTCGTCCCAATTGCTGGAGCGCAAGCCATCGTCATGGTGATTTCAAAGATATTTCCAGATTTGTCTGTGAACTCGTAGATCATCCGCGGCTCGCTGCTCCTGCAATTCCGCCAAGGCTGCTGGCTGGAATTGCTGATGGTTCACCCATTTCGTTCATTCGCTGGCCACCAGACGAAGGCACGCCGCCTTGCGGCTGCGCGGCGGCTTGCGATTGCTGCATTTGACGCATTGCGTTCTGGTCAATCATCTCTGCAAGGTGTGGAACGTTCAGAGCGTCACCCACAATCGACATGATCTCGTTCCACTTGATGAACGGCATGGTCATCATGCCGTTTGCAATGTTTGTTGTGATTTGCAGCAGTTCCATCGCTCTCTTCTGCACCAGCGCCTCAGACACGCGCTCCATGCTGTAGGCGTCCACCGACACTTCAAGATCCTCCCAGCCCGACGAGCGGACGCCGCCCGTGAACACTGGGTTGGCCTCAAGCAACTGTGCAATGCCCTCGCGACCAAGCGGCAGACTGATGCGGTCGTCGTGCCACATGTACCAACAGACGGAGCGGGCAAGGTCGTCAACGCCTTCTTGGAACTGGCGCTTGAGGTGAGCCATGCGCATGGTCGCACTGCTCTCTGCGACGGCAACTTCCGTTGCGGTCGCGGTGCCCGTCACGTTGCCGCGCATGGCGTCGTGAATTCCAGACACGCGGTCAAGTCTATCCTGAGCAATCTGCGCGTATTGCACTTGCTGCTGGGTGATGCCGCCAACTTCAAGGTTGAGCACCTTGTCCTTGTCGAGGCTCTCGCTCAGCACGATGTAATCGTGCGGCTTGTCCTTAATGTCCTGAGCCAGTTTGTGGTTTCGCGAATCCACCATGATCAATCGCTTGTACGCGGCGGCGCTTGAGCGCACGCTGGTTAGATGCGAATTGAGGTCCCACACTTGGCTCTGGATGGCCATGAGAGGGCTGAGCGGATACGGGTCCTCTGGGACGGTGTAGACGCCAAACATCGTGTACGGCCCGTTGCGTGGCCCAAAGTAAGGAATGGGCTTGCGGATGTAACCGTCGTACTTGGTGTTTTTGGATCGACCCTTAACAATGGTGTAAATGGTCCCATTGACCATGCCGCCGCCCAACGCATTGTCAATCTCCTCTGCCAACTCGTCCAACACTTCGGGCACCCAGATTTCGTAGACGCCCATTTCCTGACGGTCCTCAATCTGCTTTCCCGTGTCGTTTCGGACGTCTTCCATATCGGTGTTCGACGGAAGATCGTTGATGGCTTCAAAGTCCCACGTCGGATCGTTCTCGGCTTTGGCAAGCAAGTCATCTTTGTCGATGGCGTAGCAGTGCCCAAGGTATCGAGCGTCTTCAATGTGGCTCGCGGCGGGGTCAATGAAGAAGCGCTCAGGAGAGATGCGGTAGACCCGCGGAAGGTACGGCTCCTCCCCGTCAACCTGCCGAGCCTCTGGACGAGGCTCACTCACAGTCAGGGCAACCCCGTACGCAAAGAGCGCATCGGTTGCGATGCGCTCAAGAGTCCGACGCAACTTTGTGATGCGTGACCAGCGGTTGAGAGCAATGGTCATTTTCTTGCCGAGCACAAGGTCCAGCATTGCGTCGGCGCATTTCACGCGAAACTTGGGCGTGTCATGAATGACGCGAGGCAGGACCAACGACACAAACTCATGCGCAAAGTTTTCTGGCGCGTCACTATTCGGATCTGCTCGGTCGTCACGAAAGGCAGTCCCGTGGTAGCCCTCGATCATCATTCGGACAGATGAAATGTGTGCGTCACGAAAGCGCTCAGCGCTTTCTAACTCTCTTCGCAGTTTGTCGAAGGTCGTGTCAAGCATCGTGTGTCCTTACTTTCCGCCGCCGCCGACAGGCGCTACCTGTACGGTTTGCGTTGCCTTAAACATTGTGGCTGGGGCCATGCCGCCTTTGTTAGAGCCTTTCATGGCTCCGCCCTTGCCGCCCCCCTGAGCACCACCCTTAGCGCCACCCTTGCCGTAACGTGAACTTGCTTTTGCTTTCATGGCCTGTATTCCTTCTTTGCTGGTTCTGTGCGGGTTTCGCTCGCGCGAGCGTTCACCTTGCGGATAAATGCGATCAAGCGCACGGCGTCGTCGCCCTGCACCTTCTCAATGTTTCGGTCATCAACGTACTTCACGTTCACCGCGTCACCGAAACCCGAAATGCGTTCGATTCGGTGAAGTGGGACAAATACTTGCTCTGAGATTGGAATAAACATGGTAATTCTTCTAGGTCACGGGGACTTTACGCGAAGCGTTTCGCGCAGTGAAAGCACTTCAGCCTGCCAACTCATTGACTGCAAGAAAAACCGCTGATGTTCTTCCTTGAGCGTCCGAATCTCGACACGCGCCTGTTCAAAGGATTGCGAAAGAGACGCCGTCATGGCTTGCATGTGGTCAATGATACCAGCGGCTTCACTTACCAGTGCGTAATCGTCGCCTGATAGAAATCCTTGCGGCATATTGCGCAGAGCAGTTTGAATGTCAACGCCTGTGTCGGGCATCTAACTCCTCCAATCCAATCAAGGAGTCTTTGATGTAGTGGGGCCTACCAAGAAAGATCTTGTATGTGCGTAGATTGTGCAGAATCGTCCGCAATCTCTCTCGGGCAACCGCCTGTTTGCCGTCACGAAACAAAACCGCCGCGTGCCGTGTTCCAAGCGTCGGATGCCACCCTGTTCCACGGATAATGCCCGTTTGAGTGTGGCTTTTGGGTTCGGTCATGTCATGCATCCTTGCATAAATTGAATTTCTCGTTCTCTGCTTTCAAGCGAGCGCATTCTAGCAGCAGCATCTTGATTGCCCGAGCAGCGCAAGCGCACAACTCGTCATCACGAACCAGAAGCAGGCTCAACGTCTCGTCAACATCCTTGCAAATAGCCTCTTTCCACACGCACACAAGGACCTTTCCCATTCTTTCATCGCTATCGCTTCGCACGATTCGTGCTCCGACTCACGACGCGAAGATTTTTCTTGCTGTTGTCGCGCGGGTTGCCGTTGCGGTGGTCAATGTCCTTGCCATCACCCTTGCTCACGCGACCAGTGCGCTCCGCCTCACGACGGTTCGCGTTGCGAGAAGCACGGTCCTTCTTAGACGCCGTTGACGACTGGAACTTCGCGTATTCCGCCTTGTAATCGCGCGCCATCAGCGTTTTCCTCTTGCACGGTCAAACCCCTCACGCGCGCAAAACTCTCGTAATGCCTCGGGATGCACGCGACGTGCCTTAGACATCGGCAACCGAAACCCAAGCAACCTCCCAGCATCAATGTACTGGGAGACTGTCCTTGCACTCACGCCAAGGCGTCGTGATACTTGCCCTGTCGTGAGCCACTCCGCATTGACGTCAACGGGTTCATTCTGCGGAATCTTGGGGATGTTTGATCGAGCAATCATGCCTCGTCCTCTTTAAAGATCGCGCAGATCACAGCCCACGCAAGCGCACCAGACACAAACTAGAACATCACCATGATGAACTCACGCGTGTTGGTCATCGTCGTGGACCGCCGCCCTTACCGCCGCCAGCCTTGTTGCGCTTGTCTTCAGTCAACTGCACACCAGCGCCCTTGGCCATCTTCTGAAA
>Ga0315289_10006570_pt1 | contig 17075 bp, 16 predicted proteins | sample YL17G11_40_MG_FD_203452 | JGI IMG/M metagenome (GOLD analysis project Ga0315289, IMG submission 203452) | Sediment microbial communities from Yellowstone Lake, YNP, Wyoming, USA - YL17G11_40 | ecosystem: Environmental > Aquatic > Freshwater > Lake > Sediment | place: USA: Wyoming | collected... | reverse complement strand
TGGCCCTGCCGCGCACCTTGATCGCGGTGCTAGAGAACTACCAGCAGGCCGATGGCAGCATCCTCGTGCCCGAGGTCCTGCGCCCATACATGAGTGGAGTCGACGTGATTCTGTAGAGCAAAGCATGAACCGGGCTTCCCACTATGCAGCAGCCCTGCGCCTTCACTGCGGTTTACTTGACTACAAAGAGTAGCTGCCCTATACTTGTCTTGCAGTAGCGATCAGCTTGGACGCCTCACGTGAGCCTTCGTCCAGGGTGGTCAGTAGAAACCTCTGACGACGTCAACATTGACGGCATCGTGGAGAACCGCCTACAAAGATGTATTTTCAGATCGTCGGAGAGGTCAGCAACATTGAAGTCATCGCTGTGGGCAGCGGCATCCGAGACACCGCGCGCCTGCGGAAACGGTACGGCACCAGGCGCTGGCGCAAGCTGAAGGGCACCGCCATAATACGTCTTCCTGGTCAACGTTTGACGCTGTTGGCCGCCCAAGTTCAACGCGAAATGCGGCAGTGAGGCAGGCAGTGGTGTTTACCCTCGTAGGCAAGGTCATAGACGCGACGAGCTTTGCACCGCTCAAGGGCGTGGAGGTGACGCTCTCGGGCGAAGCGTGCCTGTTTGTCGGTGTCCCCGGCGCCGAGGACGCGCGCATCCCCAATACGCCCGTGGTGGCCTGGATGCGCGAGCTGAGGGGGTTCGAAGGCAACCGCTGGCAGTGTTGGGTCAAGTACGTGCGCGACCAGGTCAAGGGCATCACCTGGCGCGAGTTCTTCCGCCACGTGCTCGAGTGCAACCCCGGCCTGATCGAAGACGGCTGCCTTTTCCAGAAGACCAAGACCTACTTGCTGCCCGACAACGCGCCCCAGGGCCAGCGCAGCTTGCGCACGCAGACTGGAGACGACGGCCGCTACGCGCTGACCGGGATGGAGCGACCCGGCGAGTACGAGCTGCGCATGCAACTCCCCGGCTACAACGGCTATCGCGAGGTGCTTCGTCTGGTCGAGGACACCCAGCGCAACGTGCCCCTTGCGGCCCAGCAGTCGCGTGTCGTCTCCAACCACCCGCAGTTCGCGCAGCTCCCCGACAAGGTGCGCAGGCTGGTCAACCAGGCCCTCTCCATGCTGGGCGACGACCACGTCGTCTTTGACACCCTGCCGCCCGAGTTGCAGCGCCTGTGCCACGGCGTCTTCTACCTGGACGACCCCAACAGCATCTACTTCAAGGACATCTGCTGCGCCGACCTGGTCACGATCTGCCTGCAGGCTGCCGGCCTGGACTACGACTGGCCCGCTGACGCCGTCACGGGCGGCGACCACATGACTCCGCACGCCGCCAACTACTACCGACCGTGGGAGAAGAACTCCAAGCTGGTGGAACTGGACCCCGCCACGCCCTGGCTGCCGGGCGACATTCTGCTCTACGGCAACGGCGATTTCGCCACACAGCGCGTGCAGCACGTCAACCTCTACGTCGGCCGCATGAGCGGCGTCGACCGTCGCGGCGTCGTGCTGCGCTACGGCGACCGCTACGAGGTGGTCAACGCCTCTATCGACTGGATGGAGAACGGCCTGGAGCGCGGCACCGGCATCGTCCCGCTCACCCTGGCCTACTGCCTCAACCGCCGCTGTGACTACCAGTGGGTCAAGCGCGTGCGCCTGGTCGAGGTCCAGAACCTCTACGGAGTTTGACTTGTAGGCGGGTCTGGAGTATACTCTGCCTCAATCGCATATGACAGTGTGCGCTTGGAGGGATGGCAGAGTGGCCTATTGCGGCGGTCTTGAAAACCGTTGTGGGGAAACTCACCGGGGGTTCGAATCCCTCTCCCTCCGCAGACAGCGCGCAGCCGTGCTGGGGAGGTGCCAGAGTGGACGATCGGAGCCGCCTGCTAAGCGGTTGAGGGGGTTAAAAGCTTCCTCCCAGGGTTCGAATCCCTGCCTCCCCGCCTGATAAGGATATGGGGAACCAGGCTCTTGCGCTCAGGAGCCTGGTTTCTGCTTCGTTGCCAACGACCCTCCCGAGGGCTGGACTTGCCCTCGGGAGGGTAGGCCTTCATTTGACGCAGCCCGGCAGCAGCTTGCCGAGGTCGAACTGCAGCATGATCTTCTCGGCGATCTTGCCCGCCTTGGCCTCGATCTGAATCCACACCAGGCAGCGCGTGTTCTCGGTCGGGTTCCACGTGGCCAGCGCACCCTGCGCGTCCTCCTTGCGGTACTCGCCCGTGACGGGGAACCACTTGATCTTGCCATCCGTTGGGTCCAGGTTGTAGCGGCTGATGACGTCATCGCCCACCCAGCTCACCAGCCAGAACTGATCCGGGAACCTGCCCTCGGGCATCTGCACGTCGCCCCACAGTGTCAGTTTGCCCCCAGCGTACGAGAGGCCATCCAGGTTGAGCTTGCGGTAGCCTGAGCGCCCCAACTCCACGCTGCGCACCGCCAGCGGAGCGATCCGGCCGGCAACTGTGGGTTGCGGAGACGCGCGTGCGACCGTGGGCGTAGGGCGCGGTGTGACGGTGGAAGTTGGAAGCGCCGTGGGTTGTGCTGTCGGCGTCAGGGTGGCAGCGCGAGTGGCGGAGGGTGTCGGCCTGGGCACCGGTAGCGCACCTGGCTTGAGTGCATGCATTAACAGCGCGACGATGACGGCGGCCAACGCCACGAGCGCCACCAGGGCCAGCGCGATCCAGACCCAGGGCCGTGGCCTCGTCGCTGCACGCTGCACAGGGGCTCGCGACGGGGTCGCGCGGCCTGCGACGGGGGGCGCCACGACCACTGGCCATGCCTGCGGCAGCGTGACGGCCCATTCGCCAAACGTGGGGCACTCGATCAGCTTGTTGGAGAACCAGGCCTGCTCAAAGAGTGTCACCACTCGGTTGCCGTAGAGCTGCAAGACCTCGCGCAAGAGGCGCAGCCGCTCGCAGTACTGCTGCGTTTCTGCCAGCTCAAAGTAGCTGTCGCCATGGGCCATTTCGCGCACGCGGTCGTCGTGCCAACTCAGGATCTCGGCCAGCAACACCGCCCCAGCAAAGCGGTCGGCTTCGGGCGCCCATACACCTTCGCCCAGGCTGCGGTGGGCGTAGCCCGCTGAGCCGCTGATGATGTCGCGCGGGCGGTCCAGGCCGGGGGCGTACATACCTTCTACGTCCACCAGAGCCATGCCGAAGCTTGCTACCTGGATTGCGCCCGGGGAGGCGTCGGGCCGCAGCCCGCGTGATACGCTGACGCGCTCGGCCAGCGCCGGCACCATCAGGTTCTGGCTGGAGAGGTCGCAGTGGGCCAGGTTGCGTTCTTCCATTGTCGTGAGCACGCGCCCCAGCGCGCGCGCCAGCGCAAGGCTCTGCTCCGGCGAGAGCGGCCGCTTGAGCAAGACCACGTTCATCCACGTGGGACCTTCCACCCAGGGCATCAGCACGGCGTAGGTCAGGTCGGTGTGGTCCTTCAGCAGGTCGGCATGGCGATTGGCGCTGAGCACGGTGCGTTGGCACACCTGCAGCCCGGGCAGCTCGGCGCAGCGCTCCAAACGATCTGCCAGGGAGACCAGGGCGGGCACGCGGTACATGGGCTTGAAGGCCTTGAGCGCGCGAAACCCGTCCGGGCCCTTGAGCTGGTAGACGATGCCCTGGCGGCCCTCCTGTGCATAAGGTCGCCCAGGCACCTCCGGATGCTCGACAATGCGGTAGCTTGTTCCGTCGATCAGCAGTTGGTCGTCAACCCTCGGTTGAAAGGTCATACCTCAACTCCTGCGCTGGCGGTAACCAGCAGCATCGGGAGCCATGGACATGCTGTGCATGATTATGACGGAAACAGGGCGTGTGGCCAACGCCTGCGGATGAGTCATGCGCCCGTGCGTGGTCTGCTCTAGCGCGGTCTGGAAACCATGGCTTGCTTGGCAGCCTTGGCAGCCGAAGAGGCGTCTGGCGCATAGAAATCGGCGCCGACCTCCTTGGCAAAGGCCGACGTAATGGGCGCTCCGCCGATCATGACGATGACCCCATCGCGGAGGCCCGCCGCGCGCAGGGCCTCGATGTTGGACTTGATCATGGGCATCGTGGTGGTGAGCAGCGCCGAAAAGCCCACCAGGTCGGGCCTGTGCTCTTTCACGGCCTCGACGAACTTGTCCGGCGCCACGTCGATGCCGGCATCGACCACCTCAAAGCCGGCGCCCTCCAGCATCATACTGACCAGATTCTTACCAATGTCGTGCAGGTCTCCCTTGACCGTGCCGATGACGACCTTGCCTGTGGCCTTGACTTTGGCCTCGGCCAGCCTGGGCCGCAGCAGTTCCAGACCGCCCTTCATGGCGCGTGCGGCCACCAGCATCTCGGGCACAAAGAACTCGTTGGCCTGGAAGCGGCGTCCCACCTCGTCCATGGCCAGAATCATGCCCTGGTTGAGAATCTGCTCGGGTGGCACGCCTTCTGCCAGTGCTTGCTTGACTTCTGCCTTCACGGTTTCCAGATTGCCGTCAATCACTGCCTGCTGCATTCGTTCGAGCACACCCATGGTTGTTCTCCTTGAGTAAGTTGCCCTCTCGGCACGTACGCTGGAGTTGTGGAGAGGTGGATGTCCGGTTCCGTCACCGCGCGTGGCCTGCACCCACGTGATTATACACACGACTGACCAAATTGCCCAAATGCACACCCGTGCGGCAACGCGCTTGCACGCGGCAGAGGGGCTCGAGGTACGGTTTGTTGCAGTCGCAAGAAGAGGTAAAATGGAGCCAAGGATGTGTGTGGCAAGGCCGATTTGCGCCACACGTCACCTGCTTCGCGCAACCCCAGGCCCCGCTTAGCGTATTACCCTACGGCAGGGCTCGCGTATGCCCTGCGAACTGAATTCACGCCACCGCGGCGTACGGAAGGGAGGGCGACACTATGCGCAGAAACTCGTTCTTCTGGGGCGCGGTCCTCTTGCTGGTGGGCCTTGTCATGCTCATCAACAGCCTGGGGATCGTGCACATCAGCCTTTGGCCGGTCTTCCTGATCGCTCTCGGGCTGTGGATGCTCTATGAAGCCGTGGCCGGCCGCCGCCCGGCCAGGACCGAGGCTGTCTCGATCCCGCTACAAGGCGCCGGCGAAGCCCGACTGCGCGTCAACCACGGTGCAGGGAGGCTCCGCATCGAGTCTGGAGCGGGCGCCGGAGAGCTGCTCGTGGGCACGTGCGGGGGCGGGGCGGAACAATCCAGTCGCCTGGAAGGCAGCGTGCTCCACGCCGACCTGTCCACGCCGGTCGACGTCCGGCCCTGGTCCTGGGGCTCGAGGGGCTACGACTGCTCGCTGCGCCTCAACGGCGCAATCCCGCTGGCGTTGGAGCTCAAGACGGGCGCCAACGAAGCCAACCTGGACCTGACGGACCTGCGCGTAAGCGAGCTGTGCCTGGAGACGGGCGCCAGCTCGACGCAATTGGTCCTGCCTGCGCGGGCCGGATTCACCCGCGTCAGCGTCACGGCTGGTGCGGCCTCGCTCAAGATGCGCGTGCTGCCTGGAGTGGCCGCGCGCATTGGCTCGGCGCTCGGGCTGGGCTCGCTGCACGTCGACCGCATCCGCTTCCAGCCAGCCGGTGACGTCTACCAGTCGCCCGACTATGAGAGCGCCGCAAACCGGGTCGAGATCCACATCGAGGGCGGCGTGGCAAGCGTGGACGTGGAGTAATCAAGAGACCATCCTAAGAAGGCGGCACCGCGACACATGCTGGTGCACGCGAACGGATCTTTGGGGAAGGTTACTGCAACGAAAGGAGAATGGACAGAATGTCGGACATGCGTAGGGAAGAGTTCAAGGTCAACGGCGAGGCCGTTATCAGCAAGGTTAAGGAGATCCTGCATGAGGGCAACGTGCGGCGCATCATCCTCAAGAACGACAAGGGCCAGACGCTGATCGAGGTCCCACTCACCCTAGGCGTGGTGGGTGTGCTACTGGCGCCCGTGTGGGCCGCCATCGGCGCCATCGCGGCGCTGGCGGTCGACCTGACCATCGTGGTCGAGAAGATCGAAGAGCCCAAGCCGCAGAGCTAGGAACGCTGAGAGCGCTGAGAACACCGGGAGCAATGAGATGGTCGTGGGTTGGCCTTCGCGCCCTCGGTGGCAGCTTGGCCGATGGGCAAGCTCTGTACCTGGTTCGCGTCGCGAGTGGTTCAGGTTGTCGGTAGTGCACGCTTCAGCGAGTGGTTCAAGCTGCTAGTAGCGCATGCTTTAGCGTGTGGCGGTTGTGCTGCTGGCAGTCCGCGCTTCAGCGTATGGTTCAGGCTGCTAGTAGTGCACGCTTTGGCGTGTGGCGGTTGTGCTGGCCAGGTGGCCATGCCTAACAGGCAAGTTTTCCCGAATCGAGGCGGATAGCAGTGTGGAGAGAGAAACCGATTCTGTTGTTGGCGCTGGCGCTGGTCACCAGCGCCTGCTTCCCCTGGGACCGCGAGGCCCCCGCCACGACCATCACGCGCACGGTCGAGCGTGGCGACGCCGACTCGGCCAGCGTGCAGGTCCGCATGGGCGCCGGGCGGCTGGACGTCAGTGGCGGCGCCAACACGCTGCTGGACGCCGAGTTCATCTACAGCAACGAGCGCTGGAAGCCCGAAGTGCTCTACGAAGGACGCAGCGGGCGCGGCACGCTGACCGTACAGCAGCCGTCGATCAAGGAGATCGAACTGAGCACCCGCGAGCGCTACGAGTGGAAGCTGCGCCCGGGCAACCAGGTGCCGCTGGACATGAACGTGGCCATGGGCGTAGGCGATAGCACGCTACACCTGCGCGACCTCAACCTCAAGACGCTCGACGTCAAGAGCGGCGCGGGCAACCTGACGTGCGACGCGCCGCCGCAGTCGCTGACGCGTCTCACGCTCACGGCAGGCGCGGGCAACGCCAGTCTGGACCTGAGCGGCGCCTGGCAGAACAACCTGGACGCCACGATCCGTGGCGGCGTGGGCAAGCTGACTCTGCGCCTGCCGCGTCAGACCGGCGTGCGCGTCAAGGTCGTGGGCGCACTGGGCAAGGTCAACGCCAACGGCTTCCGCATCCAGGACGACGCCTACGTCAACGACGCCTACGCCACGTCGGCGATCAGGCTGCGGATCTTGGTCGCGGCCGCCGTGGGCGCGGTCGATCTGTTGCTGACTCCCTGACCGACCCCATTCTCGAAGGGAGGCGCCGTCCACAGTCGTACGCCAGGGGGCCTTTCGGGAGGGTCAGACTGATGAGTTCCACGCGACCATGCCACGGTCGCGTGGAATTCGTCTCCCTCGAGCGATTCGTGTGCTGCCCCGTTCCTGGCTATAATGCCTCCTGCCCTCGTGCAGTGCGAGCACCTTCTGACACCTTGATCCGCGCACCCAGTCTGAGTATGATAGCTCTGCTTCACGACACCGACATGCCATAGGAGACCCACGAGCACTGACCGACGCATTCTGTACCTGAACCCGCGCGACCTGCGGCCCAGCCGGCAGAACGTGCGCTCGGACCCGGGCGACGTCGCCGGGTTGGCCGAAACCATCCGCGAGCACGGCATCCTGCAACCGCTGGGCGTGGCGCGCGACGATGACGGCTATCGCATGGTCTACGGCAACCGCCGCCGCGACGCCGCCATTGTGGTGGGGCTCGACCGCGTGCCCTGCATGGCGCTGGACGGCCTGGTGCCCGAGGATGAGGTGCTGCAGCAGGTGCTGGAGAACCTGCAGCGCCTGGATCTCAACGACCTGGACAAGGGCTGCGCCTTTGAGCAACTCCTGGCGCGCCTGACCGAGCAGGGCCTGTCGCAGGCCGACGCGCTCGACCATATGGCGCGCACGCTGGGCCTCTCCACGCGCCAGATGCAGCGCTACCTGCGCCTGCGCACGCTGGGGCTGGACGTGCAGGCGCTCATCGCACAGGGCGAGCTGGGCGTGACGCAGGCGCAGCACCTGGCCGACTTGGTGCCCGAGTCGCGCCAGACGGCCGTGGCCAGGCTGGCGGTCGAGGAGAGCCTCTCCGCTGCCGAGCTGGCGCGCCTGTGCACCGCCCTGCAGCACAACGCCAACGTCGACCCGCGCGCGGCGCTCGAGGCCCTGCGCCGCGGCGAGGCCGTGCCGGCCATCGAGACGCGCCCCAAGGAGGACGTTACACCGTGGAACGCCGCGCCTACGCGCGGGGACGGCGCCAGGGAGGCCGGATTCGCCGCAGGCGGCCGTTCAGGTGGCGCAGGCTCGGCGGGCGCGGGCGGCTCAGGCTCGTTCGCTTCCTACGGTGGCGGTCTGGAGCCCGCTACGCACGACGGCAACCGCGTGCGCAAGATCCACTCGCTGGATTCCTTCCTCGATGAGCTCGGGCGACTGACCGCCTGTGTGCAAGAGGGCGACTTCCAGGGTTTTCTGGGCGCAGACGGCGCACAGGTCAAGCTGGGCCTGGCCGCACGGCAGGCGCGCTTCCTGGCCGAGGCGCTGGCCACTCTGGCGGCAGCAGGGCGGTAGCGGGTAGTGGGTAATGGGGTAGTGAAGTCATGGATTCTGAGTGGTGGGTTGCGGGTGGCGGGTGACTGGCAATCGGGCACCGACAACTACCAACCGTCAACCCATCTCCGTGGAGGACTCGATGGACGAACCAATTGCACTGGACGCCTACGAGCAAATCGCCGACGCGTACGACAGCGTGACGCGTGCCAACGCCTACAACGCGGGCTGCGAGCGCCCTGCGACGCTGTCGCTGCTGTCGCCGCTGCAAGGCCTGCACGTGCTGGACGCGGGTTGCGGCCCGGGCCACTATGCCGAGTGGATGCTGGCGCGCGGCGCGCAGGTCACAGCGTTGGATGTCAGCCCGCGCATGGTGCAGCTCGCGCGCCAGCGCCTGGGCCCTGGGGTGGACGTGCGCGTCGCCGACCTCAGCCGGCCGCTCGACCTGCCCGATGGCTCTTTCGACGTCGTGCTGGCCGCGCTGGTGGTGCACTATGTGCGCGACTGGGACGCGCTCTTCCGTGAGTTTGCGCGCGTGTTGCGTCCTGGCGGTCGGTTTGTCTTCTCCACCGGCCACCCGTTGCTGGACTATGAGCTGCACCCCGCAGATGACTACTACGCCATCCGGTTGGTGGAAGACGAGTGGAGCAGCTTTGGCAAGCCGCTGACCGTGCGCTACTGGGTGCGCCCGCTGGGTGCGCTGAGTGCTGCGCTGGCCGGCGCTGGCTTTGTCATCGAGCAGATGCTCGAGCCCAGGCCGACGGAAGAGTGTCGGGGAAGGTACCCCGACGTGTATGAGAAGTTGTCGAAGAAGCCTTGGTTCTTGTGTGTGCGGGCGCAACGGATAGAAACGAATAAACGAATGGTCCCATGCGAGTCCGCAGCCCGGTCCACCAGAGATGGGGCATTCCAGAGCCATGAGTCGAGCGAAGGGAGAACCGCGCCGTGACCGATTCTGAGCATCTCAACCTGCAGGCCAGACGCATTCCTGTCACCTGCAACAAAGACTGCGGCGGGGGCTGCCCGCTGCTGGCGCACGTCGAGGGCGGGCGCCTGACGCGCATCACCGACAACCCCCTGCGCGGGCCCTACATGGTCGGCTGCGCGCGCGGCTACCAGATGCCGCGCGTGGTCTATTCGCCCGAGCGCCTGACCCGCCCGCTGCTGCGCAACGGGCCGCGTGGCTCGGGTCAGTTCCGCGCCGTGGACTGGTCGCAGGCGCTGGACTACGTGGCCGACCGCCTGGCCGACATCAAGGCGCGCTATGGTCCGCAGGCCATCATGCGCCTGGGCGGCTCGGGCTCCTGCCGCGGCGCGCTGCACAACAGCCAGGTGCTGACGCAGCGCTTCCTCAGCCTGCTGGGCGGCTACACCGACACCACTGGCAACTATAGCTCCGCCGCCGTAAGCTTCACTACGCCCTACGTCTTGGGCACCAACCTCGCGGGCGTCGACCCGGCCACGTTGGCCTACTCTAACGTGCTCATCCTGTGGGGCGCCAACGTCGCCGACAATCGTCTGGGCTGCGAGTTGGAGGCGCGCGTGCGCGAGGCCAAGGCGCGCGGCGTGCCGGTGATCGTGCTCGACCCGCGCCGCTCGCGCACCGCGCGCACGCTGGGCACGCAGTGGATCCCCGTGCGCCCCGGCACCGACTCGGCCCTGATGATGGCCGTGCTCTACGTCTTGCTCGACGAGGGCCTGGTCGACCGCGCCTTCATCGAACGCTACAGCGTGGGGTTTGACGCGCTCGAGCGCACCGTCCGGGGCCAGGATGGCGGCCCGGCGCACACCCCCGTCTGGGCCGAGGTGCTGTGCGGCACGCCTGCGGACGTGATCGTCGCGTTCGCGCGGCAGTACGGCCAGGCCAAACCCGCCGCGCTCATCCCAGGGCTCTCTATCCAGCGCACCATGGGTGGCGAGGAGGCCTCACGCCTGGCCATTGCGCTGCAGGTGGCCACGGGCAACCTGGGCCGCCTGGGCGGCACCTCGGGCGGCCTGACCTGGAAGCGCCTGCCCATCCCGCGCATGCCGGCCATCGGCGCGCGCGGCGCGGTCGCGCCCGTCTGCGTGCACGTCTACCGCTGGCCCGATGCCATCCTGGGGGGCAGCGCTGAAGGCTACCCCAGCGACGTGCGCGCCGTGTACAACGTGGGCGGCAACTGGCTGGTGCAGGGCAGCGACGTGCACAAGAGCATACGCGCCTTTCAGAAGCTCGAGTTCGCCGTCTGCCACGACTACTTTCTGACGCCCACGGCGCGCCATTGCGACGTAGTTCTGCCCGTCACCACCTTCCTGGAGCGCCAGGACGTGATCTTCCCCGAGGCCAACTACCTGCTCTTTTCCAGCCGCGCCGTGCCGCCCCAGGGCGAGGCGCGCAACGACTATGACGTCTTCTGTGAGTTGGCTGAGCGTCTGGGTTTTGGCCCGCAGTTCAGTGAGGGGCGTGACGAGGAGGCCTGGCTGCGCCACCTCGTGGCCCAGTCCGAGGTGCCCGACTATGAGGAGTTCAAGCGCACCGGCATCTACATGGGACCCGAGCAGTGTCGCGTGGGCCTAGCCGATTTCGTGGCCGACCCCGACGCCCACCCGCTGCGTACTCCCTCGGGACGGGTCGAGATCGCGTCGCCACGTTTTGCCCAGGTGGGCTTCCCCGAGGTTCCCGAGGCCCGCATCCTGGGCACTGAGGTGGATTATCCGTTGCGCATGGTCACGCCCAAGGCGCGCTATCGCACGCACTCGCAATACGACAACATCGCGTGGTTCAAGCAGCGCGAGCCGCAGCAGTTGTGGATGCACCCGCAGGACGCCGCAGCGCGCGGCATCGCCGACGGGCAACTCGTACTGGTATACAACGCGCAGGGACGCGTGCGCATCGCCGCGCGCGTCACGCCAGACATCATGCCGGGCGTGGTCTGCCTGCTGGCGGGCGTCTGGCCGCGCTTCGAGCCCGACGGCACCGACACGGCCGGCTCTCCCAACGTGCTCACCTGCACCGAGCCCACGCTGCCCAGCCAGGGTTCGCGCACCCACTCGGTGCTGGTGCAGGTCAAGGTGGCGTAGTCCGTTCGTAGTCCATGCTTCAGCGTGAGCCTTGCGCGCCCAAGCGCGTACTGCGAACGTGCCCAGACAGGGAGGTTGAGGTGGCGCAGTCCGTCTGTAATCCACGCTTGAGCGTGAGCCTTGCGCGCTCAAGCGCATGCTGCGAACGTGCCTAAACACGGAGATCACGGAGCCAAGCCTTGTATGGCCTCCGTGATCCCCGTGTCTCCGTGTTTGACTACCAGCGCTTTGTCTTTGTGCCTTGTTGTCTGCTCTGAAAATGCACCGTCTTGTTCGTAGTGGGCATGCAAGTGCCAGTCCGGCGCACTCGCCCTGTCTCACCCTGTCTCAGCCCGACAGGGCTGAGGGGACGACAGGACTGAGGCGTGCGCGCTGCGAGCCCATTTTCATGCGCGGTGGCGAACCCTATGGCTCATGAGCAACTTGATGTTGGCTCCCCCTCCGCAACCAGACTAGGCGAGCTTGGCGCCGCAGTTGGGGCAGAACTTGGCGCCTTCGCTCTTGGCTCCGCAACTGGGGCAGAAGGCAGGCACTGGGGCGGCGCGCTCGATCTTGGCGCCGCAGTTGGGGCAGAACTTGGCCCCGTTGACCTCCGTGCCGCACTGGGGGCACGCGTCCGCCTGCGGCTGGGTCATCGGGCTGCCGCAGTTGGGGCAGAACTTGGTGCCCGCCGCGGCCACGGTGCCGTCCTTGGGGCAGCGCGCCAGGCTCGCGCCGGCGGTCTGCGCCGCCTGAGCGGCGTGGCGCACCACCTCACCCAGGCCAAACGCGCCAGCTAAGCCCTTGAGCACGCCCGCGGCCTGTTCGGCCTTGGCCTGCGCGATCTCGTCGCGGCGCGGAGTATCGTCGTTGCAGTAGCCGCTCGGTGCGTCCCAGTCCGACGGGCACACCACCATCCTACAGGTGGGGCACTCGTGGAAATTCGGCTCGACCTGTTTCCAGGCCGCCTGCAGTTGCTGCGGGGTCATGTTGGTGCTGTAACGCTGGTCTTCCACTGCGCGATTGGCGGCTGAGCCCAGGATGGGCACGCCGCGCAAGAGCCCGCCCATGGCGCTGCGGCCGATGTCTTTGGCGATCGTGCCGCCGACGTCGGGACTGCTGCGGAACTCGCGGCTACACTTGTCGCAGTAAAAGACCGCGTAGGGCCCCACTCCGTCGTTCCGGATGTCGTAACGTGGCATGCGTGTGGTCACTCTACCTCCAGTGTTGTGCGTGCCCCGGCACGCTGTCTTCGGCCTCAAGCCGGTCCAGGGCGGGTGCCTGAACGGGGAGGCTTTGTGACAATTATACTCGGAATAGTCAGAAACCGGGTTTCAGCCACAAACCCGGTTTCTCGAGACTGCGAACCGTCGCCCTACGGTCCGAACGTGCGGCGCCTTTTGCGCTGGTGGCGGCGGTTCCACAGTGCCTCGATCTCGCGGATGGCCCAACTGGTGGCGCTGCGGTAGTAGCCGTCGGGCTCAACCAGGACGGCCAGGATCAGTTCCTCGCCATCGGCGATGAAATAGCGGCAGGCCAGCCGCGTTCGGTCGCGGGCCAGGACAGTGACTTCATCCAGGTCGCCCATGCCCAACTGTGCGCGTGCCTGCGTGCTGACGCTCTGCAGCAAGGCCACAATGGCGGCCGTGGCCTCGGGGTCGCTGCGGGAGCGTGCCGTGGCGATGGGCAGGCCATCCGTGCTGGCCAGGACCGACACCTGGAAGCGCCCCAGGTCGTTCATGCGGTCCAGGATCCCATCTAGAGGGGTCAGCGGGGCGGCAGTCCCCTCGGGACGGTCATCACGCACCAGGAATCGTCCTTGCGCGTCTGTCTGAGCGTCCGCGCTCTTGCCGGCCACGCCAAGCTGCTCGGTGTACTGCGCGTTTCCTAAAGTAGTGGGGGTGCGAGTGTCCATCGGCAACCTACTTGGCTCTCATCAGGGCCATGAAGACCATGTAGAACATGACATAGCCTGCCATCAATACGACTTCGGCCAGGGCCAGGTTGATCACGTTGCCACCCACCAACGTGCCTCCCACGGTGATGAGCAGGAGTGCCGCGGCCATGATCAGATAGCCAACGATCTTCAACCTCACGGTCAGGTACAGCAAGGTGGCTGTGGAGAATAGACCTGCGATCATCACGAGAGCCACATACGCCACACGGAAGAAGCCAACGTAGCTCCAGGCCTCGCGTGGCGGCCCGGACAGAAGCGGGCTGAAGAGCAGGAACGCGCCCGAGACGATGAACAGGCCCAGCGGGAGGTATAGCGAGAGCCGGTCCGCCCACTCGGATGGTATGGGCAGCAGCAGGATCGTGGCGGCCAGCGCTCCGGGGAAGACCGCTGCGGCGGCTGCGAGATAGTGCAGGCGGGTCAGTGTGGCCGGGTTCCCGCGGCCCAGAATGATCAGTGCGCCCAACAGGTAGCCCATCGCAGACAGGACCATGACGGCCCAGTGCAGGATCACCCGGCTGCCTGTCTGTCGCCATCTTTGCAGCAGCATCTCCCCAAAAACCAGTCCGGTGAACGCCACCGACGTCTTCCCGACTGCCTCAACCATCAACTCAAGCGGCATGCGTCAACGCTCCTTTTTCATCTCCCGAAGGGCCTCAGGAAGCTGCTCATGCGGCCCGCCTTCTCTGGCCTGGGTGTGTCCTCGCTCTGCACTGCCGGTGCAGGTGCGGGTGCGACCTGTGCCTGCGGTCTGCTCTCAGGCTCGGCCTGCCCCTGCGCCTTCTCGTGCAGCCGGGCGGCGATCTTCTTGGCCGCCACGTCCGCCGTCAGGTTGAGCAGCGGCACGTTGACGCGCTGCGCGCACAGGATGCACAGGCTACCGCCGCGCAGGCCTCTAACGATGACACGCCCTTCGGCAAAGAGCAGGTCGATGTCCTTGATCTTGCGCTTGCGCACGGTTTGCAGGCCCGCCATGGTCTGAGCTGCCGTGCGGGCGACCACCGACAGCATCGCGTGGTCCAGGGTGCCGGGTAGCACGCTGGCCAGCACCTCCCCGTCTGTGCTGCAAACAAAGGAGCCGCTCACGCCGACCACTGCGTTGATGTTTCTCAGCAGTTCTTGCATCGGTCGTGTCTGCCTTCCTACCTCAGGAGACCCGCGACGGATGTGGCAACGAGCGCCGGCGACGCTCGCTCGGCCAACAGCAGCCCAACATAATAGTCCGGCCGGTTCAGCACCAGCATCTTGGATTGGTCGGTGCTGCTCTGCACCACACCGCTCTGAAAGGCGCCCAGTGCCAGGGCCTCACCGATCTGTCTGGCTGCGTTGCCCACGAACACGGCAATCGCTCCTTCCTGATCCGGATCGACGCCATCGGCACGGTTGGTTAGGTCACCCACCGACTCTCCGTCCAGATCATGCGCCAGAACGGTGCCATCCGTGGCCACGATGACCACTCCCGTCACCCCCTCGGCACAGCGTCGCGTGACGATCAAGTCCTGTGCGCTGACCGGACCGTGCGGCTCCTCGACCGGCGCGATGAACTCCGGCACTGCGCTGGCCCTTTCGTCGATGCGACGCGCGCCTTCCATGACGAGGCCAGACCAGCCCGTCGTGACCGTGTGTTGGGGCGATGCGACGCCATCTTGAAGCTCGAATTCGCCCTCCTCCCAAGTCAGCACTTCGTAGATGGGCTCTTCGCCTACCTGGGTGCCCAGCACGGCGTGCACCACGTTGCCGCCGTCGAAGAACAGGGACGCTTGCTGGCCCTCGTGCATGACGCGCAGGCGGGCCTGCTTCATCTCGTTGCAGTTGATCGAGATGAGACTCGCCAGGCTGATGTCCTTTAAGTCTCCCTTAACAGCCATGGCATCCTCTTTGGCGCTAAGCCTGCGCCTGAACCTGACGTACCACCTGGCGGACGATCGCCTTGAGCGTGTCGAAAACGCCAGAGCCCTGGGTGGCCACCGCACCAAAGCAGGGCACGTTCGCCCAACCCAGGCGCACCTGCAATGCCTCTGGCTGCAGCGCCTTTGGCAGGTCCTGCTTGTTGCACTGCAACACCGCGGGGAAGCGTCTCAGGTTGTAGCCCGCTTCCTTGAGATACTTTTCCAAGCTGGCCAGGCTCCACAGGTCTTTGGAGACCTGGTCAGACCGGGAATCGGCCACAAAGACGACGCCGTCGGCCCCCTGCAGCACCAGTCTGCGGCTGGCGGCGTACTGCGTCTGTCCGGGCACGGTGTACAGGCTGAACCTCGGCTTCAAACCCCTGATCTCGCCCAGCTCCAACTGCATATAGTCAAAGAAGATGGTGCGATCCTCGCGCGTCTTGAGCGAGATCAGCCCGCTGCGCATCTGCGGATTGGTGCGGTCGTGGATGTACTGCAGGTTCGTAGTCTTGCCGGCCATCGCTGGCCCGTAGTAGACCACCTTCAGATTCAGTTCGCGCAGCTTCCAGTTGATGAACACGGTTTCCTCTGCGACCCAGGATCCTGGTACGCGTTCCTGTTCCATCCGCCCGTATCGACCACAAACGACCATCAGGATGCTGCAGACGCCCCATCCGCTTCCATGGACTGCTCACCGCCACCGTCAAACAGTTGGCTCAGCTCGGCATCAAACGCCGGCATCAGGTCCTCGCCTGGCTCCAAGTGGGTTGCCTGCGTCGGCCTCGGTCCCAGGGCAGCCCACGCTGCGGCCGCGCGTTTGGCGAAAAGCCACACCGCCCCGGACTTGGCCTGGGTCCCGAATACAACCGCCAGGAGCAGATCGGGCATCACCTCGTAGGTGTAGATGCTGCTGTCCGGGCCGTCGTGGTGGCTGGCCCGGAAGTCAGAGACATTGCCCAGTTGGCGCGAGAGCTCGGCTGCGGCCGCGAACGTGGCCGCGATCAGCGCGCCCAGAGTGGGGAGGTGCAGGTTGCGGGTCTGGCCTGCGACGTCGATCGGATAGCCGGACGCGGTCGTCAGCAGGACGCAGTGCGCGCCGGTGTCCACCACCAGGTCCTCGAGCAGCCTGTGCCCCGAGAGGTCCGCTGTAGGCTGGCCCGCCTGCCCGAGGCGGTTCGTCTCATGAGGACGCTGCTCAGTCGGCATGGGCCGCGTTGGGGAGCGCGGCGCAAGCGGCTCGCCCGCCTGCTCCGACGCGCGCTCGACGATCTCACGCATGTGGTCCATGGTGAAGGGCTTGAATACGTACCCGTCCGCCTCGAATCGCGTGGCGACGTCGGGCAGTTCGGAAGCGCCATCTTCATCCATCAGAACCACCGGCAGGCCTGGCGTTGGCTGGCGCAGCGCCTCCACAAACTCGTGCCCATAGTCGCCCAGAATGTGCACGGCGACCAGTGCCAGCACGTAGGGCGCCTGTTGGACCCGTTCCAGCGCTTGGTCGGCGCTCCTGGCGGCGTCGATGACGTAGGCGCCGCCCGAGTCCTGCAGGCTCTCCGCCACAGCCAGTCTCGTAACCGACGAATCGTCCAACACCAGAATCCGTCTTTGTGCAGTGTTGGTCATATCTGCCCCACCCTCTGGTACTCGCGACCTTGCGGAGAATGCCGCTCATGCGTGCCCACACACAACGGCCTCACCACGACCATCATAGTTTTTCCCCATTTCAATACTACAAGGTAATGCACAGCTTGTCAACCAGTGAAACACATCTGTAACGCATTGAC
>Ga0315289_10006568_pt1 | contig 17080 bp, 10 predicted proteins | sample YL17G11_40_MG_FD_203452 | JGI IMG/M metagenome (GOLD analysis project Ga0315289, IMG submission 203452) | Sediment microbial communities from Yellowstone Lake, YNP, Wyoming, USA - YL17G11_40 | ecosystem: Environmental > Aquatic > Freshwater > Lake > Sediment | place: USA: Wyoming | collected... | reverse complement strand
ATATCATCCAGTTTCACATTTAAATATCCCGGGCTCGAACCATGACCGCCTTTCCCTACTCTGAGGATCTGATCGTCACATGTTGAGTTCCAGTTCAAAAACATCGAATCGCAGGCTGCATTCCAAGTCATCATAGAAATGCAAGTGCCGCCGGTATGCCAGATGTCCGCATACATATCGTTGTTAGGGCCTAAATTCGGGTAACATCCCTTCTGAGTCACACTTCCTGCATACCCGGCAAAAGTAGATTGGATCATCAGGAAGAGAAAGAGCATTGCCGATAGTAACTTTATGCAGGGACCGCGGAGAAAGGATGACAATTTTGCAAATGGGGCAAGAAACAATCTGATAGACAATTTGATTTTTCCGTAACGGCACGATGGCAGGCATTGGCGGCCTGGTATACAATGAATACCACAAGCCCGGCGATTGTCGCTTGCCGCGTTTTGTAAATAAAGCGTCATAGCTGACCCCTTCTGAAAATGTGAATGCATTATTGCGGAATCCGTGGCATAGCCAGTTATATTTCGATCAACGGCAGGCCGGCTGCCGCGTTTTCAGCGTACCATCACGCGCTGCGATAGCGTCTCGCCGGAGGCAAACTGGATCCGGACCGTGTACATTCCCGCAGGCAGCTGTCCCGAACGGACCGCCTTCGCGGGCCTGCCGGCGAATGTGTGATGGAACACCGTCCTGCCGGTGATGTCAAACACCCTGACGTTGCATTGGTCCGGCGCGATGAGCAGCAGGCTGTTGCCGGCGGATTGGATTCGGGCCCCTGCAATTCCCGCCGCAATATGGCGAATGCACGCAACCGGACCAATTGAATTTGTCAACACGGAGGCGGGTATTGTCGTCTTTGTGAAGGAAGGTCCCGCCCATGAAACGATCAATCCCTGTTGACCTGAGCCCTGAAAATATCCCACGGTAATCGCGTGCCTGCCTTTTTTCAATCCAATGACGCCGCTGGCTTCATTGGTGGCTTGGGCATTCCCGTTCATTGCTTGCCCGCCGTCGTGATTGACAACAAGCGTTGTTCCGATCCATAGATTTGAGCCATCATCCGACTGAAGATAGAAGGCATATTCGCCGTCTTCGGGAACGTCGATGTATCCGGTGAACTTCATCCCATAGTTGACAGACAGGCCGGCTGACTGAATGTTAAAGCTCGATGTAATACCGCTTTTGACCGGCGTCAGAGATTCGAAAGCCGGCAATTTCGACCAGGTCCCATTATAGCAACTATAGCTCAGGCCGGGAAATGCCGTTGCGGGGTTTTCCGGCTGCCGCAGACTGATGATCGAGAGATTAACCACGCAGGTCAGGCCCTGCGCAGGATTGGCCGCCGAGACAGTGACGGTCGCACTGTAATTGCCCGGGGCAAGCCCCTGCGTGGCGAAGGTATTGGTCAGGACCTGATTGTTTCCCGAACCGGTCTTTTGAACGGTCAGCCACCCGGCTTGTCCGCTGAAGGCGATCGGGGATGTCACATCGCCCAGCGTGCCGCTTCCGGCGTTGAGCACCTTGACGGTTTGCGGGGACGGCGAAGCCGCGTCTTTGAGTACCGCAGCCGAGACCGTCCTGGCCGAAAGTCCCAGAGTCGGCGGTTTGGCGACCCCGGAGGTTACCAGTCTGATGGAAACGGTGCTGTTGTGCGTGACCGAAAGAGTGTATTCCTGTGTTGTCGCGTTCCAGTTCTTGGTGTAACTGGTTTGACCGGAGATCGTCAGCACGGGTTCGGCCGATTCGGCAAGCCCCTTGAGCACGAACGTCGTGGTCCGTGTCTGGGACCCGTACACGTTTCCGACCAGGATGTCAACATACGTCGGGGTCTCCTGCACGGTTCCATAGGTGAACGACGGCAGCGTTCCCGACAACGACGCGCAACTGTTGCGTAGAAGCGGAAGCGTGAAGGTCGTGGTGATGGTGGCGTCTTTGGTGTCATTCGGATTGGCGAAATAGGAAACACCCTTATCCGGGAAGGGTTCAACCCAGGAATTTCCTGTTATTCCATTGTCGGGGTATAATGGATCGTAGAATGCCTTTTTGTCGGCGAGGCTTTTGAACTGGTAAAGGCCAACTGGTTGACAGAAGGATATGTCTGCGCCGGACGACAGCGCCGGGAACACCGGAATGCTGTAATATCGGCCGCTCCGGGGCATCCAGAAGCCGCCGTCCGAATAGAGCCCGCCGAAAAGCGCCGGTTCATTCATTGCCCCCGCGTACTTGTGCCCCACTTTGATTCGACTCTTCGCTTCCGATAGTGTGGGAATTGCCTTGATCTGAACGATCTTTTGAAGCAGCGGATAGACTATCTGGTTGAGCCGGGTTGAGTTGAACGTTTCGAATTTCAGATACACGGTGGCGCCGAGGCAGGCGCTTTTTTCTATCTCCATACCCTGAATGGCGGCCGGGGCGTTGTTGGCAGTGCCCTGGCAGGTTGCCCAGAAAGAACAATCCCAGATCCAACAATCTGCGCTTACACCCCAGTTGCCGCAAAATCCTGAGAGCCACAATCCCCATGTGGCCGCATTATTCCAGTAATAGTTGCTGCCGTTGGTCATTTTGTCCATTATCACCAGATTGGCGCTATTGGCTTTGAAAGCATTCATGAGAGCCGCAGTCTGCCCAATGGCATTAAAAAGCCCACCGGTCATTGAGGCCAGCATCAGATACCCGCCGTTGGCAGCCATGACCCGCAGATGAGCTATCATCATGTTGTTCGTGATCGGGTTGTAGGGCACGTTCATCGGAGCGTCAGCGAATTCACACCACTGATATCCCAAAAAATTGGGATACTTCTTCATCAATCGGTCACCGATTGAACCGTCCTGATCGAAATAGGAAGGTCGTCCGGCGGCTTCAGCCTGCAAAATGCAGGGAATCCCCAGGCGTTGACATTCAGCAATGAACGCATCGACCTGGGCTTCGGTAGGCTGGTTCCACTCCGGATCCGCATTCAGGGCGCAGTAGGGCCTTAGATTGGCGGGAATCGAATTCCATTGGGAACTGATTCCCGAAATATTAGTCAGTATAACTCCGGGAACGATCAATGGAGTGTCCGGCGAAAGCGGCCTGCGCAGGGCGACCTGGGCATTGGCGGAAACCGTGCACGCGGCAAGGACCGCAAGCACGTACGTCGCGCGACTACAAAAAGCTATGCAATTCATGGAACCCTCCTTTGTTGCCACAGAGCGCCCTGAGATCAGCGGTCATGCGGTTCTCCCATCACCAGCGTATCGTCGGTGCATACGTGTTCGATATGAAAGCGCGTATAGCTTGTGCCGTTGCTCACCAATTCGCCTTCGTAAACCCGCCCCTTGCACCGCAGTTCACTGCAGGCGCGGCCAAAAACCCGCACCTCGTAGGTGCGCGACACCGGCCGGCCCCGGAAACCGCCCGTGGCCAATGCCGGAGCATCAATTGTCTGTTCTCGAACGCATGCCGTCATTGCAGCCTTCCCGGTTTGTACATAACGATACCCCGCACACTCTGCCTTTTGTCCGCATTCCCCGGCAATCCCTTTGCGGCCGGGCCGATCCGCCTGCCGCGGATATCGAATATCTCCGCGTTGATGGCGGACCGGGGGTTCCACATGCCGTACAGCGATTTCAGGACCGGGGGGGCGCCGGACTTGCGGATTCCCGCCAAATCACGCATCGCCAGCGCCGCGGGACTCGCGGAAACATTGATGGAAATCCCGTTCTTATCAATTGCACAATCCGTCGGGAATGAAATCACGATCTCCGCCTGTCTGCCGCTCCCCTGACGGCTGAACGTGCAGGGGACCGTCCCGCCGGTGTTCCTCACCGCGACGTAGACAGGCGCGATGGCCGCGTTCTGGTCCCGCAGCGTAATTGCGGAAAAGCGCATCGTGGAATCAAAAGCGATCGCGATGTCCTGGCCGTAGGCGGGCGGGGAAGCCGCATAATCGAGCGTTCCGCATGAGTTGGAATTGATGAGCGGCGCCTTGACGAGTTTGCCGTTCATGCTGGTCGGGACATTCGGCTTTATCCACAGTCTTTTATTTGGCACGTCAATGGTGAAGCCGGTGATGGAGAAAAGCGTCAGAAACGCTCCGGGCGGATTCATATAGCGCTGGTCGCCCCAACCCGCCGACGCATAGTTGCCGTCGATCATCATTGCCAGAGGAGAACTCCACACGATCGGCGCCACCGGACCGCCGCTGTAGCACGACAGCCATTGTCGGTATACGCAATCAAGCCCGATGTCCGCAAATCCCTGGGCAATGGACGGGGGACCGAATTGCGCGGGCGGATACCACGTCCACTGCTCGCCGGCCGTGTTCCCGCCCGGCTGCTTGCCGAACCACGTTGACTTATCGGGCATTATGGCGATATAGTAGCCGCGTGACCCTTTGCAAAGCGCTTCGATAAACTGGATCGCGCTGTCGATCCTGGCCTGCGGATGGAGCTGACCGAGCTGCAACATGTCCGCATACACCATGCCGGGGAACTGCGAGGTCCAGCAAGCCTTGCCCTTTGCGCCATTGGAGACCAGATCGTTTGACCCGGTATAATAGCCCTTGAGTCCGGTAGGGCCGGCGGCTGTGTTGTTCCAGAACCCTCCTTGACCGGCGGATTTCTCGAAACTCGCCGAGGTCTTCGCATACCAGGCCTTGCAACTGTCAACCATTGCCGCATCACCGGTCGCTGCCGCTAATTTCTGGCCCGCCAGTATGCCCGCCAGCTCGAGTTCGCACGGATATTCGTCTTCCTGGGGCGTCCAGCCGTCCCAGCTCATCTGGTCCCAGGTTGTATAGATGCCGTCCACCAGACCGTCGTTGTCGGCGTCCCAGCCGTGCTCGCGGGAGAGCGCTTTTTTCGCATTTGTGTACATGTCAAGGAAGCGGCTTTCGCCGGTCCACTGGTAATCGCGCAGAAGGCAGAGGACGAATTCCGGAGGGATGTCCGATTTGGGGCCGCGGGAAGCTTCGCCGCCGAATGCCCCATGCGTGATCTGGCCGTCGGCCGTTTGCGACGCCGCGAATTCCTTCATTTCCTGATACTCCGCATCCGGCGCGAACAGCGGCACGATGACCGAGGAGTAATACCGTTGATCGAAGCAGCCCGGCATGCCGCCGCTGGACATGGATTCCGTCATCACGCAGTAGCCGTCGTTGCGCCATTCGTACATGGAATTCAGCACGTGGCAGTTGTTGATCAGAATGTCTTTATGCCAGTCGGGAAGATTGGAATTGAGGATCTTCCCTTGCCAGTTGTCAACTTTTGATTTCAGCGCTTCGGCGTTGGCAAAACCGTAATCCGCGATCTCCCTGCTTGTCTGGAAGTATTTCCGGTAGCAGCCGTTCGTGATATTGTCCCATGCGAGTACGAAGGTGATGGTCCGGGATTTTGCCGGCTGCACCACTACCTGGGAGGCGAGGATGCCGCCCGTCCCGTTTCCGAGCAGGCCGTCGGCGGTGAAATCCGCGATGTCGCCTCCGCTGGTCACCTGTCCGGCGCTGTCGTTTTTGACCTCCACGGTGATATTGTTGCCCGCGATCCCCTTGACCGCTGCGCCATCCATAATCACCGACGCCGTTGCGCTGTTCTTGAGCGCGATTGACGCCGTGACCGGCGCGGCCGTCGGGTTATCGAGCTTGAAGACAAAAAACGCAAGGGGCAACGAGCCAACTTTATTGCCGCCGGGATAGATGGGCGAAAACGCTTCAAGCGTGAGTCTGATGCTCATTGACGCATTGGTATAGGTATTAATCACCTTGGGCCAATAGCCGGTATATGATATGCCCATTCCCGCTGAAGTCGTGAGGGACTGCGCGGACCACTTGGATGATCCGGAGCTGGTATACACCATGATCGTCGGCTCAAGCCCGTTGGCCGGCTTGGTCTGGCAGTAGTCGCGGCTGTAGCTCCCATTGGGCAGGAAATTGAACACCCCGGCGCCGATGCCCCCGATAGGCACACCGAGTAATCTGGCCGGCGCGGATGCGCCATTGATGGTAAAGGCGTGAAGCGAGGAGGAAAGGAGCAGAGGGAAAAGGGCGACAGTTTTTCTTATAATAGACTTTTGCGTTGCGCGCATAGTTCTCCTTTTTATCAGAATAATAAGGCGGTTTTCCCTCTGGCGCACTAATTATATCCATTTAAAGTCTTATAGTGTTATAGGTCACATGGGTTGAAATCGTCCCATATTCCGGACCCGCATTGGCCTGGGAAGTCCGCTCTCTGACGGCGTTGCAGGTGAAAGAAATGGCGGCAATCATAACCGGGCCCGGCAGCGGCAGCGCTTGCGCGAAGGGGGGTGTGCGCTTTGACGCTGCCTGTTGCATCGGGCCCGAGCATGGCGGGCGGCATTGGATTTTTTGTCAATCAATCACGAGCGCGCGATGCAATTCCCCCTGTTGTGAACGGGCGCGAACAGCAGTGATTCCCTTCGGCAGTTTGCTTTGGGGAATGGAGCAGCCATTGCCGGATATCCGTTGCGAAACCACGATACGCCCCCTGCTGTCGACCATGATAATTGTCCATGCGCGGTTCTCCGGCAGGGAAATGTCGATGGACTGTTTGCCGGGCGCTATGCGCATGGCCCCGGAATTCCGCCCTGAGGGAAGCGCCTGCGTAACGTGCACAATGCCAGCGGGGATGTAATTCGTCCCGGCGCCGGGTACGCTGTGCCAGTTGCCGTCGCCGTCTTCGTATTTGCCGGCATTCGTCTGACCGCCGTCGACCCATAAATCGCCGAACTCATTGCCATAGTAGATTGCGCCGCACCCACCGCAGCAATCGGGACCGGGAATGCCGTACGTAGGACAGGTTTCCCGCGGAATTTTGCCGTTATTTGATATCCTGATAGCAACCATATCCGCCCAATTGGTGGCAACCTGTTCCGTGCCGTAGATCATTGATTCGGCATGACCATACCAGCCCACGTGCTGCATGATCCATTTATCGGAGTTGCAGGCGAATCCCATTCCTTCGACGCTTTCGCCGAATCGGTCGGGACAATGGGCTTGAAAGGTCAGCAAGAAAGCTCCTGTATAGGTGCCCCCGGCCGCGTTCGTGTAGGTGGGAGGCGGCTTTACACCCGAAACACCAGAGCAGATTTCCAGAATCAGTTCCTGATGAGATCCCATGAAATGCGACCAGTAATTTCCGCTGGGAGAAATCGCCGCATTGCATCCTCCGCCGCCGGTCAGGGAGCAGCCGCCGGGGAATGAGGAAACGGAGCTTGTTATCAGGGTGCCGTTGATCGTCTGATGCCCGATTTTGTTTGCGGCAAGACTCGTGCTCAGCCTTCTGAACCTGCCTCCGCCAAGCGCATAGGAGCACACGCTGACATTTTCCCTGGTGCTGATGTTGACTTTCCAGAGTTCATTCATGAATCCGCCGTTGGCAACCGGTTTCAGGTAGTAGATCCAATCGCCGGCGGGCCAATCAAGACCGCCATCGCCATCTTTTGCCATGCAGGGCTCTCCTGCGCAATCAACCAGATTCACCACATTGCTTCCGTCGATATTCATGACCGAAATGGTTGTCTTCCCGCCATTGGCGGTGACTTTGGCGGTACTGGTGCTTAAGGCCCGTCCCAACCGATAAAAGGCGATCTTGCATCCGTTGATATCAAACGCGGGATTATAGCAAAGGCCTTGCGTCGCCTTGAAAATGGTATCGACCTTGACGACTTTACCGTTGTTGATGGTAAAAAGATCCAGGGCGCCGTCCCAATTTCCTTCCGCATCATTATACGTCGGGCCCCAGTTCTTCAAGGAGTATCGCCAATGCGCCGATACCGCGCGGCCGTTGATTTTAGTTCCGTCTACTGCCCAGCACTGGGCGATGCATAGCGCCGCCGCCGCCATTCCCGCGGTCCTCCACAATCCCATGTTCATACGCCCCTCCCCTTTGAATTTCTTACCAGAATAATAAGGGCATTCTATCCCCGGCGCAACGATTTTATTAAGTGAAAGTCTTATAGACTTTGAAACATAGGGGCGGTGGTGAGTTTATAAGCTAACGTCCATGTTCCATCCATGCCGGGGAAAGCAAAAATCCCCGTCGTTGGCGCGGTCCATTATATCATCTCCCAGGGGATTGACGGGGCGCCCGCGGACCGTGCGACATCGGGGGAGTTGGCGCAACTGACGGCTAGCGTCACAGGAGCGGCCTTATTACCTGTTATAGCGCTGCGCAAAATAGAGTAATAATATTGCTCGAATTTGCGCAGCGCATTGGCGCTATTTATATTGAAACCTCAAGGACGCCACCTCATCGAGAACCCACGGAGTACGCGATGCACAATCCCTTCTACTACGGGCGCACCGTCGAAGGCGCCGCTTTCATCAACCGTGAGAACGAGATCCGCCAGATCTCCTCTGACCTTGAACGCGGCCAAAGCGTCATTCTCTTCTCCCCCCGCCGATATGGAAAGACATCGGTCATCCGGCGCGTGATTGAGAAACTGCGCAAACGCAAAGTGCTTTGCTTCTATGTCGACCTTTACACCGTGGCGTCCCTTGACGAGTTCTACTCCCGGTATTCCACCGCTGTTGCGCGAAGCCTGAGGAGCCCGGCCGAATCGCTTGTTTCACTTATGCAGTCGCTGCTTCCGCTGGTCAAGCCGAAACTGGTCTACGCGGAGCCCGGCGCTCCGTCCATAGAGATCGAGGCCGGCCTTCCTGTTTTGAGGCAGCCGGCCACCCTTCGAGAACTATTCGAGAGTGTCGAACGGTACTGCGCGAAAAGAGGTCGCAGAGCCACGGTTGTCTTTGACGAATTTCAGGAGATCACCGCCCTTGATTGCGGCAGTGAACTTGAGCGGGAAATGCGCTCGGTATTCCAGCATCACCAGCACGTTTCCTATGCATTTCTTGGCAGCAAGATGCACTTGATGAACGAACTGTTCAAGGACAAGAACAGACCTTTCTACAATTTCGGAAGACGCGTGGAACTCGATGCGATCGCAGCCGATCACTGGCGCAAGGACATCGCCGATAAATTCAGTGCGGGTGGCTACGAGATTGACAGACCGGCAGTCGAAGCTATCATCGACGCCTCGCAAGGCCATCCATACTACACGCAACTCCTATGCAGCGAGATCTGGGACAGGCACACCGACACAAGGACCGTAACCGCATCTGACGTTGCTTCCGTCATCCAGACCGCGATCGATAAGGAGAGCCACGCGTTCCAGGAACTCTGGGACTCCCTTACCGGAGCCCAGCGCAGGATGGTGCAGGTTCTGTCACGTGAGCCGGAAATCGAGATTTACTCTGCGGATGCCGTTCGCAGGCACAATCTGGGAGCCCTCTCGTCGATCACTCGCATTATAGGACAGCTCCAGAAGAGGGGCATCGTAACAAGAAAAGAACAGCGCCATGTGCTGACCGATCCTTTCGTGGCAAAGTGGATTGCGCTGCGCAGATAGCGGCCAGGTCATACGACCATCATCTCGTCGTCCGCATGTCAGCGTATCCTCCGGGCGCGCCGCGTCCCGTGCGACCGCCCGATCAATGGACCGTCGTCACCATACGATTATTCTTTCGGTCCATGTTGCATTCCCGATGCGTGCCGTTACGAAATGAACTCCCGGAATATCGTCCGCGGTCATGAAGCCGTAGGTGCGGGCGCCGCATCCCTTCATCGATTTCGCGATCGCGCCGTTGGGCGCTATGATCGTGATACTGTGTTCGCCTTCCTGATGTATGCTGACGCGGATGCCTTTTCCCGTCCGAACGATACTGAATGGCGCTGTCGTTGCCTGCCGCACCGTGCCGTCTCGAACCGGGGATGATAAAAAGCATTCCAGCCCGCACAGCAAGGCATTGTCCGTCACGGTGGCGAACGTGATTGTTATCTGTCCTGATGAATTGGCTGTTGCCGCAAATTCCCGCACAACCGCCTTGTTTCCGGCGCCTGCCGCCGCGAAGATGTCGAAATTCGAGAGAACATTCGTGCCGTTGATAGCGACATTGAAAACGCGCATTCCTGTCTGCGTATGATAGATCTCGGCAAAATGCAGGCGCACGGTGTAGGTTTTGCCGGCTTCGAGCGATGGGACCACGTAGGAGAAGTTTCCGTGGCGTTCGGTCTGGTAAACCTCGGCAGGCGCTGCGTTGGCGACCCCGGTCGTGGTGACCGGCGTTGTTGACGAGTAGGTGCTCCCGCCGGAATAATTCGCATCAGCCATGAAATAGGCAACCGCCCCTCCACCAGCATTAATAGCTCTGGTCCCCGCTGGAGTAATTGTCATGGTGATCGGACAGATCAAGCTGTCGTTGCCCGCGTTGGCCGCCGAAACGATCAGGGATGCCGCATAGGTTCCATTGGGAAGGCCCGCGGTTGACGCCTGCAGGGAAATCTGCTGGCTGTTTCCGTTTCCGCTCTTCTGCGCCGTCAACCAGCTTCCGCCGCCCGGAATTGCAAGGCGGATTGTTACTGCGTCAAGCGTGCCGGAACCCATATTCTTCACATCAAGAACGGTTGGCGGTGGTGCGGAACCGTTGTCCGCTGCAATGGTAACGGACGAAGGCGCCAGCGCCAGATACGGCCTGGTCTGATCGATGCCAACCGCAATAGTAAAGGTGTTATTTCCCGCGACCAGGTTCTCAAAGGGACCCACCGTCGGCCTGGTGGCGCTGCGGGGATTGCCGAACAGGTCACGGTTGATGGTTATCGGCGTGCCGTCATGCTCTTCGATCCCCTGATTGACCGGTGAAAGTTGGCCGATGAGAGGATTGGTCACCAGCGGGCATGCTACCCCGAGAAGAGCTGAATTCATCGAAAAGCTCATGGTGATTCCATTGTCAAAGCTCTGATACGAAAAACCCGTCTGATAGGCGGATGCAGTCACGCTGTGGGCATCTCCCCAACCCGTGGCTGACGATCCCTGCGCATAGGCATTGTAGTCACTCACATAGCCCTGGCCCTGAGGGAGATTGTTGGCAGTATTGATAAAAAGGTTATTGTAATATTTATCATTTATCCGCTGCGGCGTGCCGGATCCCGCCTGGTTTTTCGTGTGGGGAACATACCAGGACACCGAACGCGAATCGCTGTAGTGATTATCCTTTGAATTCACAAACAGGTTATGAATAACGATCATATTATCGGACGAGGTCTTTATATTATTGGGGGCCCCGCTGCGGTTGATGAACACATTATTATCGATAAGAAAGGGGCCATGGCTTGATTCAGTGAGAATATCCCCTTCCCCTCCGACGTCTATTTCGTAAAAGACATTGCCGCTGAGGCGCACCGATTGGCAGGCATAATCGAACCAGAGGGCATATTGCCATGCTTGATGCCGATCCGACGGGGAAGCGACCCGGCGGAAGATATTGTTGCGTATCACCAGGTCGATTGCGTAATGCGTTTTCATGCCCGCGGTCTCTGCCCCGCCGAATTCACACTTCCAATCGATGTCCTGGATCAGGTTGCCTTCGACGACGGACGCAAACCATCCCCTCATTCCGATCAGCCCTGCCTGGCCGCAACGTTCAATAATATTATTGCGAACCAGATGGAATCCATTGGAATTAGTACTACTGCACAGAGCGCAATTGCGCGCATCCATGAGATGGCAGTTCTGAACCAGCCAGTACGATCCCCCGTTAACGTCGACCATGGCAGTCTGAGAACCGCAGCAGGGCGTCCAGTTGCAGGCGCTGTGGCCGATTTCGAGTCCGTCAAGGGTGATGTAATTGCACCCGGTAGCTGATGGACGGAAAACATTCCCGCGCACGTTTACCTCAATAAGACTTGTGGCAGGAGTCGCCGAGCCAGAATAATTGACCCAAATACTTGTCGTTGATGCTCCAACAGAGGCATAAAATGATCGGGGTGAGGACGATACGGCACTGGATGAAGACTTCTCGTAGTACGATACGCCATCAATATACACATCTCCACAGTGGTATTCTCCGCCATACCACAGCCACCCGCTTGGATCGTTGATAGCCGTAGCAAAAGGATTTGATGAGCCGAAAACGGAGTTGGGGATATCTGCCTTATAGACCGTTCCGCTTTGCAGCGCCCATCCGGCAGCTGCCTCTGAACCTCGAATGGAAGGTTTTTCTCCGGAAAACGCTTTGTAAACGATCCGGGCAGCTTCCGAAGTTCCGCCGCGGGCAGGCTGAACAGTTTCGCGATAAATTCCGCCGCGAATAAAACAGGTGTCGCCCGGCTGCAAGATGGTTGCAGCATGCTGAATAGTTTTGAATGGTTGCGCCAGGCTGCCGGGACCTGCGTCTGAAGCATTTGCCGCGGAAGTGGATACATAGTAGTTGGCCGCCTGAGCCGCGGAGAAAAGCAGACAGAAGACGACAGCGGTTGTGGAAACGCGATGAGCCATGATACTCCTCCTTTGAAGGTTGCTTGCCATGGTAGCAATATAGGCTTTGAAACGAAATGAGCGCTGCTTTATTATGGTATTATATTACCCATTTGATATATTATTAGATCAGCCTTTGTTTCAGAACATATGCAGCCGGATGAAGGGATTGCTTTATGAAAAGCAGAGCGGAAAAAAGCCCCATGCATGCGCCCCGCATCCCGCCTTTTGTGCGGCGGACCCCGGGCCTTTCCCGTGCAATGGCTTTCCTCCAACAACTTCTTCCCGGAAACAGGCGTCCTTCGCTTCGGGAACTTGCGCGGCAGGCCGATGTGTCGTATGTGACCATGTGGAAAGCAGTATCATCGGCAAAGTCGCAGGCGCTGAAAAGTACCATGCCGGTCCCCGACCCGGATCCCAAAATCGGGCCCACAACCCGGGAGCGGGTTGCCTCCTGCCTGAAAAAAGAAATCCTTCTGGGCCGGATTGCGGCGGGTTCCCCCATGCCGTCCATCAAGGAATTGCGGGGGCGATTCGGTGTCGCCAATCGGACGATATCACGGGCGATTGCCGATCTTTACCGGGATGGACTTGTTGACATCGTCGGCAAATCATATTGCGCGGCCATGCCATCCGCGCGCCGGGCGTTTGTGCGGATCGGATTTCTGGCGTACTCCTGGTATTCCGGCCCTTTGACGCTGTATCCTTTTGAGCAGGAACTCTTGCGGACCATCGAATCGGCATGTTCCCGCGCCCGGGTCGAACTGACCATCATCCGATACAATACTCACGGGGAATATGCCGATCAATCCGACCGGGCCCCGGTGGACAGAATCGCGCACGGGGCACTCGACGGCCTGGTGCTGCCGATATGGTCGAGAAACTGCCTTGAAGGCGGCGTGCTTGACGTTTGCATGCGAAGCGGCCTTCCCCTGGTCGCTATTGATACCGCAGGAGGATGGAATTTCCCGCCGTTGCGACGCGGAAAGCGCTGGCTTCATTTGCAGCCGACCATACCGCAGGGCGCAGGCCGGCAGGTGGGACGAATCCTCATCAGCAAAGGACATCGCCGCGTTGCCTATATTTCGCCGTTCCATCGTGATCCCTGGTCGATACAGCTTCTCAATGGCTTGACTGCGGCTTTTGATGAAGCCGTGTTGCCTGAAGGAATTGTAGAATGCACCCATGCGGGATCTAATGAAAACTCTGATTATTACACCAATAACCGGCGCCGGTTTCCCATGGATGCATTGCTGAAAACGCTGGATACGTGGAAACGACACTCAGATCCGGTCCATAGCGACCATATCATTACCTGGGCCCCAAAGGAATTTATTGAGCAATTCTGGATCGCCGCGATGAGGCGAGTGTGTGATGATCTCTATAGGAAATCAGCGGCTTCGTCGGGCGTGACCTGCTGGGCGTGCGCGAACGGCCAGGTCGCGGGCTTTGCAGCCGATTGGATTGATACGCATATGCCGAAGCCTGCTTTGCGGCCATACCTCATCAGCTTCAACGGTTCGATTGATTCCGCTCTGCGGAGGATCACCACCTATGACGCCGACATGTACGCGTTAGGGAAGGTCACCCTCGATTTTCTTCTCAACCGTCAATCATTCGCCGATTATGCGCCCGCCCGGTCCGGGATAGTGGAAATCCCCGGATGTATTGTTGAGCGCGGATCGCGATTCGCATTGTCGCCATGAGAGTGCCTTGCGGGACCGGCAAATGTTATCTTATTTGAAAGTCTTATAGACTTGTAAATGGGGTCGGCGCCGATCCGTCCCTCCTTAATGGAAAAATGTTCATGCGCACCGGACCCGCGAAAGACAAGGCAGTCCGCTTTCTGACCGACCTGATCGCCGCGCGAAAAAAGGCCGGGGACAAGCATCTCCCCTCCATCAGCCGGCTCGCCCGCGATGCGGGCGTCTCGCCGGTCACCATGTGGAAAGCCGTGGGCGGGCTTTCGGCCGCCGGCGTCCTGCATGTCAAGCACGGGTCGGGGATCAGCATCGGGCCCGCGCCCGGCATGCGGGGGCCCAGCAATTCCATTAAAAAGCTTTCGCACGACGTCCTGCTTGACATTGTCGAAGGCAGGTTCCACAATGACCCCGCCTTGCCGACGATCAAGGAGCTCTGCTCGATATACCATGCCGGGCGTGATGTGCTGCGCGCCGCACTGGAAGAGCTGGTCACCGCCCATCATTGTATCAAGCACGGACGCCATTTCCGGATCCGCCGTCCGCGCCATCCTTCCGGCGCGCACCTGTCGGTGCTGTATATTTTCGGTCCGGACCTTGGAAGTTTCTGCCAGGTAGGCCCCGGGCTTGCCGAGGCCGAGCAGTTTCTCGACTACTTTGAAAAGCAATGCGCGCTCCGCAATATCAGGATCGAGCGGGCTGTTGTTGACGGCATGTCCGCTGCCGCATTCAACTCGTCGCCCGACGCCATCGGCCACGTCATCTGGACCACCCCGGCGCTGGAACCTTTCCTGGATGCCGTTCTGCAGCATGCCGTCCGTTTGGGAAAGCCCACCATCGTTTACGACCGATATTCACGGAACCTTGACGCCTTTCCCGCCGCTGCAAACAAGACGATACGCATTCTTCAACGGGACAATTTCGAAGCCGGTCGGGCAGTGGGTCACGACCTTCTGCATCTCGGACACCGAAAGGTGTGCTTCGTTGCCGAAAGACTCTGGCCATGGGCTATACAGCGGCGGGAAGGGCTTGCCTTTGCTTTCAGCGAAGCCGGATATCCTGATGCTGTCCGGAATATTCTTGGCAATCCGGATGCTCCTGCGCCGCCCCAGGCCCGCCAGGAATGGGAGCGGGCAAACCGGAACAAATGGTATGCGGAATCGATCATCAAACGGCTGCGCACCGCTTCCATTGACATGCGCTTCGCGGACCGTCTGAGGAATTTCGTGGCCGAGTGCGCGTACGGACAATCGCACTACTGCGTGCTTCACGAGCCCATGCGCATGGGGCTCAAAGAAAACAAGGTAACCGCCTGGGTGGCGGCCGACGCCTATATCGCCGCCTATGCGGCCCTGCCATTCCTCCGCTCAAGGGGGATTCACGTCCCGCGGACGTTGTCGCTGGTATCACTGAGCGACATGTTCGAAACGGCCTATGCCGGTGTGTCAAGCTATCACTTCGATATGAACGGCGCTGCCATGCGCATGCTGACCGGATTGCTGTACCCGTCACTGGAGCGACAATTCAGGTCAAAAGGCGCGGTACCGGCCATCGAAGGATTGCTCATTAACCGGGGATCGCTGGGCAGAGCGCCGGACGGAGATAATCGCGCCATGTAAAGTCTCGGAGCCGCCACGCCCGCGGAAATCCGACGCAAGCCGATGGGAAATACCGCTGCGAAATCCACTCACTGGTCCCGGCAAAGCCTCGATTGCAGTCTGAGCTTAAAAACACTTGACTATTCATCCGTACCTTAATAATTTATAAGGTATGGCTGATAAACTATTAGACTACTCATACGATAGCGTCTTACTTGCCCTCCGGCAACGACTTACAGAAGGCGCGCCTGGATATCTTCAAATCATTAAAGGTCCCCGCCAGGTCGGCAAAACAACATTGCTTTTAGAGATCGAAAAGCAATTCGGAGAATGCGTGCTCTATGCCGCGGCCGATTCGCCGGAGGCCGCAATTCCGGGCTGGTGGGAAACCATTTGGGCCAATGCCGAGATACTTTCGCAGAAAGGGCGTGCAATCCTGATTATCGACGAAATCCAGTACCTTTCCGAATGGGGGCGCCGCCTTAAAGCGCAGATTGACAAGTCCTCACGGCTGAAAAAAGCCATCAGTATCGTTGTTTCCGGCTCATCATCTCTGTTGCTGGGCAAGGGCAGCCGGGAGGCAATGACCGGACGCTTTGAAGTCCTGCGCATGTCCCATTGGCCGGTCAGGACCCTCTGCGCGCATTTTGGCCTTGATCCTGCAACGGCAGTAGCGGAATCAATCGAGACCGGCACGTTTCCGGGCGCAGTCAAGCTGCTCGAAGACCGACGGCGATGGCAGGCATATATCCGGGACTCCATCATTGAGCCCTCCATTGGAAAAGACATCCTGTTGCTTGAATCCGTCAAGAAACCGGCGCTTCTCAGGCAGCTTTTTGCCGTTGCCGCAAACCATCCTGCCGAGATCATCGCCATTCACAAAATATGCGCAGGATTGTTGGAAAAAGGGTCAATTGAGACGGTAGCGAACTACCTGCATCTTCTTCAAGAAGCATCATTGGTAGCCGCACTACCCAAGTATACGCCGGAAGTGACCCGGCAGCGCGCTTCGCCGCCTAAACTTGTTGTCTTGAACCAGGCCTATCTCGGGGCAATGCAGCCGGCTTCGCAGCCTTTGTTGAAAGATGATTTGGCGCGGTTCGGCCGGTGGGTGGAAAATGCATGCATTGCGGCCGCCTGGAACGCCGGGCAGGCCCCGTATTACTGGCGAGAGGAACCGTATGAAGTGGACATGGTGCTTGACGGCGACTGGGGCAAATGGGCGATTGAGGTGAAGACCGGTCAGACTACCGTATCCGACTGTAAAGGCCTTTTCGCTTTCATGCAACGGCACTCCGGGTTCCGCCCATTGGTGTTGTGTGACCGTGACCGCACCGGTGCGATGAAAAGCGCCGGCGTAAACGCCATGGCATGGCAGGACTTTTTGCTTGACGGATTGTGAAACCAGCGTCCCCGCCCTCCGGGAAGCGACGCGCTTTTCCCGAACCGGGGATCGCTGGGCAGGGCGCC
>Ga0315289_10006567_pt1 | contig 17082 bp, 11 predicted proteins | sample YL17G11_40_MG_FD_203452 | JGI IMG/M metagenome (GOLD analysis project Ga0315289, IMG submission 203452) | Sediment microbial communities from Yellowstone Lake, YNP, Wyoming, USA - YL17G11_40 | ecosystem: Environmental > Aquatic > Freshwater > Lake > Sediment | place: USA: Wyoming | collected... | reverse complement strand
GGGTCGTGGCCGCGCGCACGCGCCTCTCCAGCACCCCCCGATCCTCCTGAGTCAACTCGATAACCGTCGCTTTGCTGGGCATGCGGCAAGTATATCATATCATGGTACTTTTGTCACTAGGTACTAGGCCCTACGGGCCGCCATGGCGGTCGCCGCGGGCGACTTAGCCACTTGACTCCCTCAACGGCTAGGCCTAAAGGCCGCCGTGGCGGTCGCCACGGGCGACTTAGCCACGCGCAGCCAGCTATGATACTCCGTGCCCGTCATTCCGGCGGTGGCAAAATCGCACAGCAGAAGCGGCGCCCCATCAGCGGTCTTGAATCTCAGCAGCAGCCAGGGCGTGGGCCCCTGCTCCCACGCAACAATCTCGGGCTTCATGTCCGCGGCCGGCAGCGGCGCCACCTTGTCAAAGTCCGTCTCGTTGAACCGCGGATCGTAGGCCAGCAGAATCGGCCCGCGAAAGATGGAGGTCTTGCCCTCGGAATCCTTTTCCCCGACCCAGAAATGAAGCGACATGTCGAGGGTCAGGTCAATGCGATCACCGTTCTTCCAAGCGCGATCCAGCACCAGGTAGGAGCCCGGAGTTGCCGGGATTTGCTGGCTCGTGCTTCGTAGCGAAGGCTCCTTCGCCCTGCGTAGCTGGGCTACGACGCCTTCGTCCGCCGAAGCGGAACTACGTCGCCCGCGAAGGCGGAAGCCCGCGGAGCAGGGAGCCTGGCTACTTCGCAGAGTAGCATTGTTGACTTTGACCGTGGTGCGCGCCGACCAGTAAGGGATGCGCAAACGCAGCGCGAATCGCCGCGGCGATGCCAGCCCCATCGTAATCTTCACCTCGCCCTGCCGCGGATAGGTCGTCTCCTGGCGCAGGGTCACGCGCTCGCCCGACGGCAGCTCGGCGGAGAGCTCGCACGGGCCATAGTAGTTCAGCGCCAGGCCGTCGGCAGCCCGCATCAGGCTCCACTGGGCGAGCATGCCCAGGACGCGGGGGCCGTTGACGGAGCAGCAGTTGAGCTCCGGCGACCCGGGGCGGCACTGAAAGTTGATGTCGTGCGCCGAAGCTTTCTTGTGGCCCTCCATCGGCGTATTGTAAGTCCACCAGCGACCTGATGGCGATTGCCCGCCGATGCCGCCGTTGAAGGTCGCAAGCTCGATCTCATCCGCCACCAGGGGGAGCCCGGTGACCCGCAGCATGTCGAGCGACAGCGCAATCCACGCGACATTGCAGCAGGTTTCGATGGGCCCCGTATGATACGGGTTGCCGCACGCCTGCTCGTTCGAGCTGAAGGCGCCGGTGTTGTGGCGGTCGGTCTCGACCATGCTCCACCAGATATGCTCCAGGGCGCGCCGGTATTTCGCGTCACCAGTGATGAGGTAAAGCTCGGCGATGGCCTGGAGGTCGTGCAAGCTTTCCCACCGCGGTTTTGGGGTCTGGTAAAAGGGCGCCCCCGCGAGCGCAGTGCGCACGTAGTCCCCCGAGGGCGGTGTCTCCCAATCCTGCTCCACGCGGCGCGCGAGGTCGAGATAACGTTTTTCACTCGTGTGTTCGTAGAGCAGCAGCATCCCGTGGATGATGGCCTCATTCATCTCCTCGCTGCCGACCGAGACCACGCGCCGGCCGGCCGATTCGCCAGGCTCGGAGCCCCCCTCGGGGAAGGTGTCACACACGAAATCGGCCGCCTTCCTCGCCGCCGCAAGGGCGCGCTCGTCGCCGGTGGTGTCGAAGTGGAGCAGCAGTCCGACCAGAGCGTGATAGTGACCCCAGACATCCCAGCCAACCAACAGTCGCTGTTCCCTGGGGAAGGGGCCGAGGTAGCCCTCGGGCGACTGCGTGGCGATGAAGTCTGCCACCACGGTGTCAATCACCCGCTTGAGCGCGGGGTCGCGGGTGATGCGCCAGTTAAGGACTGCCGCGGTCAGGTATTTGCCGACGAACTCGCCCGACCAGGGCAGCAAATCACGGTGCGGTGCGCGGTCGCGGTCGCGAAACATCTCGATCATCGCCGGGTTGGCGAAGGGGGCGGTTAGCAGCCAGTTGTCGTGATCGGCTTTGAGGCGCTCGCCGATGAAACCGCCGAACCTAAACCGCGCGGCGGCCGGCTGCTCCAACGCCGGCTGGCGCGAATACGCGGCCACGCGAGCGCTGTCGGCGGCGCTCCCTGTCATCGGGAGCAGGAGAGAGAGCACGGCTATCGCGGCCACTACTGCTGCAACTGACGCGAATCCCACGGTCTCACGCCCTCCTTGTGAACGGCGTTGTATTTCCATGGCAGGATTCCTTTGCCACTCTGCGAAGCGGCGAGGCCGCCTCGCTGCGTAGCACGAGCGACATTGCTCAGAGCCTGCCCTGAGCGCAGCGAGGGGACAACTCTTGCCCCCGGCAGTACGCGGCGCCGAAATGACGCGTACGGCGGAGTCGAGCATTGGCGTCCCCTAGTAAACGCCGACGGATTTTGCGGTCTCGTAAGTCATGCGGAAATGCTCCAGCGGCGTTTGCGGCGCCACGTTATTGCCCTCGCAGAAAACGTAACGGCGGCCCTCCATCACCCCGCTGCGCAGAATCTGGGCCGTCTTGTCGCGAATGAGAGAAACCGGCCCGTCGCGCAGGATCTGCGGGTGGAGATTGCCGCGCAAGAGCGCCCCCGGCCCCAGGTCGCGCCGCGCCTGGCCCAAATCGGTGGGGAAACCAAGGTCGAAGCTCTGGATATTCAGCTCCCGCTGCAACAGCGGCAGAAAGCGCTGCACGTCACCGCAAAGGTGAATCGAGTTCGCCCCGCCGCGAGAGAACGTCGCCAGCAAGCGTTGATGGCAGGGGAGCACGAATTCGCGATAGGTGGCCTCCGAGAGCAGTTGGATGCTGTCATCGGCGAAACCCCAGCCCGGCTGGGGAAACTGGGACTTGTTGAACTGGCCGACCGCCCCCACGCGGACGACGATGGACTCGGTGATCAAATCGAGCAGCTCGCGCGCGTAAGCCGGGTCCTCGTAAAGGTCGAGGCAGAGCTCGGTGGCGCCGCGCATGTTGCAGGCGACGGTGAAAGGGCCGTCGGTGCCTCCGCCGCAGAGCGCCGAGCTGGCCACCGGCCGGCCGGCAAAGTCCTCTTTCGCGCGCCGTTGCTCGAAGTACTGATAGAACTCCAGGCCCCGGCCCTGGAGGCCCTCGTGAATGGGGTCGGGGATGGATAGCTTCGCCAGGTCGCCCTTGCGCTCTTTGAGGCACGGCCAGGTGTCGGGCACCTCGCCCTCGCGGTACTCGATGCGGCACCCGAGCCAGGCTGCCTCGTAGAGGTTCTGAAAATCTGGAGTCAAGCCCGCCCAGGTCTCCGGCCGCCCGCGCTCCTGGTCCTGGGGCACGCAGTCGCGCACCCATTCTTGCAGCGCGAGCTGCACTTCCCACTGCACCGCGGGGTCCTCGAAGAAGCGGCGAAAGGAATAGCTGGCTAGGCGGCCAAGGGCCGCCGCCATCCCGGCGGGCCTGGCCCGCCTAGGGACCTGGCGGTTGAGCCACGGGGTCAGAAGATAGAAGCGGCGGCTGAAGTTGAAGACTACCGGGACGCGCGCGGGCCGGCCGGCATCGAAGTCGCGCCATAACTGGCGCGTCTCCTCGTTGTGCCGCGCAAAGTCGTCGGCGCACGAGTTATGCTGATGGTGCTGGCGCTCGCGCAACCCGGGCCTCGCTTCTACCCCTGCTACTCTGCGAAGTAGCCAAGCTCCTTCGCTACGAAGCACGAGTCAACCCTCTCCAGGATCGCGATGTGGGCGCCCCGGGTGATGCCGAAGGGGACGAAGCTGTAGCGGTCGCGCCAGACGCCATCGGCGCTGCGTGGGTCCTCTCGCCAGCGCGCCCCGCCGTAGAAGCTGCGCGGGCCGATGCCGACGGGATCGGCATTCACGTTGTGATGCGGCCCCAGCAGGTTGCGGCAGCTCCCGAAGAGCTCGATCTCGAACGAGTTGATGCGGCGCTTGTTAAGCAATTCGGTGACATCCAACTCGTGTGGCCGCCACGCGATATAGCCGGCCTCCCTGCTATTGACCGTCACCCGCGCCAGCACCGCCGCCAGGCCCTCCAGCCGCAGCAGCGCTCGCTGCCCCTGCTCCAGGGGCACCCGCAGGGCCTGGCGATACACGATGGAGCCCCGAAAAAACCGATAGCCCTGCGGGCCCAAGTCCCCGGTGGTGACCTGCCTCACCTCCTCGGTGAGGGCGAAGGAGGGCGGGCCGCCCTGCCAGCGCGGCTCGCTGCGCGCGACGCCGAACTCGCCGATGACGTATATGCTTTCCACCTCCAGCCCGGGCTCGGCGGTGGTCGTCATCTCCACCAGGTTGGTCCCGAGGCGCAGCAAATCGAGGATCTGAATCTTGCGGAAAGAGATGTCGGTCCACCACCCATGCGCCTCGGGGGCCTGGCGGCCGTTGACAGTGATCTGGTAACGCTCCGGCTGCTCCACGACCAGAAAACATGAGCGCAGCCGGGCCGGGTCCACCTCCACTGGGAAGGTGAAGCGCAACCCCAGCGGCGTCGGCTCCTCCAGCCCTTGCAGCGCCTGGTGGAGCCAGATGCTCGGAGCCTCCTCGCGCCACGCGCCCCCCGTGCTGCGTAGCGGAAGCTCGCTTCCAGCCTTGGTAGGCGAAGCCACGTCGGCGGAGTAGGCACTTCGCAGAGCCGCATCGCCCAGGCGAAAGGCGCAGTAATCGAGGGTCAGCGCGTTATAGTCATGCGGCTCTACCTGCCAGCGATCTTCGAAGGCAATGCGGCGCACCTGCCGCAGCACGTGAGCCGGCCCCTCCACCGGCTCCTGGGCGCGGTTGAGCGCGAGCAAGCGCGAGCCCGCGGGCGCAAGGGTGATGCGCGCACTGGTGTATCCCGCCGCATAATCCGAGAGCATTCCCGTGACCTTGCCGGTTTGCAGATCCCAATCCTCCAGCAACCCGCGCCCGCGCAGGCGCACCTCTGCATTGACCTCGCGCTTATTGTCGGTGTTGGCGAGGAAGAAAATCTGCCGGTCCCCCGCATCGCGCTGCTGATACCAGACCGAATGCGCGTCCTCCTCGTGCCGCCCCAGAGCATGCAGCGCGCGCTCGAATGCCGAGTCGTGCTCGAGGATGATGATCTCGGGCTCAAGCACGCCGTCAAGGGTCAGGCGCAGCTCGTCGCGGTCATTGGCGATGATGGTGGCCACGCGGCGCAGCTCATCGGCGGGGCGATTCGATTCCGCGCCCTGCTCCAGGCCGGGGAGAGGCTCGACGCAGATAATGCGCCCGCCGGCCGCGGCGAAGCGCAGGAGCAGATCCAGCACCCGCGTTCGTATGCTCACACTGGGCGGCACCATAACAATCTGGTAGCGGCAGGCGCCGATGCGCAACTGAGAGCCCTCCATCGAGCCGTGGCGCTCGATGATCTTCTCATCGCCGTAGTCGTAATCGCGGTGGATGTGGAGCAGGAAGGTGCTGAGGCGGGAGAACTGGTCGCTGAGCTCGGCGACCGGGCGGTCGTCGTAGGGGTCGTGAATGGCCCACGCGCTGCCCATCGGGTGCAGCAGCAGGAGGTCGCCGCGATGGCGCCCGCTGGTGAGGGCGGCGCCGAGCCGGGCGAAGTAATCGGCGATGACATGGTTGTCCGGCCACCACGGTTGCTGATAGTACAGGGATGGCGGGTAGTCGCGCTTGCGGTGGCCGCGCATGGAATAGAGCTCCAGGTGCTGGCACAGCAGGTCCACCCCCTGGGCGTACTGCCAGTCTCCGATCCACTTCTGGTCCTCGAAGGTCAGGTTCCAGCCGGCGGTGCCGTAGGTCTCGGAGAGCACGCGGCGGCCGCCGAACTGGTGGGCAACACTGGAGACCTGCTTGCACAGCAGCGGATCAACCACGTGCCGGCCCAGGTGATCAATCCCCGGCACCTGCATGTACTCGTAGTGCTGCATGGCGCTGCCGATGTGCTTGATCTGCGTCAGCAGCGTGTCCTCATAGAGCTGGTGGCCGGTGAGGGCGAGGTTGTTGCGGGCGCACCAATCGAAGATGCGCCGCGAGAAATTCTCGACGTAGAGGTCGGTCACCGTGCTCCAGAAATCATGGCGCACCCGGTGAAAATCGCCCCACTCGTAGAATACCGCGAGCAAGTTCTCCAGCAGGTCGTAGCCGTTGCGCTCCCGGAAGATGCGGGGCAAATCCTCGGTCCACGGCACGTGGCGATAGTTGGGCTCATCGGTGAAGATGCCCGGGATGGTCTTGCCGAACTCATCGCCGACGCGCTGCTTGTACGCCTCGTGAGTCAGCTCGATGAACTTCTCAACCACCTCGGGCTTGAGCAGATCCGCGTAGCCGTGCGCCGCCGTGTAGAAATGAAAGACCGTGAGCTCGCCGACATCTGACGGCAATGTATGATCGGGCAGGCGGCGCAGCTCGGTGACCTCCTTGCCGCGACGCCGCCCAATAAAGGTGACCAGGGGATCGGGCTGGGGCGAATACTCGCGGGGTTCGAGCTCCGCCAACTCGACGCTTTTCTGCTGCCATTCGCGGCCGAGGTTGGGGATTACCCGTCCCACCGAGCCGCTGGGCCACTTGTCTTCGTCATAGAGCCAGGCGTCAATCCCGACCTTGCGGCTCTCATCCACCGCGGCCTCGATGCACTCCATCCAGCGCTGGGAGAGATAGGGGGTGATGAGCCCGGTGCGGGAGTGCATGAAATGGCCGCCCAGGCCCCGCTCTTTCATCTCGCGGATCTGGCGCCGCAGCTCTCCCGGCTCCAGGTCATCGTTCCACGACCAGAAGGGGGCGCCCCGATACTGCTTGCCGTTGCGCCCCGCCCGGCGAAACTTCTCCTCCAGCCTCATCGCTCATGCCTCCGTGCTTGTCCCTAGGCGGGCCACGCCCGCCGGCGGCTAGGTGGCTTGCCACCGCCGTGGCGGCCCTCGAGCCTAGCCAGATGGCGGCGGCTCTTGGCCGCCTAGCCGCTCAAACTCCTCGCGCGTGACGCCCGCGACCTTACGCCCCCGTGTGCCCGAAGCCCCCGGCCGAGCGCGGCGTGGCCGCGATGGCGGCGACCTCCTGCAACTGCGCCCGGCACACCGGGGCGATCACCATCTGCGCGATGCGGTCGCCGCGGCGCACCACGAACGGCTCGACGCCGGTGTTGAACAGGATCACCATCACCGGTCCCCGGTAATCGGAGTCAATCGTCCCCGGGGTGTTGAGCACGGTGATGCCGTGGCGCAGCGCCAGGCCGCTGCGGGGGCGCACCTGGGCCTCATAGCCGGCGGGAATCGCAAGCTTGATGCCCGCAGAAATGAACGCGCGCGCTCCCGGAGCGATCACCTGCTCCCCCGCTACCGCGGCGTGCAAATCCATCCCCGAGGAGCCGTCGGTCTGGTACGCCGGCAGGGGCAATCCTTCGCCCTCGGGCAAGCGTTCGACCTGGATAAGAATACGCTCGTTCATCAACGCCACAAAGCCGGTCGCCAGTCATCACCACCGGCCGCGACATTCAGCCGGGCAGGGCGGCGCCCTTGCTCCGCGCTGTGCGTCACCTCCTGGGCGGCGGACCCCTGCCACGGCGCTCTGGTCCCGCCTCAAGGCGATATCGTCGCGCGCCGACCTATCGGCAATTCTCTGGGGGCCGCGCCTTTCCTGCCCGGCCATGGGCTTGGGGTGGCGCGCAGCCGCCACACCGCGCACAGCCGTCTCCTGGCGCGGCCATAAACGAAAGGCAAATGTGGAATAAACCCGTGAAGCATCGGGAGTGGCCCGCGGCTATCGGCGGCCTTGCCCGCGTCTCCGCTTGGGACTATCGCCCCCTCGGGGCGGGGACGGGCCGGCGATGTCCCTAGGCGGGCCACGCCCGCCGGGATGGCGGCGGCTCTTGGCCGCCTAGCCAGCGGGGGCCTGTGGCTAGGCCCTTCGGGCCGCCATGGCGGTCTTTCAGACCTAGCCATCTTGGTGGGGCTATCGAGCATGACCAGTGAAACCGAAGACCCTTCGACCAGCAGCCAGATGCCGGTCGCTGAGCCATGGAGCGGCAGGCGCCTCGCCTGCCAAACTGGACGGACACAGCCGAGGGCGGCTGTGCTCCATACCGGAAGCGCCGCTTCGCAGAGTAGCAAGCTGGGCTGCGACGCCTTCGTCCGCCGAAGCGGAACTACGTCGCCCGCGAAGGCGGAAGCCCGCGAAGCAGGGGACGAGGCGCGAGCCCTTTTGCTCCAGGCGGTGGCTCCCATCGCCGGCGACCTGGTGGCGGTATTCGACCGGCTAGTCGCCGCCCGCCGCGCTGTGGGCCTTTATCAGGAGGACCACCCGATCGCGGTGGCGGCGCGCGATGAAGCCTGCCTCGCGCTGGAGACAGCGCTGCGCGAGCGCGGGACCCTCACTATTACCGCCACCGAGGCCGGCTTGCTGATTGACGGCAAGGCGTACCGGCAAAGCGCGGATACGGAGACGCTCGCCAAGCGGTTGCGCCAGCGCGGCATTCTCTCTGTTACCTTCAAGGCGGGTCTCGATCCGACCGAGCTTTCGCTGCTTCTGGGGCTAATGGATTTGTCGGCGACGCGCCTGCGCGCCAAGGGCGGCATCAAGCAGATCCTGCGCCACTCAGGCGTGACCCACATCGAGGGCGAAGAGATCTCCTACTCCGAGGAAGCCCCCGCACCCCAGAGAGAGATCACCATCGAGCCGCTCGACCCGGGCGTCAAGTGGGACCTCCTCATCCCGGACCTCGCCAACCTGCTCTCGAGCGCCGACGAGGAGATTGAAGAGGAGACCTATCAGAAGTTGCTCCAGCTTCTGGCGGACCCGACGCTGGTCGTGCGCCTGCTGACGGAATGCCTATCACAGGTCCCTAGGCGGGCCAGGCCCGCCGGGATGGCGGCGGCTGCCGGCCGCCTAGCCACTGGGCCGCAGGCAGCAGCTCGTGCTACGCAGCGAGGCGGCCTCGCCGCTTCGCAGAGTGGCGAGGGCGGGCGCGCCGGCTTCGTGGGGCAGTTGGTGCAGAAGCTGGAGCGCATGGTGCTGGTGCGGTCTGCCGCCGACTGGGAGACGGTGAAGCCCAGCGTCCGCCAGGGGGTAGCCAAGCTGCCGCCATCAGTGCGACCCCGCATCTTCACCTTCCACGCTAATAACCTGGGGCAAGGGCCGCCCAGCCCCGACGAGGTCGTCGCCTCGCCGGGCAATGAGCGGCTGCCGGACCTGCTCGCGGAGCTCAGTGCGACCCTGGCGGAAGCGCGCCACCTGCCGCGCGAGCTGGCGGCGAACATGGTGGGACTGGAGCGCGGCGGCCAGGCGCTTGGTCTCATCGGAGCCGACGCCCGGGTGCCCGCAAGCCGGCTGGCGATGCTGCTCAACGGCATGGCCTCCATGAAGTTGCAGCCCGCGTCGCCGTGGGAGGAGATGACCGATTTGCTGCAATCGGCGCGCGGGCAGACCACGCTCGCCGACGCGGTAGCGACGCTGCTGGAGATCCTGGATAAGGAGAACAAGCTCGACGGCTACTCCAAGGTCGCCACCGAGCTAGAGCGCAAGAGCAAGGAGCTGATGGACCGCAACCAGCGCGGCCCGGCGCTGCACGCGCTGGCCAATTTCGCGCGCCACGCCAACGAGGCCAACGGGTACCCCGCGTGGCAGCGGCTGCGGGCGAAGGCCGCTCTGGAAGCGATTGGCGCCGAGGCGATCCTGCAATTCGTGGGACAGGTCATCCGCACCGCGACCCCCGAGCAGGCGGAGACGGCAACGGAGCTGCTGATATTCCTCGGCGAGGCGGCGGCGCCGATGCTGATGCAGCTCATGGCAGAGCCGCTGGGGCCCGGGGCCGATACCGCGGTGGCGGAGGCGCTGGTGCGTCTGGGGGACCTGGCGGTGCCGGAGCTATGCCGCACCCTGCAAACCGGGTACACGCAGATGGGCCAGACGGTAGTGCGTGTGCTGTCACGCATCGCCACTCCCGGCGCGCTCAAGGGGCTGAGCAGGGCGCTGGGCGCGCGCGACGTCCTGGTGCGGCTGGCGGCGGTGCAGGCGCTGGGAAAGACCAATTCGCCAGCCGCGGCCCAGGCGCTGCTGCCCGCGCTCGCAGACCACAATCCTTCGCTGCGACGGGCGGCGATCGCGGCGCTGGGTGATCTCAAGAGCGCCGAGGCGGCGCCCGAGCTAGCGCGCATCGCGCTGCGCAGCCCGGGGTTCTGGGCGCGTTCGGCGGGCGACCAGTTCGAAGCCATCTGCTCGCTGGGCAAGATCGGCGGCGGCCAGGCCATCCAAACGCTTTCCCGAGCACTGCGCCGGCGCGCCTTCTTCGCCGCCGCACGAGTGGATGAAATCCGGCTTGCCGCCGCGGTGGCGCTCAAGCGCATCGGCACCGCCGAGTGTCTCGATGTGCTCGCCAGCCACGCCCACGACCGGCGGCCGGCGGTGCGCGCTGCGTGTCTGCAAATGTTCGAGGAACTGCAAGCGAGCCAGCCCAAGGCATGAGTGAACGCAACGTGAGCACCACCCGAGATCCGGTTTTCGACCTCACCGCCCCCGCCCCCGAGGCGGCGGGAGCCGCCGGCGCGCAGTTCCCCGCTCAGGTTGAGGAGGCGCTGGCGGCGGTGGCCACGTGCATGCGCAACGGCACCTTCTACGGCCTGCAACATTCCGTCGCCCTTAGCTCCCTTCAGGAGGCGGCCGCGCGCATCAACGCCCTGCTGGGCGAGCGCCCCGAGATCCAGATCAACGTTCAGACCGACCAATTTGTGTTCGACAATCTGCCGCTGCCGGACTACGTCGGGGTGCTGGTGCCGCTGGCGGAGGAGCTGTTGGCGCGGGAAGTGGGGCGCATAACCTTCCTGCCCGAAGTGGAGCAGCGCGAGCTGGCGGTGCTCGCCGACGTGCTCATCACCGACCCCCGGGCGCTGGAGCTTCAAGGCGGAGCCAAGGGCGCGCTCGAATCGCACCAGGTCACGCACATCATCCTCGAGCCGCGCCGCTCCGACCAGCGTGAGACCCAACAGCGCGAGGCGCTCCAGATCTACCAGGACGCGGTGGACACCGTGCGCCGCGCCATGAGCGCGGTGGAGCGCGGGCAGACCATTGACACCCTGGCCGTGCGCGTCATCGTCGAGGAGATCCTGGGCTCGCTGCTCTACGACAGCTCGGGGCTGGTGAGCCTGGCGGCGATCAAGAGCTATGACGAGTATCTTTACGAGCACTCGGTCAACGTCTGCATCGTCTCCATGGTTTTCGGCTGCACCCTGGGGCTCAATGAGAAGCAGATGATTGACCTGGGCATGGCGGGCATCCTGCACGACATCGGCAAGGTCTTCGTGCCCCTCGATATGGTGCGCAAGTCGGGCCCGCTTACGGAAGAAGAATGGATCGTGATGCACACCCATCCCCTGGTGGGGGCGAAGGTGCTGGCGACCACGCCCGGGGTGCCGGACCTGGCGGCGGTGGTGGCCTTCGAGCATCACATCAAACACGATCGCAGCGGCTATCCCAAGGCGGGGCGGCCGCGGCCGCTCAATTTCTACAGCCACATCTGCACCATTGTTGACTGCTATGATTCGCTTACCACGGTGCGCCCCTACCGCGCGCCGGTGCGACCAGAGCAGGCCGTGGGGTGGATGCTTTATTCCGGGCTCAGCCAGTTCGAGCCGCGCCTGCTGCGCCGCTTCGGCTCCATGCTCCGCCTCTACCCGGTGGGCGCCATCGTCAAGCTCAACAGCGGCGAGTGGGCGGCGGTCATCGGCGGCAGCGAGCGCGACCCTTCGCGCCCCCTAGTGCGGCTGCTGGTGGACGCGCACGGCATCCTGGTGCGAGGCTTCAAGCGCGCCGACCTCAGCGACCGCGACACCCATGGCGGCTATTCCCGCTCCATCGTGGACTGCCTCCAGCCCGTCGGCCGCATCTCCGAAATGGCCTCGGTCCTCATCCGCTAACCTGGCACGGCGCCGTTCTCAACGACCATCAGCGGCCGGTGCGCGCGACTCCCGACCGGCCATGGGGCGCCGAAGCCAACCTCGATGCCGCCGCTTCTCCCCCCGCCATCTGCCCCGCCTGTGCTATAATAGCTCCACGGGGAAAGACAGACGTCAGGGAGGGGACGCCATGGACTCCGTCCGACGTCCGGCGGTGGCCGGCACCTTCTATCGCGCTGACCCGCGCGCGCTGCGCGTGGAGATCGAGGACTGCTTCACCCACGAGCTGGGCCCGGGCGCGATTCCTGTCGTTGATCCCGATGGCCCGCATTGCATTCGCGGCCTCGTGTGCCCCCACGCCGGCTTCCAGTATTCCGGCGCCGCCGCGGCATGGAGCTACTCGGAGCTGGCGCGCGACGGCCCGCCCGATGTCATCGTCATGCTCGGGCCCAACCACACCGGCCTGGGTCAGGCGATTGCGGTCTCAAACGCGGGCGCGTGGAGCACCCCGCTGGGCGATGTGCCGGTGGATGCAGCAGTGCGCGCACGGCTGCTTGCGGATTTCCCCGCCGCCAAGGCCGATGACTCCGCCCACCGTTTCGAGCATTCGCTGGAAGTGCAGCTCCCGTTCCTGCAATATCTGTTCGGGCGCCAGGTGTCCATTCTGCCCATCACGCTGCGCTCGGTCAGCGCCTCGGCCGCGGCCTCCGCGGAGACCCTGCGCCTGGGCGCCCTGGCGCAGGCGCTCGCCGAGGCAGTACACGATCGCCGGGCGCTCATCATCGCCAGCAATGACATGACCCACTTCGAGCCCCACGATGTAGCCGCCGAGAAGGATCGCGCAGTTCTGGAGAAAGCCCTGGCGCTGGACGCGATGGAGATGCTGCGCACGGTGGATGCGCGCCAGGTGTCCATGTGCGGGGTGCTGGCGGTGGCGACCATGATCCAGGCGGTGGCGCTGATGGGGGCGCGCGAGAGTCGGCTGCTGAGGTACTATACCTCCGGCGATATCACCGGCGACAAGCGCGAGGTGGTGGGCTACGCCGCGCTGCGCTTCGCGGCGCAGGCGCCGTGATCTGGCTCGACCTGCTGGCGGCGGGCATCATCCTTGGCGCCGTTTTCGCCGAAAGCAAGCGCCAGTTCAGCGCCGCTTTCTTCGACATGCTGGCCCTGCTCGCGGCGGTCAAGCTGGCCAAGCTTATTGCGCCGGGGCTGGCGCATGCGGTGGTCTTGCTCAGGGCGCCCGACGACAACCAAGCGCTCGCGCTCTCGGTGCTTTCCCTCGTGTTCGGCGGCGCGCTGGTGGCCTTGGCGAATTTCCTGAAGGACCTGGCGCTGCTTACCCTCGATGCCTTCGACACCATCGCCGGAGCGATCTTTGGCTTCGTCTCCGGCGTCGCGGTGGCGCACGTTATTCTCTTCATCATCCTCACCGCCAACCCCGCCGCGACGACCTGGGGCGCCGCCGCGCGCCAGCGCCCGGCAGCGCAAGAGATCGTTTACTTTCACAGCTATCAGCGGGCGGTGAACTGGCTGCGTCATCTCGGGGAATGACACCGTAGGGCAGAGAGCTTTAGGCGCCTCTGGAGCCTGGCCTCCGGCCCTGGAAGTCGAATCGCACAGTGCGCAGAGCACGCGGAGACAGATTGCGCGTGCCGTCTTTCGATACCGGGGTTAACCGATGTCCAAGATCAAGCTGTTCCAGGGTGACATTACGACGTTGAAAGTTGACGCTATCGTCAACGCCGCCAACAATCACTTGTGGATGGGGGGCGGGGTGGCGGGAGCGATCAAGCGCAAGGGCGGCGCCCAGATCGAGGCGGAGGCGGTGCGCCAGGGCCCGGTGCCGGTGGGGGAATCGGTTGCCACCGGCGCAGGGGCGCTTGCGGCGCGCTACGTGATTCACGCCGCGGTTATGGGCCAGGATCTTCAAACCGATGGCGCCAAAGTGCGCTGCGCGACCCAGACCGCGCTCCAGCGCGCCAGGGAGCTGGGCATCGAGACGGTTGCTTTCCCGGCGCTCGGCACCGGGGTCGGCGGATTTCCGCTGCTGGAGGCCGCGCGCATCATGATCGAGGAGACGCGCCGCCACCTTGCGGGCGAGACCTGTGTGCGCGAGATCACCGTCGCGCTCTTCGGGCGCGAGGCGTACGAGGCCTTCGAGCGGGAACTGGAGCGGCAAGAGAGCTAACCGCGTGAAATGTGGCGCAAGCGCCCTCGCCTGTGACCGGTATCCTGTCCTGCTCAGGGAGAGGCCGGCCCCGATTAGTCGGCCTCGGGCGAGGGTGCATGGTGAGGCCTACCGCCCTCACCTCGGTTCTCTCCCTGCCAGTGAGAGGAAGCCTTACAGCCTCGCCAACTGCTTGCGCAGGAACTGGGCCGCGGCGGCGATGTCTCCGGTGGGGTTCTCCCCCACCTCGCGCTCGATAGTCAGATAGCCGTCATAGCCAATGTCCTTCAGCGCGCGCAGGTACTTCGGCCACGGCACATCGCCTTCGCCCAGCGGAGCCTCGCCGGGATTCGGACGACCGCGACCGTCCTTAGCATGGGTGTGCGCGATAAATCCTGCGAGGTCGTACACGCCCTGCACCGCGTCGAACCCGCCCATCACCAGATTCGCCGGATCGTAGTTGACCTTGACCGAATTCGTCTTCAGCGTGCACAGGAAATTGGCGAGCGCCGCTCCCGATTCCGGCCCGGTCTCGCTGGCGAAGACGACCCCGATCTTGTCGCCATGAGCGCCGATCTCTTCGAGCGCCTCGGCCGCGATGCGCCAGCCGGGCGCGCCCGGGTCGTCGGGGATCGTGCCAATGTGTGATGTCATGACTTCCACGCCCAATCGCTGCGCGAGGCTCATCATGCGTTTGCTGGTCGCGATGTCCTCGGCGAGATGGTCGGTCGTCACGAAACCGCGGCCCAGGTCGCCGCAGAGCGCTGATACCTCTAACCGCAGTCGCTTGAGGGTCGCCAAGAGATCCGCAATATCCTGCTCCGTGGTAACCTGCGGATCCAGTTCGCCGCTGCCAGGAGTCGACCACATCTGCACGCCATCGACGGCCAAGGCTGCGGCTGCTTCGAGCGCCTCGCGAAAAGGCTTGCGAAATGACGCCGTCATCGCTCCGATCTTCATGATGCTTGCACCGGTGTGGGGTTGAGCGTCCTTGCGCATCCGGACGAGCAATCCCCTGCCTGGGTCACGGGCGGCTAGGCCCGACGGAATCGGGCCGCCGTCGCGGTCCCCGCAGAGCGGTGACCTAGCGATTTGACACGCGCGACTATCAGCGTCCCGTCATCAAATGCTTGGCCAAGAACTCGCTCACCCATGTCTGCACCTGGTCCAGCGGCGGATCGAGATGCCCGCCGTTGTACCACTCGCTGCGCTTGGGCTCGCGCGCCGCGTCGAACATCGCCTGCGCGTTTGCCGGTCGCACCGTGTGGTCGGTGCGGCCGTTGATCATTAATAGCGGACGCGGCGAGATCATGCCCACGTAGTACACCGGATCGATGATCTTCGCGTTCGTCTCCACTTCCGAATCGATCTTGCCCGGAAGCAGCCGCGCCAGGTCGCCTCCGCCGACGATGAGACACACCGCGTCAACGCGCTTGTCCACGCCACAGAACACTGCGCCCAGCATCGCCCCCATGCTCGCGCCGAGGTAGCCGATGCGGCTCGCCTCAATGTCCTCGCGGCTCTGGAGCAGGTCCACCGCGCGCCGCAGATCGATCACCGTCTGCACGAAGGCATCGCGCGTTTCTGCCGACCGCAGGTTGAACAACTCCTGCGGGCGGTTGGGCTGCTTGCGCTCGCCGTGGTACTGCGCGTCAATCGACATCACCCCATAGCCCTGCTTGACCAGGAACGCGGTCGCCCACTGCACGTAGTCCACTTGCTTCGAATCTCCGTAGCCGTGCTGCATGAAGACGACCGGATGCTTGGCGCCTTCCGCCGGCATGGTGAGCAGCGCCGAGACGCGCTGGCCGTGGGCGCTCGTGTACCACAGGTGGTATTGTGTGAGCGCGTCAGTGTGCTTGAGCTCGGTTTGCTCGACCTCGAGGGGCAGGTGGGAGTCGTAGTCGTAGAACGCAAGCGCAGACACCGCGGGCGCCGCGACCGGGTTCAGAGCCGCAGATGCGCAGGCGGCAGCCGCGATGGCGATGATCAGGCTAAATGCTGTGACGCTAGAACGGTTCACGATACTCTCCTTGCGCGTGCGTTCGGCGTAGCGGCGGTCTGCGAACCAGGCCCGCGGGCCTGGTTGCGACCCCTTAGGCAATGCTGGCGCACTCACGCAGCGCGCCAGCGCCGGTCGTGTGCCGCATTCGCTAGGTTACTTATGCGCCTTCGATTGGCACGATCGGAGGCCGGCTTGAGGCCCCCGAAGCGGCGCACGACCTACGGGATGGAATACGACATAAGGTCCATCTCGATAACCGTGGTTTGCACCCCCGGTTCGACCGAGCTGAGCAGCCATTTGACGGGGCCGACCTGGGGGGCGAACCAGATGTTCATTTCGCCCTGCGCCGGCGGCGTCGGTGTGAACTGCACTCGCATCGTATCGAACGACCCAGCGCCCACCTGGATGGTCTCGGCGGTGACCAACGCCTGAGCGGTCGCCGCCAACATCGGCAGGGTCGCTTGCCAGGTCTGGCCCGCATCCGGGGGCAACATCAGCATCCGAGCCGGCGAGCTGAGCGCCTGCTGGGGCTGGCCGGAGGGCTGCACCGCCGTCAGCAGCAGCTCGGTATCGCTGCGGTGCAACCACAGCTTCAGGTCGGAAGGAGCGCTTTCGCTCCACACATAGCTCACGAGCCCCCCAACGTCCTGAGTGCCGGTAATGGTGGCGGTAACGGTAGATGTTTCCGGCGGGTTGGGGGCTCCGCCGGCGGGAGTCGTTTGCACCACGCGATGATAGGTCCACGACGCGCCAACCTTCAGTGGCGCGTAGTCGGCGAAGATGGCGTAAATGCTGAAGTGGGTGACATCGGCCACTGCGGTGCGCCCATCAGCCGAGACCACCGCGTGGAATCCGCTGTCCTGCCACACGCCGCCCTGGACCCACCACAGCGGCAGCGTTTGGCCCCCGAGCAGGCGCGCGCTCAGCGGGAATGTGATGGTCACCGGCAGCGCGAATGGCAGTCCGTCCGGCTCAAACTGCGCCGCCCAGATCACGGAGAGGCCGCCTGGTGGCGCGGGGACCTGCGCCGCGCTCAA
>Ga0315289_10006566_pt1 | contig 17086 bp, 12 predicted proteins | sample YL17G11_40_MG_FD_203452 | JGI IMG/M metagenome (GOLD analysis project Ga0315289, IMG submission 203452) | Sediment microbial communities from Yellowstone Lake, YNP, Wyoming, USA - YL17G11_40 | ecosystem: Environmental > Aquatic > Freshwater > Lake > Sediment | place: USA: Wyoming | collected... | reverse complement strand
AAAGTCAAATGTGAAGTCACACCAAAAATACGAGCGATTTGGCGAGACGATCCGTTATCTGACGCTTGAGGAGTGGCAGAGACTCCTCGATTGCATTGGGGACTATAAACACAAGCTGATGTTACAGATGGTCTATGAGCTCGGCTGCCGAGTCGGAGAGTTCGTCAGGATTCAACTGAAGCACCTGAACTTCAGCAGGAGCACAGTTTTCTTTCCAGCAGAGAACACGAAGACACGCAGAAAGAGGACGAGCTATCTGCCGCGCGGGCTGATGAACGAAGTCGTGAGCATGCTGAAGGCACAAGGGCGAGTTGGAAAGCGAGACAACGGGATCAAGAAACCGGATGACTATTTGTTCAAGCCTTCAGGTAAGAAGAGCGGTCATTACTCCGAGAATAGGCTGAGACAGATTTTTCAGCACTACGTGCGGAAGGCGGGGCTTGACCGTGAGTACGGGACAGATTCAAAAGGCAGAAAGCTCCATCAGTTGACCATCCACTCCCTGCGCCACAGCCACCTCATGCACTACATCCATATCTACAAACTGCCGTTGCCAATCGTGCAGAAGCAGGTTGGACATCGAACGCTGCAAGCCACAAGCGCGTATTTGAGACCGTCAGATGAGACGGTTGCAAGTGCTTACGAGTCCGCCATGACGGAGAAGCAATTGGCGAAATCACATGGCTTCCGAGGGCAAGATACTGCGCCTCCGGCATCGAGTGCGAAGTAAGTAAGAGACGAGCGGACGTAAGCGGCTGTGCGTGAAGGAGAACGGGCAACTCCCGGCGTGCGAGAAGCGAGGATTGGCCTGGTAGGTGGAGCATAGTTGCGTTTTTGTCGCTTTTGGGACTGTAGACATGAACAGCCGCGTTTGCAACGTCTGTCAGAAGACGGCCGTCCGGGTAGTCGCGTCTGGGTCTGACGCGGGGAATCTTGCCGTTCAGGATTTCTTTTCCTGACAAGGCGCCTTCGCTTTCCGCCACACTGTCGCCGTCCTTGCCTGTCCTACGTCACACGAAGTGTCCGAGCACTGGCCAGACGGTCAAGACGTATCTTGCCTGCACGGATAAACACTGGTATCCTCCGAGCAAAAAGGCGGCAGAGCTTCTCAAAGCGAGATACTGGAAGATCGAGCCAGCCCGCCACCGGAGAAAAGAAGAAACCCTCAAGAGGAAACAAAAGATGCTGTCTCTAAGATGCCCCCAGCGGGTGGAACCACAACTTAAAGGAACCCCTCAAAATTCCATCTTTGCGTGAAACAGGACAACACCGCCCAAATCCGATGTCAAAATGGTTCAAGTCTCTAACACGGAGGCCAAATTGACGATTCGTATTTATCTCGCTGTTTCGTGCGTGCTGACGCCGCACACGGGGCCGGTGCTCACTGCCGAATTACTCAAGAGCCTGGATGCCTATTTTACGTGGCGACGGACACCGGAAGGAGAGGTGTGGGCGAAATAAATCTTCGCACTCCTATCAACCAACTATTGGAGGCCATTGTTATGAAAATGAAACCGGCATTGTTCTTAGTGGCAGCATTACTCACGTTCACCACAAACGCTTTTGCCGATCCAGATCCGAATTTCTACATTTTTCTCTGCTTTGGACAGTCAAACATGGACGGAGCGGGGAGAATCGAGGAACAAGACCAAACCGTGGATGCACGCTTTCAGGTCCTGGCTGCTCTTGATGCTCCAAGCCAGGGCAGAAGGAAGGGTCATTGGTACCCTGCCGTCCCTCCGTTGTGCCGAGGCACAGGGGGGCTTGGCCCTGCCGACTATTTCGGCAGAACCATGGTCGCCAACCTTCCGGGAGGAATCAGAGTCGGTGTCATTAATGTCTCGATCCCCGGCTGCAAGATTGAGCTATTCGAAAAAGATACTTACCAGACCTATGCTGCAACGGTTCAGCCGTGGATGACCAATTTTATCAAGGAATACGACGGAAACCCCTGTCAGTATCTTGTCGACATGGCCAAAACGGCTCAGAAGGATGGCGTTATCAAGGGAATTCTACTGCATCAGGGAGAGTCGAATCCGAACGACCAGGAATGGTCGAAGAAGGTGAAAGGGATTTACGACAATCTGGTCAAGGACCTGAATCTCAAGGCCGAGGAGGTGCCGCTGCTGGCAGGTGAGACTGTGAATGCCGATCAGCAAGGCGTTTGTGCGGGCATGAACAAGATCATTGCAGAGCTGCCGAAGACACTCCCCAATTCCTATGTCATCTCTTCGGCCGGTTGCACATGCAAACGAGACCGTCTGCATTTCGATTCGGCAGGCAACAGAGAGCTTGGAAAGCGATATGCACAGAAAATGCTTTCATTATTGGGGTACAAGATCGTGACCGATACTCTTGCCCTGACCGTTCATACCGATCAAACCACGAAGACGGTCAGTACCGGTATCTACGGTCAATTCCTCGAACATATTTTCAACTCCGTCCACGGCGGCCTCTGGGGCGACCAAATTCTCAACGGCACCTTGGAACTGCGCCCCGCCATGCCGGGGCGCGGCGGGCGGGGTCGGGGCCCCGCACCTGGCACGGCGCCTACCCCGCGGAACTGGGAGTTTGTCGGTGCCGACGACGAAGTTTCCGTGGACCGGGACGATCCATTCAACGCGGACGTCTCGGTGCGCATTGCGGCGAAGGACGGTGGCGATTCGACAACCGGGCCAGGCATCCGCCAGCGGAATATCGCCCTCAAGCAAAGTGAGAAGTACACGCTCTCGCTCTACGCACGCGGCAGCGGCAGTGTGTTCGCGGCATTTTACGATGGCGACACACCGGTGTTCACCAAAACCTTCACGGGACTTACAGCCCAGTGGCAGAAGTTCACCGTCGAGTTCACCTCGCCGCGTACTGTGGACGCCTCCACGTTGATGATCAGCTCGTCGCCCTCGGGGCCGGTCAATATCGACCAAATCTCCCTCTTCTCCGCCTCGGCGCTGGCCACAGGCGGCTATCGCCCCGACCTGTTTAAAGCCGTCGCCGACCTCCAGCCCGCTTCCATCCGCTGGCCCGGCGGGAGCTTTGCCAACCGATACATCTGGCAAAACGGCATCGGTCCACGTGACAAACGCCTCCCACACCCCATTGACCAATGGGGTGACCGTGATACCTATCAGTTCGGCACCGACGAATTCATCCAGTTCTGCGAGAAGGTCAAGGCCGAACCTATCCTTGTGATCAACACCTCCCGTGGTGTCGACGACGCCCTCGACTGGCTGGAATACTGCATGGGCGACGCGACTACCGAGTATGGCAAGATGCGTGCGGCCAACGGTCACCCAGCGCCCTATCATCTCAAGACCATCGAGATCGACAACGAGCCATGGCTCATGATGGAGTATTCCGCCTACCTGGACATCGTCAACAAGTTCTGCCCCGCCATTCGGGCCAAATACCCCGACCTCAAACTCTCCGTTGCCGGAAGCTACGGCTACGATACCGGCCCTGGCGAGGGCAACCAAGCGGCCAACCGCAACTGGGACCCGCGTATCATTGAACAGGCTGGCAAGCTCTTTGACATCCTTTCACCTCATTATTACAACGGTATTTACTTTACTGCCGATTTCGTCGAGGATCCCTACAGGTACGAGCACTTCTTGAAAGGTCGCGGCGAGATCGTTCGGAAATCCGGCAACCCCAACATCAAGATTTACGTTTCCGAATGGAACCTTACCAATGGCCGCTGGGGCAATGACTGGCGCGTCGGCCTCTATGCGGGCGGCATTCTCAATGCGTTCGAACGCCAGGGCGACGTCGCCACCATGTCCTGTCCCGCTCTCTTCTTACGCAAACAAGGCGTGACGACCCAATGGGACAACGCCCTGATCAACTTCGACCAGAAGACCTGGTTCCCGGCCGGCAATTACGTCGTGATGAAGCTCTGGCGTGATTCCTTCGCCCCCAATCTCCTCGCGGTGGACGGACCGGATCGTCCCCTCAATTTCGTGGCCACGCGGTCCGCCGACAAGCAGACCGTGTTCCTGAAAGCGGTCAACCCCACCACCACCGCCGTTGAAGCCGCTGTCCGCCTCGACGGCGATCTGACGCCCAGAACCGCGACGATGCAACTGGTCGCCCCCGGCGGTGAAACTGTGAAAAACTCCCTAGACCAGCCCGACCATATCAAGGTCGTGGCCGCCACCGTTACCGTCGAAAACCGAACTGTCAAATTCACGATGCCCCCGCTCTCCGTGGGCGTCGTACGCGTCACGCCCTGACTTCTCGCCATGTCGATTGCGTGCAGGCAAGCGCGCGTTCACGTGTGAGCTGTGCGCCACAGGTATCCGGCCTGCGGCGCCGTCGGCCACAGTCAGATGAAAGCGGTGCTTCGTGAAGAAACTCACCTGGCCGGCGAGGACCATAACCTCGAACTCTGCTGAATTGGTCTGGGCTTTGCAGCGGTGGGCGTGAGGTGTGAAGGAAGGAAATCGAAAAACATTGACACCCTGTCTCACGTAGGGTAATTACACGGGAGCTGCCGCGGTTTTAGTCCCCCACCCGCCACAGTTTCCTACCGCCCTTCACAAGTGGCTGTCGGCACTGGTGAAGGGTGAGCCCGTGACACTGAAGAAGTTACTGTACTTGAGGAGTATTGCCATGCAACGCTTTCAACATCTTCTGGGGTTTGCGAGTCGGGTCACGCTGACCGTCGGCGTCATCACCGCTGCAATGCCCGTTTCTTCCGGGGCCTCCACTGCTGCAGCACAAAGCTGGACCGCCGACAACGGCAATGGTACCTATTCCAATCCCCTGTTCTATGAGGAATTCGAGGACCCTGACGTCATCCGCGTCGGCGGGGACTACTATCTCGCCGGCACCACCATGCACATGAATCCCGGCGTCATCGTGCTGCATTCCAAGGACCTGGTGAATTGGGAACTCGCCAGCTACTGCATCGATCGCCTGGACCTCGGCCTCTCCTTTCGCCTCGAGGGCGGGAACATCTACGGTCAGGGCATCTGGGCGCCCTGCATCCGTTACCACGATGGGACGTTCTACGTCTTCTGTAACGTCAACAGGGTGGGAACCCAGGTCTTCCGTTCCAAGTCCCCCAACGGGCCGTGGGCACGCAATCAGCTCCCCGGCATGCATGACTTGTCCGTCCTCTTCGACGACGGGAAAGTCTACGCCATCTTCGGCGCCAGACAGCCTACCATCGTCGAGCTCAACAAGGACATCACCGAGATTGTCCCCAACACGCGGCGCCAGATGAACGCCCGTGGCATGGGCGAGGGCCATCACCTCTACAGGATCAACGGCAAGTACTACGACGTCTCCGCCATCCCCGGCGCGCACACCGACCAAGTCGTCGCCCGCGCCGATTCGATCGACGGACCCTGGGAGGTCGAACGCATGGTCCAAGGCGAGTCCCTGGGCGTCCCCACCCAAAATAGCGTCCGCCGCGGCCGCGGGGGTGATCCAACCTTCACGATCACGCCGAGCGACCCCAACTCCGGCGGCGGCCTGACCCTCCATCAGGGCGGCATCGTTGATACTCCCTCGGGCGAATGGTGGAGCATCATCATGCAGGACCACGGCAGCATCGGCCGCATGGTCGCGCTTGTTCCGATCACCTGGGACAACAACTTCCCAATCATCGGCCTGCCGGGCAACCTCCGCAAGGCCCCCAACACTTGGATCAAACCCAACACCGGCTACACCCAGGCTCCCAAGCCGCTGTTCGTCCGCAATGATAACTTCGATTCTCCGAAACTGAACCCCGTTTGGCAGTGGAATCATGTCCCGGATGATTCCAAGTGGTCTCTCACCGAAAAGCCCGGCGTGCTTCGCCTGCACTCGCTCCCCGCCAATGACTTCTGGATGGCCCGGAACAGTCTGACGCAGCGACCAATGGGTCCCGAATCCATCGCGACGGTCGAACTTGACGCCTCGGGTCTGGTGGCGGGAGACACCGCCGGCCTGGTGCTGCTGAATGCTCCCTACGCTTGGATCGGCCTCGTTAAATCCGCCGAGGCCGTGACCCTTCAGACCTTCGACCAGACTGATCGCAAGACCACCAAGGCTCCCGCCAGCCCCGCCCACGTCTGGCTCCGCGTTGCCTGCAACTTCGACATTGAGAAAGCCGTCTTCAGTTGGAGCGCCGACGGCAAGGACTTCACTCCGCTGGGCGACACCTTCACCATGGCGTACCAGCTCACGACCTTCCAGGGCGTTCGCTATTCCCTGTTCAACTTCAACACGTCCGGCCAACCCGGTGGCTATGCCGACTTCGACAATTTCACGGTCGACGAGCCGCGGGCGAGGGGCATTGAACGGGTGATACCGGTGAGTAAGACCGTCACGCTGGCCAGCGGTGCCGACGGCAGCTTCCTGGCCGCCGACACCCAGAACATGTCGCTCATCAATGTAGCGGCCGACGCGCCCGGTTTGGTCGCCCGGAACGTCCAATTCCAGGTCGTCGATTTGGGGAAGGGCCGCGTGGTGCTCAAGGCCGCCAACGGCCGGTTCGTGTCCGCGGCCGGTGACGGTGTCTCATTGAAGGACCTCGCCGCAAAAACGCCCGGCGATGCAGAATCCTTCCAATGGATCAACCTGATGCGCGGTGACACCATGCTCATGTCCCTCACCAATCATCGCTACTTGGCCACCAAACCCAACAACCCCGGTCCAGTCACGGTTACCGCTGCTGGCCCGCAGCCGGACCGCAAGGGTGGCGCGTGTTTCAAATGGAAGGCAGTCGAGTGAGACGCGGTCGCCGTCGGTTTCCACGTCGGTGATGCTGGAGCCAGCGGCAGAGCGCGATGTCCACTCCGCATTGTGAACAACGTGCGTTACCCCGACGAAACGCAAAACGGACTCGTGCGATAGCTTCTCTCCCGGTATTCAAAAAAGTCAAAGTCCGCAGGGCTCAACGTGCCGGCCAGATCCTGACAGGCCATGCCGACGAATGCGCCGGTGAAACTCGACTGGCCGGGAGGGGTGGCTTCGTCGGACAGAATGCTCGCGTCGAACTGCTGCGGCAACCAGTGCCAGTCCTTGTCCACGCCTTCGACGCGATAGGCGAAGTGGAGTCGCTCGTAATCAATCTCGACGCGCAGATGCACAGGCCGGCCGGCGGGAATCCCGACGGGCGGCGTGAAGACGTCGGTCTGCAGCGAGTCGGGCAGGCAAGACATCACGCGCAGATGTTTGCTGAGCGTTTCGTCGCGCGAGAGATAGAGGTAATGAAACTTCGCGCCGTTGTAGTAACAGACGAGGCCTGCGCTCTGCTGAAAATGTTCCGGCTCGAACTCAACGACCGTCGCGGCGCTGATGCAATGCGCCTGCTGCCGCCGGGCGACGAGTGATTGCCTGAACAAGCTGCCGATCGTTTCGCGGCCAAAGAGTCGCAGGAACCCGGGACGCGCGGTGAGGCTGAAAATCTCTTCGGGCCACGGCGTGCGCAGCCATTGGAAATCAATTGGCAGTTGCGATGTGTTGAAATCTTCGCGAGTCGGCTGCGGCGGAAACTTGTGCTCGGGCAACCCGGGCGGGGGTGTTTCGAGCGATGGAATTCCCTGTCCGTCCAAGGTGCGCAGCCAGTCATCCTTTCCCCAAATCATTTTCTGAATTGCTGTCTCGCGACCAAGCGTGCAACGGCCACGATTGCGCAATGGCCTGCCACAGAGATAGACCATGTAAGTCTCACCGTTTTGCGTTTCGACGAAATCCGCGTGGCCCGCGCGCTGCAATTCGACGTCCGGGCGATGGCGCGCGCTGAGAATGTACGTGTCAGGATGCAGCTCGTACGGCCCGGTGATTTTTCGCGAGCGCGCCATCGTAACGGCGTGTCCCCAGCCGGTGCCGCCTTCCGCCGTGAGCAGATAATACCAGCCGTTGCGTTTGTAGAGGTGCGGGGCCTCGGTAAAGCCGAGCGGCGTGCCTTTGAAAATATTTTGCCGTTCGCCAACCAGCTTGCGTTCCCTAACTGAATACTCCTGCAAAACGATGCCCGCGAAACGATTGTTTCCGGGCCGATGGTCCCACAGCATGTTCAAGAGGTATTTGCGGCCATCCTCGTCGTGGAACAGCGAAGGATCGAAGCCGCTGCTGTTGAGATAGACGGGATCGGACCAATCGCCGTCAATGCGTGGGCTGGTGACGAGGTAATTGTGAAAATCGCGCAGCGAAGCGCCGCTTGCACCGCCGACGGTCGTGCGGCCAAAGCGCTTCACGTCCGTGTAGACCAGCCAGAACAAGCCGTCCGCGTAACTCAGGCACGGCGCCCAGACGCCGCAGGAATCGGGGTCGCCCAGCATGTTGAGCTGGCTGGCGCGATGGAGCGGGCGCGTGAGCAATCGCCAGTGGACGAGGTCGCGCGAATGATGAATCTGCACCCCAGGAAACCACTCGAAGGTCGAGGTGGCAATGTAGTAGTCGTCGCCAACGCGAACGATGGATGGGTCGGGATTGAAGCCGGGAAGGATGGGATTGCGAATGGTCATGCGGGCTTCACCTCAGGAGACGCGGCGGCGCGGCGGGCGGCCAGTTCCCGTTCGATTTCGTCCACACGCTTTTGGCTGAGCGGATAGATCAAGAGCGCACCGGCTTTGAGCAACGCAATGATTGCAGGCACGATAGAGAAGGCGAGTGTGATACCGAGCAACGCCGTGGCGGTTTGCGCGGCGTCACGCACAAAGCCGAAGCGATCCAGAAAGAACGGCAGCAGGAAGCCACCGACAACGATTCCGGTTTTGATCGAGAACAGCGAAGCCGAATAAACCAGTCCCGTGGATCGGCGTCTGAATTTCCATTCGCCGTAATCGGCCACGTCGCCGTAGAGCGCCCAGGTAAGCGCCGAGGTTGGCCCCGCGCAGAACTGAGCCAGCGCGTTGACGGCCAGCATGATTCCATAGCTGTCTTTGGGCAGGAAGTAGAAGACGCCAAAACAGAACGCCGTGATGGCGCTAAGCCCAGCGGCCCAGTACTTCTTGTCGATCCTGCGGGCGATCGAGCCGAGGCACGCGGTGCCGAGCACAAGGCCGAGCGAGCCCGTGGTGAGAAAGATCGTGCTGCGGTCGAGTCCAAGGAAAATCGGAGTGCCATCGTCGCCCACGACGTACTTGAAATAGAAAAGTGTGCTGCCCGCTCGCAGCGCAACGAACGTCGTGGAGAGGACCGACGCGATCAGCAGCAAGATCCAGGGCCGGTTGCGAAATAGTTCGCATAGCTCCTCGATGGCGTTGGTTTTTTGACCGGGTGGCGGCTTCACGCGTTCTTTAGTCGTCGCAAACGTGATCCAGAACAGGATCACCGACGCGACGGCGAAGATCGCCATGGTCGACCGGAAGCCGAGCATTTGGTCGTCGCCGCCGAGGTACCTCACGAGGGGCCGCACGAACAGCGAGATGAGCAACGCCCCGCCAAACGCGCCCAGGAACCGGAAGCTCGACGCCACGGTGCGCGTACGCGACGACGGGCTGATCACACCCAGCAGGGACGAGTAGGGCACGTTGATAACCGTGTAGCTTATCAACATCAACGCATAGGTGATGTAAGCATAAACGAGCCTGCCGGTCGGGCCATAGTCCGGACCGGCGAACATCAGATAGCCGCAGATGCCGTAAGGGATCGCACCCCAGAGGAGATACGGACGAAATTTGCCCCAGCGGGACTTCGTGCGGTCGGCAATCAAGCCCATGACCGGATCGTTAAGGGCGTCGAAGAGGCGGATGATGGGATACATCCACAACAGCGCTGTGGCCGGGATACCCCAGACATCTACGTAGTAGTAGGTGAGGAAAATGTTGAAGGTCTGGAAAAAGAAATTCGAGGCCGTGTCACCCAGGGCGTAACCGATGTATTCGCTCGTCTTGAGGCGGTCGCCGGCGGCGGGAGGTTGTGGAGTGGATGACTTCATGGGTGCGCCTCCTGACGATGGAGGGCGAGTTGCACCGAAGCAATGGCAGCATTGCGCTGCACCGCCGCGCTGGCGACGGCGAGTGTGCTGCGCGTGAGAAAATTGACGATCGAACCCGGTATGTCCGGCATGCGGTCGCTCCAAATGGCAGGGGGGCCTGATCTGCCCCCTTTCTTTAGTCCAGTGTCCGTGAGAGGATTCCACAGTCCTGTACCTCATCGGGCACTGGCGTAGGCGGCCTGATACAGCCAACCTCACGACACAGTCGGGGAAAGCCCACCGGTGTCACTCAGACTGCTGTGCGGCCGGTAGTGATCGTAGTCCATCCGCAATCGCTGTCAAGAGGATTCTCTCGAACAGAAGGCTGCGGGACTTCGCGAGAGGAGTCTCAGCGACGTCGCATTACGAAAAACACACTGCCATAGTAGGCAGAGTACCGGCGGTAGATGTCGATCTCCTTCTGAACGGATTCGATCATAGACAGATTCTCCGCGTTCCCCGCATGCCGCTTTCGGAGCAAGCGCAGACGCTCTTCGACCGGATGGTAGTAGGACGTCCACGAAGCCGATTCCGGCACAGTGAAGTGGCCGAGAAGCTCGTAGTCGGAGGTTCGTGTGGCAGACAGAGCCGCCTCAACATCGGTCATGGCCGGGTACACTTCAGAGAAGAACTGCCGACAGTCCGCCGGCGGATCGGGCCGCAACCAACAGAGTTCGCTGACGGCCAGTCCTCCGCCCGGGGTCAGGAGAGAATGGCAGGCCGCCAAGCCATCGCGGAAACCCATGATGAAAATGGCGCCTTCCGACCAAATCAGGTCAAAGGGACCGTCGTCCGGCGTCAGGGTACGCATGTCCTTCAGCACAACCTGAATTCTCCCGGAAAGACCGGCGGCTTCCGCACGACGGCGTAACTCATCCAGGTAGGCTCGATGGTTGTCCAAAGCCAGAATCGGCCCTTTCGTGTACCGTGCCAGCGAGAGGGTCTGCCCGCCGCATCCGCATCCGAGGTCCAGTATCCGCCTGAAGCGGAGAGCGGTCTCCCCCTCCCTTTCAGACCCCGCGGGACGGAACATGTTCAGCGCTCTGAGGGTTGAAGCCTCGTCCCCAGGGTTCAGGCGGGATAAAGATGGGTCGAATATCTCGTAGAAAATCTCCGGCAGTTCATTTGAGTCCATTGTCTTTGTCTGCGGTACATTTCGTCGCGGGCGGTACCTGTATCGGCGCCGCTTCGCGCAGTTTGCCCGTTGGTTAAAAAGATAACCAATTCCTACTTCTTCGAACGGTCCAATGTCAAGAGACCGAGTCGGTAGGGCAACTGGTCGTAGCGCCTGGTAATTGCCGGATCACGACCCTGGTAAAGGAGTTGGAGGTTGGTCGGGTCAATGGTCAGCGTTTCATCATATCCGTCGCGAATCAGCTCTCCATGGCTGATGTCCCTTGTCCAGGGCGTCACGCCATCTTCGAAGGGTCCCAGATGCCGGAATGAGAAAGAGCTGCTTGGCACTGGTAATCCCCTAGTTGAAAGGAAGAACGTCCGGAACACCCGGTTTGAGCAGACGCACGTCATAAAGCCCTCCGGCAAGCCGCCGTTTCACGGTGAACCGGACCGTGAGTCGACCGTTTCCAGCGGTTTGAAGGATCTCGGAGGGAATCGGATAGCGTTTCTCAATGAAGTGGTTCGGTTCTTCGCCGGTCAGCCTCTGCGTGGCGATCACCGTCCCGTTAACCAGGATGTCGAATTCCCGGCCACGATCGTCACCGGAATACGTGACAGCCAGAATGACTTCCCTGGCACCCCGCGGGTCGAGGGTGTATTGAATCCAGGCACCGTGGCGCCAGCGTCGACCGTTGTGAATGCCCGATTCCATGCCTTCGCCTTTGAGGTCATGCTCCACCTCGGGCTGCTGCTCGCCCACGGCGATCGAGTCGAGGGTTGCGGCCTCGCGCGCTGTGCGGGCACGCTCCTCGGCGGCGAGTTTTTCCTTTTTCGCCGCAATCTGTTCGGCGTTTGCGAGTTGCCAGTACATCTGATAGCGTCGTTCGTGCAGTCTGAAGAACGGCACCAGCGGCAAGCCCTTGGGCTCGGCCGGCTCGATCACATCCATGATACGGAAGTGCAGAGGCCCTGCGGAACGATCAGGTACCACATGTTTGAGCAACTCCTCTTCCGTTGTGAGCAGGGCCGGAACCTTGTCGAGCGGAATCATCGGACCATGCGCCACGTGCGCCATGCGCCCCTCGTTGGCAAACAAACCGTCCATATTGTCAGTGCCGTCGGGCTTGGCCAGCACGATCGGGCCGTGCAGGATGGCCACCCAATCGGAGCCGTCGGGCAGACGCTCCACTTGCGTGTGCATCGGAAGTTCCACGTCAACCGTATCGCCGTTCTTCCATTCCCGTCGAATCGCGGCGTAGGAAGACGAAGTCGACTCGACATCAACGGAACGGCCGTTGACCTTGACCGCGAAATCGCCCGCATCGACCCAGGCAGGATGGCGGATATTCAGCGTGAAGGTGGTCGGTTTCTCGAGTTGAAGGCGAAGCTGCGTACGCGCCTCATCCGGGAAGGTCGTCTCCTGTTTCAGAACCATTCCGCTATCAGGCACCGAGAGTTCCGAGGGGATAAAGAGATTCACATACAACCCGTCCTTGGCCCGGGCATAGATGAACTCCCCGTATCGTCCGGGATTCTCCATTCCCGTACCCACGCAGCACCAGAAGGCCTGCTCAGGCTGGGAATACACCCGGTAATGGTCCGGACGGATCGAGGTGAAATAGACGTATCCGGGCCGCTTCGGATTGATGGATGCCAGGATATGATTGTAAAGCGCACGCTCGTAAAAGTCGGCATAAGCGGCCTTCGGTTCCGTCGTGAAAAGCTCTTTGGTAAGCCTGAGCATGTTGTAGGTATTGCAGGTCTCCGGTCCCTCCCGGTGCCCGATCATGCGGCTGAAGTCCTTGGGATTATTGAAATGCTCACTGACGCTATTGCCGCCAAAGGCCACACTACGGTTCTGCGTGACGGTTTCCCAGAAGAACTCGGCACCGGTGTGCAACTGTTCATCGTCGACCAAGGCCGCAATGCGCTCCATGCCGGTGATCTTGGGAATCTGGGTGTTGGCGTGCAGGCCGGTGAGCCTGTCTTGGTGATTCTCCAGAGGCTCGAAAACGGCCCGGTGGTTGAAGCGTTTGGCCAGCTCTATGTATTTCTTGTTTCCGGTGATCGCATAGATATCGGCCAGCACCTCGTTCATGCCGCCGTATTCCGTACCGATCATACGCTGCATCTGTGCGTCGGTGAGGCCGGACGTGACCTTTTCGCACCAGTCTCCGTAGCGAACGAGCAGGTCACGAGCCTTCTCGTTGCCTCCGTGGAGGTAGGCGTCCCGAAGCCCGGCATACATCTTGTGGAGGTTATACCAGGGGGCCCATTTGCTCCGCATGAGCTCGACACGCCCCTCAGCGACACGCCTCCAATAATCTCTGCTCCCCGGGATACCCCCGAGGTAACCGTTGCCGTTGGCCTTTTGGATTTGCGTGAGTTCGTCGATCATGTAATCGAGGCGACGATGAAACTCTCCGTCCGGATCAGCACCCGATGTCATCATCAGTGAAAGCGCCGAAAGGTAGTGTCCGGCGGTATGTCCGTCGAGTCCGCCGCTCTCCCAGTTGCCGTAAGGGCGTGCCTTGGGCTCCAGCCCCGCTTCACGCCGGAACGGCGCAAGCAACCGGTCGGGATCATGAGCCAGGAGATATTGACGATTAGTCTTAACCGCCTCGGAAAAAGGACTCTCAAGCAACCTTATGTCTCTTAACGGGAAAAGTTTTACCGGCTGCTCCGGCGTCACTGCAACCTTGGAAACAGCAGCGAAAACGGAAAGGGCCATCGTAACGGTCAAAAAAACCGCTATATTCATTTTCGAGGTATAGGCTTTCATTGGAATCATGGGATTAGTCCTACTTGCTGGAACGATCCACCGTCAGCAGACCAAGTCGATAGGGCAACTGGTCGTAGCGCCTGTTAATCGCCGGATCGCGACCTTGATAAAGGAGTTGGAGGTTGGTGGGGTCAATGGTCAGCGTCTCATCATATCCGTCGCGAATCAACTCCCCGTGGCTGATGTCCCTTGTCCAGGGCGTCACGCCATCTTCGAAAGTGACGTTGTTGATCCCGGCGAAAGGCTTCTGCCACGTGTTGGCATCTGGAACGGGCGTCCATTCGCCGTCGAGACGGTCGGATATCCAGGCGCGATAGTACCGCGCCGGGCCGATGGCCTCGACCAGTGTCAGATAGGCGCCGGCGCCCTTGATTTTATAGGTCATACTTCCTTCGAAAACGTCATTTCGTGGACCCTCGATGACAACCTCCGGATCGCTCATGCCCTTGGGAAAGTCCTCGACTCTGGTCCGGCTGCGATACACGCGGCCGTTATCGCCGGTGAAAAACAGGTAGGCATGCGTGTCGTCGCAGATCATCCAGTAGTCGATCCAGAGCCGCGGGGCGCCGGCCGGCTTAGTATCAAAGAAGTTCTCCGGCTTGGTCCAGGTTTCCGGCTTGGAGATATCATCAGTGGTTGAATACTGCGGGTGCTGAGATTGGTAAATCAGGTACCACTTCTTGTGCGGGCGGAAGTAGAAGACTTGCGGGGCACAGTGATAGCCGCGCAGGTTCGGATTGTTGTCAATGTAATACGGCTTGGCGTCAGCGGCCTCCGCCCAGTCCGCAAAACTGAGATAGACCATGCTCCAACCGCCCTGCGTATTGGCGGTGGTCGCATAGATGTGCCACTTGTTATCGTAACGCACGACAGTTGGGTCTTTCACAGACACGATGTTGCGCGTTGCATCAGACACCGGCCTGATCAGCACACCTGTAGATTTCCACTGTAGCGGTGTGGCGAAGGGCGGCGTGGGAGCGTCCGCATGTACCGTTGACGGCGTAGCGGGCTGGGTCTGGGTGGCGGACTCGGCCGCGAGGATTACAGGGGAGCTGCGAGCCAGCAGCATCGCGACGGCAAGACAGGTAAGGATGGATTTGTTCATATTTAGTTTCTAATATCTAAGCTCTGGTTTCTAAACAAGTTCAAAATCCAAATGTCCGAATTTCAGAAGCTTTGCGAGTTTAACGGTCCATCGTGCATGCGACTATTGTACCGGGGTGCGGGTAAATGTGGCATAGTAATTTGGTCGGAATTGTCAATTCGGACTTGTTGGCGAGGCGGGCGGTGGGTATATTGGAAATCGTCCAAGGATGCGTTTTGTAGTTGGATAGTCACCTCTTGCGGTTCTCGGCCCCTTTCGATCGAGAAAGATGCATTTGCTTCTGCGCCGTCGGTTCTGGTTACCGTTGCCGCGTAATCACCGTGGAAACCGCGGAACGACAAGAGGCCGTCAGCATCGGTCGTACCGGATATTTCGGTGGACCATTCTTCCATCAAGGCTTCGTACCGCTTGCCCGCTGGCATGGCTGTCCATGACCGTGATCAGGAACACCGCATTATCAAGCTGGCTCACATCAAGGTATCTGCCCGATATGGTCTTTTCTCTGTGTATGCTTTGCCCGGCCTGCATGCGGGCAGCAATCGTCTATGAAGTCATCGATTTAGGCACACTCGGCGGCGCAGAAAGTTTGGCATGGCTGCAGATCGGTCGCAGTTGAGCGGCCAGCGCTGCGACAATCTCGTCCATCAACGCGCTGTCGAATATGGTGGCTGCTTCCGACAAGCTGCCCAGCGACGCACGGCAGGAGCCTAACGTGCGTTGAACCTTTTTGAGTTCACTGGCCTGCTGAATGGCCCGAAGGGATGTGCAGATCGGATTGAACATGTACAGAAGCAGCAGGGACAGGTACTGGTCCATGTGCAGCGTCCGATTGCCAGCCCGGTCATATTGCCAGCCGGCCTCGTGTAAGCGTTCGAGCATCCCTGAGATGGCGTTGAAGTATTTGAAGCCTTGAAGTTCGCTGTCTTTTATCTTATGCCTTTTTGCACTCATGGAAGGCATTGAAACAGGCAGGTGCACAAGGCGCAAGGTTAAAATAGGTAATCTCCCGAAAATTTTGGGAGGGCTAATTCTCCCCTATAAATTACCGCGCAATTTTCGTGCCGAACAGGATTGGGACTCGATATTTATTTAGCCAGCGCGATGACAATATTCCCGCTGTAGGTCTCACCCTGCTTGATTGGTTCTTCCTTGCCGTCAATCTTCATAACTAGCTTGGCGCCGTCGGCTCCCTCAATGGCACCTTTGTCAACGACGAGTTTGCTGATTAAGCTTTCTCCGGTGACCTTCCACACGCCGCCGTCTTTAAGGCTGACGGAAATGGTGCTACTGCCGTTTCTGTAGTTCCTGTTTGCCACATGCCCGAGATAGTAATACTCGTTAATTGTGAAACGGGTATTTTGCTTCCCGGTTTCATCGACATGTCTGGTTTCTGTCAATGAAATCGCCCCGCTAAGCGTTGCTTCCTTTCCGATGGAGACCTCTAGCGCCTTGCCGCTCTGAGTATAGTAGCCGGAGCCGTTGAATACGTTGCCTTTATAGTTGCCGTTTAACAGGGTCAGCTTAACAACGCTGCTGCCGCCAGGACCACCGGGAGGACCATCAGGAGGAGGACCACCAGGACCACCACCAGGGCCACGAGGACCACGGGGAGCTCCACCTGCCTGTCCACCAGGCATTCCGGCCTGCTGTCCACGTGCCGAGGCACCGGCTTGGGTGACATTGCCGCTTTCAGAGGGCCAGCCCGGGGCTTCATTAAACTCGGTCTTGAATCCATCCCTGCTTCCGCCAACCGTGCGGTCGTCGTTGTCGATCATCTGCAGTATGCTGCCGGATGCGGAACTCAGCACCGCACTGTCGGCCACAAAGCTTACACCGCCCGCCTTAGCCAGGAATATAGCCTCCTCGCTGTTGACCACTGTTCCGTCCAGGACATTGACGGTACCTTGACCGTGCGACATGAAGCCGAAGACAGAATTGATGGTGGTCGGCTTGCCTTTTCCTGTAACGGTCTCGATGGCCTTGCCCTCGGCGTCTTTGAGCTCAATCTTTCCGCTTGAGGACTTATAATTACCCTCGCCGCCGGTATAGATTCCAGCATAGGTCAAGCCGTTGAAGGTCGCGCCGTAAAAGTTCTGGTGGGCGTTGCCTGTGAGATAGGTGCCGTAACCTGAGCCGTATTTACTGCTGTAGGCGTACTTGCCGGAGCTCATGC
>Ga0315289_10006565_pt1 | contig 17086 bp, 15 predicted proteins | sample YL17G11_40_MG_FD_203452 | JGI IMG/M metagenome (GOLD analysis project Ga0315289, IMG submission 203452) | Sediment microbial communities from Yellowstone Lake, YNP, Wyoming, USA - YL17G11_40 | ecosystem: Environmental > Aquatic > Freshwater > Lake > Sediment | place: USA: Wyoming | collected... | reverse complement strand
GAACTGCTCCTGGATACCCGCTCCGAGGCTGCCGCCGCCGTCTTGCGTCTGACAAGTCGCTTTTCTCTGGGAGTTGCCATGCATTTCTTCAGCCCCGGATACATCGAGGGATATAGCGAAGATAACATCAAAACCGGGGGTGTCGACGCCGGCGACAGGTTGATCAGGGTGGCCGTCGCCAAAAATGGCGACATCTCATGGGGCCTGGCCGCATCTTTCTATAATGAAAAACTGGCTAACAGGGTCGGCAACGGCTTCGGCCTCGGCGCCGGAATGTCGATGCAGAAAGGTCCGGGGCGCTTCGGCGCCAACATAGACAACCTCGGCCCAGAATTCAAAGTCGGTGAATCATCAACCCCCCTTCCGACTCGCTATTCCCTATCGGCCTGGGTGCCAATCCACAACGGCTTCTGGAACCTTAATTTCGACATCGCCTATATCAACGGGCCAGGTTTCCTCGGCTCCTTGGGCATGGAATATATTGTGCTTGACGGACTTGCGTTGAGGGCCGGGGGCAATAACCAGGACCCCCTCTCCCTCGGTTTGGGCATAAAGAGCGGCAAGCTCTCCTTTGACTATGCATACATCCCCTTGAGCAGTTTCGGCGACAGGCATATAATCAGCGCCTCATTCACAAAATAGTCTTGACATTAATGTAGATTCATATTATCTATGTTTGTGAGTTTTACCCAAATCCCGTGAAGGAGGCAGAATGAGAAAATTCCTACCGCTAATCGTCGTCCTGTTTCTGACCGGAAGCGCCTGGGCTTTGAGCGATATATCGTTCGGGGTATATGGAGGTCTCAATGCTCCTCTGGCGCAGGAGGATGCCAAGTCTGGAACAGGATTTGGGCTGCGCCTCAAGGTCGCTCCCATTCCCTTGCTTGCCGGAGCAGCTTTCTTCGAAAGCCGTTCCTTTGGCGATCCTGAGGTAACTATTATGGCCGGCACCCCTTTGGAGCAGACCACCACGTCCGACGGCGGCAAGGTCACGGTTTTCGGCGCCGAGGCGCTTCTGGGAAGCCCTGGAGGCAGATTCGGCCCGCATTTTTACTTCATGGCCGGCATCGCCAACTACAAATGGAAACGAGACAATTTCGAGGACCTTTCCAAAGTCGGCTTCCATATCGGCCCCGGCCTCGAAATGGTCTTCCCACCCGGTATCGGTGTGGAGGGCAAGGTCAAATTTGAAGTAGTTCCCACCGACGGTGGAGGCTCACGAAAGAACCTCTTGCTCTTCGTCGGCGCCAATTATCACCTGGGGATCATGTAGGAGAGTTTGAAATGAAAAAAGCTTTGTTATCAGGTCTGGCCCTCCTGCTGGCGGTGGTAATCGCCGGCTGTATTGCGACCGGCACGCTCGTCTTAGTTTTTGACCTCGAGGGCTCCCATTCCTCGCCGGGGGACTTCGAAGCGATCGATGTTGACCTTTCGACTAACAAGGACTACAATGATCATAAGGACAAGATCAAATCGATCGACGCCGTAGCCGTGGTTGGACAGATAAGCAACAATACGTCCAGCGATGTGGCGGCCGAGATTTATATCTCGGATGAGGTCTATACCGATCCTCAGGCTGTCCGCGACAACGCCACCATCGTTTTCATCTCCCCCACCATCCCGGCCAACGACACCATCTTCGTCGATTGGTCCGATGGCCTTTCCCACATCGAGAACTTCGATGAATTGAAAGCGCAGATCGAGGACGGCAGCTTCAAGCTTTACGTCCTTTCCAGCGGCCCGCTCGACTTGTCTTACGAGTTGAACCTCATAGTAACTATGACCGCCGGCGTTTAGACGGCAATGATGATTTGAGAACATCAAGGCGCCCGCAATCGGGCGCCTTTTCTTATTGCTCGGCTTCTCGACTATGGGGCGGTCTTATCTTGCCGGCCGGACGCCGGTAATAAACATCGGCATATGCTGTAACGATATCGGTTCGTCCTTCAGGGAACCGAAACCTTCAATATCTACGAATCCCGCCTGGCGCATCATGGCAATAAGCTCATGGTATGAATAGAGCCTTAACTCAAGCTCGTGAACCGTCTCCCGCCCATCCTTTATGAAATGGAATTCGGAGATGTTCATCGAACGGCGGAAATCAAAGTGGCGCCTTTGCAGAACCTTGACGCCGCCGGCTTCAAACCAACCATCGGTGGTGTAGTGGCGCATGATCCAATCGCGGTTGGTGATATGAATCATGAACTTGCCACGCGGCTTGAGGGCGCGATACATCTTTTTCAACACCAGTAGATCGTCCGATTCCTTTTCGAAATATCCCAGCGATGTCCCCAGGTTGCCGGCGGCGTCGAACTCCCTGTCGAACTCGATGCGGCGCATGTCCGCTTGGACCAGCTTTATGTCGAGACCCATGCTTCGCGATTTCTCGCCCAGTTCCTTCAGGTAGGACGCGGTTATGTCGACGCCCGTGACACTGATTCCCTTCTTCGCCAGTGGAATAGATATCCTGCCGATTCCGCAGGGGCAATCGAGAAATTTGCTTCCCCGCCTGAGTTCCAGCTTTCTGACAAGATACTTGGCCTCGGCGTTGGTGACATTTGACGCTATATTCTCGAACGCCGGCCTGAAATCGGGGAAAAAATCAACCCACCAGTCCTTCTTAGCAACCATCATTCGGCTCCTCTTGGTTTTGCTCAAACTATTGTCCCGAGTTTTCCAGGCGAGAAAACATTTCCTGTCATTCTCCGTCTAATCGGATATCGGAGATATATTCATTCCTTCAATATGAATCTGGCGTCGACCGCCAGCGATTCTTGCCCCGCGGGCATTACAATGAATGGATTGATGTCGAACGATTCGAAATGCGGGAAATCAGTCACCAGTTGCGACAGGCGCAGAAGGGTTCCCTCCAGCGTCTCGATATCGACAGGCGGCGCCCCCCGAAAGCCGGTCAGAAGCCGATACCCTTTGATGGCCATTATCATTTCTCTGGCCTCGACTTCGCTGAGCGGGTGCACTTTGAAAGCCACGTCTTTCATGATTTCGACACTGATTCCCCCCAACCCGAACATCAAGAGCGCCCCCAGAGTTGAATCATGGTTCATTCCAATTATCGTCTCGATGCCGTCGCCTGCCATCTCCTGAATCATCACACCTGCAAACGCCTGATCCGCTCTCGCAAACTTCGCTTTCATCCTTCTGAATGCCTCTAAAACTTCCTGACGCGTCCGCAACTTCAGGGCCACGCCTCCGATATCGCTTTTATGGATTATTAGCTGGTCATCGATTTTCATGGCCACGGGTAGATGCAGACTCTCCAGGGCTTCATCGATCCGGCTTTCATTTGCGACGCTTGCAGATGCGGGTATATTGATTCCATAGGCGTCAAGAATAGCCAGCCCTTCAGGCCCCATGATCGCCCTGCGCCCGGATCTTCTGGAGGCGTCAATGATCTTCTTAACCCGGCCCTTATCAGCTTTGAACTGAATGACCTTACCTTCCGGCTTATTCCGCCATTTGCGATACGCGCTCATTCCCGCCAATGCCCTGGCTGCCCCTTCGGGGAAACCATAGACGGGGATATCATGCGCGATGAGGTCTTCGGTGCCCGCAATGCCGCTCGGGGAACCCATGAGGCAGGCCAGGACCGTTTTGCGCTCAGACGCCGCCTCGATCTTCTCTATGATAGCATTTATCACCGCCTTATGGTCGACCAGAATCGGCGGCACGAAGATGACAAGCAGGGAATCGACGTTCGCATCCGCAAGCGCCGCTTCCACCGCGGCGGCGTAGGCTTCCGGCCCGCCGGATGCGATAACGTCAATCGGATTCCCCACGGCGGCCATCGGCGGCAACTTCGAACGCAGAGTATCAATCGTGAATTTTTCAAAGCGGGCCATCTCAAGCCCCAGGCTCTCGAGCGCATCGGTGGCCATAATCCCCGGCCCGCCGGCGTTCGTGATTACGGCCACGCGATCCCCTTTTGGCAGAGGCTGGTTCGAGAACGCCATGGCGATGTCGAAAAGCTCTTCCATCGACATCGCTCTCAAGATGCCGCATTTTTCAAAAAAAGCGTCGATACCGGTATCGCCCCCGGCCAAAACCCCGGTATGCGAGCTTATCGCTCTCGCCCCCGACTCCGTGCGCCCCGCCTTGACCGCGATGATCGGCTTCCGCCGCGCTATCTCGCTTGTGACGCGTCTGAATTCCGAGGCATTGTCGATGTTTTCGATATAGATGAGGATGACTTCCGTATTCGGGTCGTCTCTCCAGTATTGAAGAACCTCGATATCAGATATGTCCGCCTTATTGCCGATGGAAACGAACATCGAAATTCCCAGGTGCAGCCTGTTGGTGTAATCGAGAACCACTTCGCCCAGCGCCCCCGATTGCGACAGGAAGGCCACTTTTCCCGGGAGCGGGTTCAATTTCGAAAATGTGCCGTTGAACGAAACGGCCGGCGCGGTGTTTATGATTCCGTAACAGTTCGGCCCGATGATCCGCATCCCGTACTTCTGGGCTATTGACACAATTTCAGCTTCATGATTGACACCCTCGCCGCCGACCTCCTTGAACCCCGATGTTATTACCACGGCGCCGCCAATCCCCATTCGCCCGCATTCGTCAAGAGCTTGCGCCACGAATTCGCGCGGCACCACAATGACCGCCAGATCGGGCTTTTCGGGAAGCTCGAGAACGCTTTTGTAGCACTTCATGACCCCGACCGCATCGGCGCGGGGATTGACGGCATAAGTGTTCCCCTGGTAGTTGAAACGCAGGATATTGTTGAGGATCACATGTCCGATGCTGCCTCGCTTGCTCGAGGCCCCCACGACCGCGATGGCATTCGGTTTGAAGATCTTGTCAAGGCCGCTTTGCATCCGATTCCCTTTCGATTTCGTGAAATTAGTCACAATTCCGTTTCGGAGCAAGGGAAAAGGGACTCTTGCCGCCCTACATCATTTTCCTTGACATGAGAGGATTAGGATTACTATATTATGATTGCATTTTGTCTCCACTCGCCTTTGCAGGAAAAATAGGAGGTGCCCTTGAGAATCTCGATCGCTTGTCTCCTCTTGCTTGCGATAGCAGCGCCAGCGGTTGCGGACTACCACTACGTCTCCCACACCGGCAGCGACGAATACCCCTACTCCTCCTGGGAGACGGCGGCGGATTCGGTCCACGACGCGGTGGCGGCCGCCGATCCCGGCGACACGGTGTTTATATCAAGCGGTGAGTACGAGGGCCCGGTTCTTGTAAATCCCGAAGACTGCCCTATTGCCCTCATCGGAGCTGGGATGGATTCCACGCACCTGGTCACTCCGTTAGAGCAGAACCTGATCACTTTTGGCGGGGATACTTACGTGCAGGGCCTTCAATTTTCTACGGTCCGGTCTTACGCTGCCCTCACCACCTTCGTCGCTGGGGCGGATATCACAGTTGAGGAATGTCGATTTGCCGGGACCGGCTACGGCATTCTCCCCGTGGCGTGCGACGTCATTGTGCGCGATTGCGTATTTCAGAATTTGCAGTTCTCGGGCATAGCGGAGCCTTTCTCGGTCAACCGGTCAACCGAAGTTGCCAACTGTTTGTTCAAAGACATGTATGTGGAGCCCGTCAACATTGAGACACAGCATGTCGTGATAAAGAATAACATCGTTGCAAATACTTGCGAATATCCTGCTTTTAAGCTCTACGTTGCTGAGGGCGGCTATGTTTCCATAACCAATAATGTCATTTACGACATCTGCTCGGGTGGCATGTTAATGTTTGTCGTGGATGACACCACCAGTCGGGTGGAAAACAACACTCTGGATAACCCAACGTCATACCATAACTGGGACCCCGCCATCAACGTGGCTACTAGTTTCGACTGGCGCATCTTCAACAACTCAATAACGAAGGCGGACAACGGCATCCGCCTGGCGGGCGACCGTCACCTTTCGGTGCATTACAGTAACTTCTGGAACATCGCTGCATTAGATGCTTATGTCGCTCCGGGGTACAACGGCTCTATTGACACCAGCTACGGTATTCTGCACGATGACCCCATGTTCTTGGACTCGACTGACTTCCACCTGCAGGCCTTCTCTCCCCTTATTGACGCCGGGGATCCCAATATCCTGGATGTGGACGGCTCGAGGTCCGACATCGGCTGCTACGGTGGCCCGGGGGGCTGCAGTTATGTCTATCTCGACCTGGCGCCCAAGATACCGGACAGTTTGACAGCCAGCGTCGACTCCGTTGGGATTCATATGGTCTGGCGGGCCAACTATGAGGCGGATTTCAACAGACACCAGATTTTCCGGGATACTGTATCGGGCTTCTCCCCGTCGATTTTCAATATGATAGCCGAGCCGGAGACGTCGTTCTACTTGGATTCCGACATCAATCCCAATACCTCCTATTATTACAGGCTGACCTCGGTGGACAATCAGGGGAACGTTTCGGATTACTCAACTGAATTGGCAGTTCTTCCGACCGGTTTTGCCTGGGATGACGACGGGGCCGTAGTTCCAAAGTATTCAGTCATAGAATCGGCCTTTCCCAACCCATTCAATTCCAATGTAACCATAGTCTATAGTGCCTCCAATTTGGGTCCGCAGCCGCCGGAGATTAAGCTGGTGCTATACGATATTCAGGGGCGGGAGGTGAAGACTCTGGTAGATGAGCGGAAGCGGGCAGGGACTTACCGCGTGACTTGGGATGGCCGGGATGAAAAGGGCCAGCCAGTATCATCGGGGACTTACATGGCCAAGTTGACTCAGTGGGGGTGTGCGGCGGGTGATTTCCCGGTCAAGATCACATTGATGAAGTGAGGCAAGAGATGAAAAGGCTCTCCATTCTCATTCTATTCCTGGCAATAGTACCGGCTTTTGCTGCCTTACCGCTTGGCAGGCGCCAGGCTATCTACGACCTCGTTCGCCGACTGAACCCCGATTTCTGCCTTGGCCTGTTCCACAGGACTCCTCAGGCTGACGATCCCTTCGGGGCTGATTTTTATGTTGAACGAGTCGTTGCGCTCGACATACATGTATGGCACCTCGAAGCTGTCGACGCTGGCGAACCAGTTGAGCCAGGGACGATCGCGAAAAACCGTGAAAGCGGCGCTGCTTCCACCCTCGAGCGGATTTTCTTTCAAGATGGCTTCTGACGTGCCTGGCGGAATTCGTCCCCGAAAGCGGCCGTTGAACTTGACCGTCTTATACGCCTTCGACGGCAGACCGAGAAACTTGCTGGCGAAATTGAAGCCGATCATCTCACCCGAAAAGCGCCAAGAATCTCCTGAGAGATAGAACAAATTCGTCATCCCCGTTGAATCGCCAGCCATCGGCGTGTACATCATCTTCAGCGCCTTTACCGGATTATCCTGGCGTTCGATGACAATCCGACCCAGAATCCCATCGTGGCGAAGGGGCCTGAAGTACCTGATTTGTGACGATAGCCAGAACATCCCCTGCGACAACATGATCAGAGATATTGCCAGAACCACCACCAAAACAGTCGGGTTTGCCGGAGGCGTTTCTCGACGGTTGCTGGATCCGCGATAGCGGATCCGCTTGACCACCTGATCCAACAGAATAGCCAAGAGCAGGATGCCGGCGGCCAGAAGCACCGCACCCAATAAGCTCAGCTGAGAACCCATCTACATTCCTCGTTACCGAGGCGGCATTGGACGAGGCGGCTCGGGCTTGGGGGCCTGCGGCGGCGGCATTGAACCCGTCGCACCCTCCTTCATCTTCGAGCTTCCCTGGAAAATGGCGCCATGCTCGATCAGAAGCGACTTCGACGTGATGTCGCCGATGAGCTCGCTCTTGGCCTGAAGCTCGACTTTTTCAGAGGCGATCAGATTCCCCTCGACACGACCTCCGACAATGATCGTCTTGGCCTTGATCTCGGCTTTGACGATCCCGGTCGCGCCGACCGTAACGACATCGTTGGAAACAAGCTTCCCGTTGATGTTGCCGTCGATGCGTGTCGCTCCCTCGATGTTCACCGTGCCCTCGATATTCGTCCCTTTTCCTATGATCGTTTCGATACGACCTTCTCCTTTTTGACCGTTCATATCACCCTCGCTTCCAAATATTTTCACGTCCAGTTTCAATGTCTCCCTCTCAATCTAAGAAGGGGGTCGGGTCAATAGATATCCCGTCCTTCACGATGCCATAGTGCAGGTGCGGCGCCGACGAATGCCCGGTGTTGCCCGAAAGAGCTATCACGTCCCCGCGCAGCAACCTTTCTCCCTTCTTGACCAGGATTTGCTTATTATGACCATACATCGTCAAATATCCATTCCCGTGATCGATGACGACCAGATTGCCAAGCTCCTCGTCCCACCCCGCCGAGGCTACGATTCCCGATGCCGTCGCCGTCACCGCCGTACCCTCTTTTACCGCGAAATCGATACCGCTATGCATGTCGTTCTCGCCGTTGTCCGCCGCCAAAAACGACCTCGTTATCCAGCCGTACAGAGGTCGGCCATGGGGCACCTTCTCCTCCAGAAGCTGCTCCGGTGTCAACGAGTCCTGCTCTGCCTGAGCTGCCGGCTCGCTTATAAGCATAGTATCCGCCGGCGGGGAATTCAAGGAGTCAAAATTGATCTCCACCGGTGCATTCAGCGTCTGCAGGTTGACACCCGCCATCTCCGCCAGCCTCGCCGTCAGCTCCTGGTTCTTGCGAAAGCTCTTCTCGATATCCACCACCCTCGCAAAATACTCCCGGAGACGTTGATTTTCGTCCTCCAGCATCGCCGATTTAGACGCCTGAAGGGAAAGACGAGTATATACCACCGTGACACCCACCAGAAAGACAATCCAGATCGATGTCAATACCGCCGCCAGCTTGAATAGGCGCGACGACACCGTCCGGGAAAAAATCTTCTCGCCCCCTTCGGGAACAATCATCAATGTCAGTTTCTTGCTCAAGTGCTTCCTTTGACTCCCAGGATTTCAAGCAAACGGTCGAGTTCGTCGTTGGAGTAATACTCAATTGTGATTTTCCCGCCTTTTCTCCGCTCTGTCAAGGATACTTTCGTCCCCAGTTTCCGCTTCAATTCGTCTTCCAGCGCCATGACTTGAGCCGAGCGCAGCCTTACCCGCTTCCCCCTCTTCTGAGGTTTATCGGCATAAACCAACTTTTCCAAATCCCTGACCGACATTTCCTCCCTGACCGCTCGTTCGGCCAGGCCGACTTTGCCGGCATCATTGCCCACCGCAAGCAGAGCCCGGCCGTGACCCGCCGACAGCTTGCCTTCCGAGAGCATGTGTTGTATCTCGGCCGGCAATGACAGCAGTCGCAGGGAGTTTGCCACCGACGATCTGTCGCGTCCAACCTTCTCCGCCAGGTCATTCTGCGTCAAACTGCACTCCGTCATCAGGCGGTGATACGCCCGGGCCTCCTCTATGGGATTGAGATCCTCGCGCTGAATATTCTCGATGAGAGTCAACTCCATAGCCTCTTCGTTGCTTATGGCATTGTATACCATTGCCGGGATCCTCTCCCGCCCCAGGAGCTCCAGGGCCTTTAGGCGGCGCTCGCCGACAATCAACTCGAAGGCGTCCCCGGCGGTCCTGACCACTATCGGCTGAATGACGCCGCGAACGTTTATAGATTGCGCCAGTTCCTCCAGCCTGCCGCGGTCGAAATTGAGTCGCGGCTGGAACGGCGATGGTTTTATTTTCGAGACGGGAATCTCCCTTATAACATTAACGCCGGGAGAAATTGTTACATCTTTTCCATCGCTTGCCGCCCCCGGAATCAGCGCCTCCAGACCTTTACCCAGCACGCGTTTCATCGGGCGAGAACCTCCTTGGCGAGATTGATGTAGTTTGCGGCGCCGGTGCACAGAATATCATATAACACGATCGGCTTCCCAAAACTCGGCGCCTCCGAAAGCCGAACGTTGCGACTGATGACCGTATTGAAAACCTTATCCGCGAAATAGCCGCGAGCCTCGTCAGCCACCTGTCGCGAAAGATTCAGACGCCCGTCGTACATGGTCAGAAGCACTCCGCTTATCTCCAGGCTCGGGTTCAAGTGTCTTTGCACCAGACGTACGGTATTGAGAAGCTGCCCCAGGCCTTCAAGCGCATAATATTCGCATTGAATCGGGATGATAACAGAATCGGCGGCCGTCAAAGTATTTATCGTCAGAAACCCCAGGGATGGCGGACAGTCTATGATGATGAAGTTGTAATCATCTCTGATCGGCTCCAACGCTTTCTTGAGCCGATGCTCCCGCTCCGGCACCTCAACCAATTCGATTTCGGCTGCGACCAGGTTTATATTCGACGGTACAACATAGAGATACTTGATTTCGGTCGGCATGACTGCTTGCTTTATAGTGGCATTGCCAAGTAAGATATCATAGGTCGATATTTCCACATTAGTCTTGTCGATCCCCACACCCGACGTGCTGTTCCCCTGGGGATCAATATCTATCAGGAGGGCCTTTTTCTCGGCAACCGCCAAACAGGAAGCTAAGTTGATGGCAGTCGTTGTCTTGCCAACTCCCCCCTTCTGGTTGGCGATAGCTATCACTCTGGACATGTAACCTTAATCGCCACTTAAAATTGCTTTTCCAAAACAGGCGATATCTTAATCAATTCCTGTCAAAAAAGCAAGCTAAAATACGTTTCACGTGAAACATCTTGTGTCACAATCAGTCTGGGACTCTGTCCTCAAACCGGAATCAGGCGGTACTGACCGCGCTTCTCATAATAAATGATCTTGCCACCCGGCCTCACGATCTCACGAATCTTGGGTATCAGAGTCTTTAGTCTCGGCAGTGCCCTGACGGTGGCCATATCAAAGGATCGAGGGAGCGCCAGGTTTTCAAATCTCCCCTCCAGGATCTCAATATTCTCAAGGGAAAGCTCGCGTTGCGCCTCCCTTAAGAACAGGACCTTCTTGTGAACCGATTCCGTCAGAGTGAAAAATGCCGCCGGCCTCAAGAGAGCCAGGGGTATAGCCGGAAAACCTGATCCGGACCCGATATCAACAAACCGTCCCTCGTGCGGAATCTCATTGATCGGTCCCAGAGAATCTAAGAAGTGATTCTTGATTATTAGGCCGACGTCTTTGCCCGAAAGAAGATTGATGCGCTTCGACCAAGAGAGAATCAACCCCTTGAATATTCCGACCTTTCTAAGTATCTCAACATCCACTGGTAAGCCCGCAGCCTCAAACCAGGCCCTGATCATACCTTCTTCCGAATCTGTCAAGCGCATCTAGATTAACGAATTATGGTCAACTGCCCGCCGCCAGTCAAGCGAGACTATATTCTATCCACAACTTCACATCGCTCTTTAGGAGCCCAGGACGTTATCCAAGTTTTCTGTTGTTTCACGTGAAACATCTTCAATTTAAGACCAGAAGTGATGTGCAGAAATTAGGACTTATCAACATCATTTCCACAAATCGTCCTAATAGTGGTCGCTCTGACGCTCCATCAGCGATGCAAATGAACCATTAAAACCGTTATGTCACCAGGGGATACGCCGGAAATGCGCGATGCCTGCCCTAAGGTCTCCGGCTGAAATTGCGACAGCTTCTGTACTGCTTCCTTCTTTAATCCCTTGAGCTTAGCGAAATCCAAATGCCGGGGAAGGGCGAAATCCTCAAGACGTCTTGAACGCTCCACCCGACGATCCTGTCTAAGTATATATCCCTCATAACGTATCTCGTTGATGACAGAGTTGACCAGGGCCGCGCCAAATCGTACCTCAAGCTCTCCATATACAGGATAGTCGCCAAACTTCAGCCCCGGATTTTTCAAAGCCTCATACGCTGAGACGGTCCTATAATGAGAACCGCCATTGCCGGATGCCAGCACCTTGAGTCGAGTATCCTTGAGCACACCCCTCAGGTCAGTGCGTAACACTCGACACCTCAAGAAGTTACGCTGGACCTCCGGTCTTGCAAGGCCAAGTCGCACTCCTTTTTCCAACAGACGCTCCTCCGCATTGTCATCGCGCAAGCTGAGGCGGTACTCGGCCCGCGATGTGAACATCCTGTACGGCTCCGATGTCGACTTTGTCACCAGATCATCTATCAGAACCCCGATGTACGCCTCGGAGCGCAACAGGCGGAACGGTTCCTCGCCCCGGACCTTAAGAGCCGCGTTGATACCGGCCATGATTCCCTGAGCCGCCGCTTCCTCATAACCCGATGTGCCGTTTACTTGTCCGGCGAAATATAGATTAGATACCAGCTTTGATTCCATAGTGACAAGAATCTGGTGCGGTGGAAAGAAATCGTATTCAATGGCGTACCCAGGGCGGGTCATCAGAACCCCCTCAAGCCCGTCAATTGTATGCAGGGCAGCAAGTTGCACGTTAGCAGGGAGCGACGACGAGAAGCCGTTAAGGTAAAACTCGCTGGTGTTTCGTCCCTCGGGCTCAAGAAAGAGCTGGTGGCGAGACTTTTCGGCAAAGCGAACTACCTTATCCTCAATCGATGGACAATATCTTGGCCCGATTCCTTTTATGGCGCCTGAATACATCGGCGAAAGATGCAGGTTGCCCTTGATGATCTCATGCGTACGGCCATTGGTGTAGGTCAGGTCACAGGGTTTCTGCTCGACCGGCCGCGATAGATCCGTGCGGCTGCTGAAATATGGCGGAGGATCATCGCCCGGCTGCAACTCGCAACTGGAGAAGTCAATCGTATCGCCATCCAGCCGGGGTGGCGTGCCGGTCTTGAGACGTCCGGTCTGGATACCGAGCGACTGCAGGCGTTGCGACAGCCCGACTGCCGGAGCCTCGCCAATGCGGCCCGCGGGAATTCTCTCTAACCCTCTGTATATCAAGCCATTAAGAAATGTCCCCGCGGTGATTACGACTGTCCTGGATGTAACGCCGCGGCCATCGGATAGGACCACGCCATTACAGATATTACTATCGATTATAAGGTCGGTAACTTCGCCCTCGATGATCTCGAGATTCTCCGAGACCGCATTAATCATTACCTCGGAGTAGAGGGCGCGGTCGCATTGGGCGCGACGAGACTGCACGGCGGGCCCTTTGCTCTTGTTGAGCATGCGGAATTGAATGCCGGCCAGGTCGGTGGCGTAACCCATCTCGCCGCCCAGGGCATCGATTTCGCGCACTAATTGCCCCTTGGCCAGGCCGCCGATAGCCGGGTTGCAGCTCATGCGGCCGATGGCATCCTTGCTCATGGTGATCATAGCGGTGCGGCATCCCATGCGGGCGCCGGCTAAGGCCGCCTCGATACCGGCATGTCCTCCGCCGATGACGATTATTTCGAAATCAAAATTCATTGTCATAATCAAAATAATTGCTGGTGGCGTCAGAAGCTACTTCTGACGCTTCAGGTGTCAGATCTGCCATACGGCCCGTAGGGAGGATCTGACACCACTATGAAATTCGCCTTCCTCGCAATCAATGCGCCCGAGGCACACCAATATGCAGCGCCTGCGGAGAGGATGCAAGGGGGAAGTTGCGGGGCTGCAGCTGCACGGATTTTGCCTTGACGATGCGGCCTAAAGCAAGTAGTATCTATTGGGGATGCAAAGGGTGATAAAATGAACAAACTCTATTACGGCGATAACCTGGAAATTCTCCGGAAATATATCCCCGATGAATCGGTGGACCTGATTTACCTTGACCCGCCGTTCAATTCTCAGCGCGCTTACAATGTCATATTCCAGGACAAGACCGGCAAGGCGGCGGCCGCCCAGATCGAGGCGTTCGAGGACACCTGGACCTGGACCCCGCAGACTCAGGAGACTTTCGATGAACTCATGACCGGAAAATACCGACCGCAACTCAAGGACATGATGAAGGCTTTCCGGGAGTTCATGGGGCCAAGCGACCTGATGGCCTATCTGACCATGATGGCCATCCGGCTGGTGGAACTTCGCCGCGTGCTTAAAGAAACCGGCTCGCTTTATCTCCACTGCGACCCGACGGCAAGCCATTACTTGAAGATATTGTTGGACCAGATTTTTCATATAGAGAATTTCAGTAACGAAATTATCTGGAAAAGGACTTATGCGCACGGTTCAGCGAAAAGATTTGGCCCAGTTCACGATGTAATCTTATTCTATGGCAGAGGGAAAGAAACCATCTGGGCGTTTCCAGTAGTACCACATGACACCGCCTACATAAATAAGTATTACAAGAACGTGGACAAGAAAACTGAGCGTAAATTCCAAGCCATAACGTTGACTGGCGCTGGTAAGAGGTATGGTGATAGCGGTAAGCCATGGAAGGGAATAAATCCTTCAAAAAGCGGACGGCATTGGGCTTTGCCGGGTAGACTAATTGGTAAACTTGGCATTGACCCAAATCTGGCAACTCAAGAAAAATTAGACCGCCTTGAATCAATGGGTTATATTCTTTGGCCCAGCAAACCCGATGGAACCCCAAGATTGAAATGGTATGCAGATGAACTCTCTGGTGAGGCAATATCGGATATTTGGCATGATATACCGCCCGTTTCATCACACGCCAAAGAGCGCCTTGGCTTCCAGACTCAAAAGCCGCTGGCCTTGCTTGAGCGCATTATCCAGGCGTCCTCAAATGAGGGCGACGTGGTTTTAGACCCGTTCTGCGGTTGCGGCACGGCGGTGGTGGCGGCGGAGAAATTAAATCGCAAGTGGATAGGAATCGATATAACCTATCTGGCAATTTGGCTTATAAAAAATCGCATGAAAGAACATTTCCCTGATTCCAAATTCGAAGTAATAGGCGAACCCAAATCGGTGGATGACGCCAGGACTTTATTCACCAGTTCACCTTTTAAATTTGAAAGTTGGGCAGTAACATTAATAGGCGGGCAGCCATTTAAGAGCGCCGGGGGTGGGGATACGGGGATCGATGGCCTGTTATATTTCCAGGATAACGAGAAGAAATTCCATAGAATTATTATCGAGGTCAAGGGTGGCGGCTATCATCCCAAGGATGTCCGCGCCTTGAGAGCGGTCATGGAGCGCGAGGAAGCCCCGCTGGCCGTACTGCTGGCCCTGGAGAAACCGACAAAGGGGATGCTCTCCGAAGCCGCCGCATTAGGCAAATGGGCTGTGCCGGGCAGTAACCGCAAATGCCCCGTGCTGCAAATAATCACCATCGACCAAATTTTCTCTGGCAAGAAACCGGACTTGCCCGACACCAGCCCGACGCTGAAAACTGCCGCACGCACCAAACGGGCCAAAGAGCAGGGGGAGTTGTTGTAGGGGATTATAGGGAGAACCTTTATGTCCAGTGCAGATTTTCTCGGTTATCTAAAGTCAATACCTTCGTGGGTCGTAAATCTCTTTCTGTGGATAGCCAAACACCTGCCGCATCCTATCAGGGCTAGAAAGGTAAAACGATATTCAAAGCGCTTTGTCGAAGTTTCTTCAAAACTTCACCAGTGCCACTCAAACGAATCTGGCTACTCATTTTATCGTACGCTTTCAAATTATCGAGAGGTTCTGGATGCTCAGTGGGATAAGCTGCACTCACAGGTCCTTATCTTCGATTATTGGCACCGACATTTTCATGATCTTAATAGCATTTTGCGTAAGGGCAACGATTTGATTTTTCTAAACACTGAAATTACGCACTTAAATATGATGCTTGGGCTGATGGGCGAGTTTTGTACCAATTATTCCGCATGCCTTTCTAAGGGTATGGGGAGTAATACCGGCCTAACAAACAATTATAATACCTTAAGGGCAAAGTTTAACGATTTCCTACTAAAATATGAAGAATTCCTGGCCGATTTTTCGAAAGATTTTCCGGAATACCCCGGATATCAATCGATGTCCTTTATACGTTTGAATTAGACGCGGAGGTCCGGTCGCGCGCGCGGCAGCTTTCTGGCCTAACTATCCACGAATTGTGGGATAGCAATGAATTACAATAAAATTGAATATCCTACCATGTGCCCCGTATTAGTATGGTGTGTACGAAAGGAATCTAAATGACTGAAAATGGATCTGCGTTCGAAGATAACACGCCCGCAAAGGATAAACCGTCATCACCGCCGGGTAACCCCAATTCAAGGAATCATACTTGGCCTGAAAAGCCAAGAGATTGGCTGCTTATTGCCACGTTGGTAATTGCAGCTTCAGCCATTCTTGCTACGCTTGCATCAATCGCGACGGCCGTGATTTCGGGAGTTTATTATCAAAAGCAAGTAACTGAAATGCAAAGGGCCACAAAATTAGAATGGCGGCCATATCTGGACCTGGAATATACAGACCGTGAATTTTCGTCCTATTATCTGTTCAACGTAAAGGGGACGGACAGTTTGATGGCAGTGACTACTGACCAGATTGCCACTTCTGATTCAGCTCTGCGAAAAGCGAATTCCCTATTGTTCAAGCAGAATTTTCGAGTAAAATATTACAATAGGGGTAGAACCCCCTTGAGAATAAAGAGCCATTCAAAGGGTATGCTCACCAGTGAACAATGGAGTGACGTATACCATAAGTCAAATGATATATTACTAGATAGCGTTGCAGTACAATCAAAGGACTCTAAATTGAATATGGATTACGTCGTCCCCGCGGATACTAGCGTATTATCCAGCAACATAAATAGCCTTTATCTACCCATTTTGGAAGGCCATTTAGACTTAGCCTCTATACCAAAGGAGATTGTGGTTTACATATATTCCTTTGTAGAATATGAGGATTATTTTGGCAATGAATACAATTTATTGAGAATTGAGTACAACGTTTATCTTCAATCGATTGATGGTGAACGATTGCATTTTGAATATAGTAAAACAGGTATTGAAAGGCATAGATGGGACATAGATATATAGGGTCAGGTAATATGCAGACCTGCATCCGACTGGCGTCAGTCACTTGTTATAGCTTTATGCCACAGCGCATCCTCTTCATCTGTACTGGCAATTCGGCGAGGTTCATCACGGCGGAGGTGATCATGAATGACCTGGGCCGAGGGGAGTATATAGCCCCGTAGGTTAGGTCGCCTGCGACCTGACTTTTTAGACTGATTGAAAGAAGAACTAAACAGGGTCAGGCGCCGGGGCACCTAGTGTCCTGCGTCTAACGCTTCTTTACATTTGGATATTTTGTTCATGATGGATTGAACCGATGCTGTCCAGACGAAAACCGTGGGATTTTGATTGTGCGATTCTATATAGCTGT
>Ga0315289_10006564_pt1 | contig 17087 bp, 10 predicted proteins | sample YL17G11_40_MG_FD_203452 | JGI IMG/M metagenome (GOLD analysis project Ga0315289, IMG submission 203452) | Sediment microbial communities from Yellowstone Lake, YNP, Wyoming, USA - YL17G11_40 | ecosystem: Environmental > Aquatic > Freshwater > Lake > Sediment | place: USA: Wyoming | collected... | reverse complement strand
AAGGTGTAGTCGGGAAAAATCTCCACCACCAGTTCGTCCAATAATGTAACCGCATCCGCGCTGGGGTAATCCTGCGGGGAAACTTTACTCTTCAGAACCTCATTCGCCGGCATATCAAACCGGGAGCTGAGTTCACCTTCACCTTTTGTGGTGTTCAGATATTCGGTGAGCCAATCGTCGCTGGGGGCTAATTCCTTCGCCTTTCCAAAATTCTTTTGCGACTCTTCTTCTTTTCCCACTTGTTCTTGCAATAGGGCGAGGTGCATATAACCCTTATAACTGTAGGGACAATTCGTAATCGCCGATTGGTAGGTCGCTTCGGCGCCGGAAGTATCACCCAACCTCTCCTGAATCCGACCTAATTCCACATAATAGGAGATATCATACTTCTGCGCGGATAAAAGCCTCTGCCAGACCCCCTGGGCGCCGGTCAGGTCTCCTCTATCCTCCAGAATATAAGCCAGCTTGGTCCAGGACTCCTCATCGCTCTGTCGCTTGTCCAGGTAACGGCGCAGGTATTCCTCCGCAGTGGCATACGAATGCTTCTGTTCATAGAACTGATAGAGCAAATATTGCGTCTGCGGGTTATCGGGATAGAGTTTCTCTACGGCGGTAATTTGCTCCAGAAATTCTTTCTCGTAGTGCAGATTGAAAAGATACTGGGCTAGTCCCAATCTGGCGCTGATGTAATCCGGATTAAGTTCAATAGTGGCTTGATAGGCGTCCAGAGCCTGTTTCTGCTTCTCCTCGGACTTATAGTAGTAAGCCAGCTCCTCCTGGGCTAGGACGCAGCGGTTATCCAGAGATATGGCGGTGTTAAGCTGGTTGCGCGCCGCCTGCTTCTGCCACTCCTTGCCCGAGGAGATATAGATATAGGCGAGCATTACCCGGAAGTAAGGGTAAGTCGGCGCTATATCCACAGCCTGCTCCGCAAGGTCTACCGATAGTTCCGGATAGCCATAGACCAGCGCTTCCAGCGAATGGTATAGACAATCAAAAGGATTACCGCTCTCCGAATTTAGTTCGTTGACCGTATGGTCAAAGACCGGCTCTATCCTTTGGGGCTTGTCGGCATAACTGGCTTTATCCGGAATCTCTTGGGCGAGGGGATTACCTTCCGCATCAATCACTCGCAAGCCGAAGACCCAGTCACCGGTCAGATAGTATAGACCGCTATTGCGCAGACATTTAATTAATACTGTGGTTATGCCCTCCTGCAATTCTACCGCCACCACTTCGTATTCACCGCGCTGGTCGCGAAAACTATTGCGCTCATAAATCTGCTCACTGCTTGCCCAGACAGAGATAGCACAATTGGAGTCAAAACAGAGATAGACCTTTTGCGGTTTGGGAGAGTAGATATTGGTGCGCAGGTAGATACAACCTTCATCGGCGCCAATCAGTTTGTTAATGCGTAGATAACCGTCGGTGTTGGTCTCCACCGATTTCCACTGCTCGCTGGGAAGTTCGCCGTAGGTATTTTTTTGAGGGTTATTTTCCGGTGGGAAGGGATAATATAAATCCACCTTACCATAATGGCTGAATGGTCCCACCAGTTGAAAATCCGACCAGTAGCCCACTTCGCCGGTAAGCTCTTTCACCTTCTGGACACTGTCCGGGTCACCGCGCTCGTATAGAAACTGAGCCTCTTTTATCTTTACCAGACTCTCCAGCCAGAAGTCGTCCCCGGCATCAATCTCCGCCAATTCCTCCGGCAGATGCTCGTAAAGAGCGGTGGTATCGGCAAAGAAACTTAAGTTCAATAACCAGGCAGCAAAGGCGGCATTTTGGGGGTCTGCTCTTCCCAAACCGAGCCAGGATTGCAGGCTGGTCTCCATATCTCCGGATAGCATAGAGATAATAGCCAAGCCCTCTAAAGCTGAAGGATTGGTGGGATTGAGGGTTAGAGCATTCTTGAAATCGTCTCCGGCCAGGTCATTTTCGCCCCAAAAATAATGTTCAATCCAGCCCAGGTGAGCATAGGCGTCGGAGCGGGAGAGGTCGGTGATATCTTTCTGTTCGCTGAGCTCTTTATAATGCAGGCTGGCGCTGTAAGGGTCGTCGTAGTTAATATAATCGGTAGCCACCGCCGAGCAGAGTGACGGCGCCAAACAAAGGACTGCGAATAGAGTAAAAAGCTTTCTGCAATATGTCATTGCACCTTGCCTACTTTGCCAGAACATAGGGTATCTCCAACTCCTCGCGGCGGTCGCACTCCGCGAGAAATGAGCGGAAACGAGCGTAGTCAGTCGGTTCCACGCGATATACATTGATTGTAATATCCGTTTGAATCTGCACCGCGGAAGGTGAATAGTTATACTCCACGGAGAAACTGCCAAAATCACTCTGAAGAATGAAACTCTCCGGCAAATTCACTCCCCACCGGGCATCGGCTGGCAGCTGATATTCTATACTACTATTAACCACATAAGGTGCATTCAACTCTAATGGATATTCCCGCAAAGAATTTGAGGCCAGTGAACTTACCAGATTATCCACCGGTATCCTGCTGGGCAGATAATATGTATTTCCCTCCTGCCGCACCAGGCGAGGTATTGACAGATTATAACTAAAGACCACCGGCTCCTCCAAAACTGCCAGGTTACTGAACTGTGGGTCGCTCACTACTGTTCCACCATATATTGAATTCCAATATTCGGCTAGTTGGTCCAACCTCCTGGCTGTATTTAAGTATCGGGACCTCTGACCCGGGGCAAAGTAGTCGCCGTATGCCAGATAGCGAATGCCGCTTGCCGAGCCATCATCAGCAAGGTTCAGCCGCATATCCACATTAATGAAGTTATTCTCCGCTGCCTTCATCGGGGTAGTGATAAATTCACAACCGGAGGAGCTTATCACAAAGACCTTCACCCCTTGGTCGTCAAAGGGCAGTTGGTCGTAGGCGTGGAACTCTGCGGTGCTGTCCAGAAAGATATCCCCCTCCGAAGTATGCGCCAGAGCAATAAAATGATTGAATAGCCCCAACATAGGTTGCGCGTAGTCCAATTCACCCAAGTCCCTGGTGCGCAACAACACTACATCTGCGTCCACGCCAATCTCCCGGAGCATAGTAATCAGCAGAGTGCCCTTATCCTTGCAATCTCCGTAACTTGCCAGCAGGACATCTTCTGCTTTATGGGGAAGGTAGCCACCAATGCCAAACTCCAAGCCCACATAGCGAATCTGGGAGACCACGAAATCGTATAGCGCCTTGACCTTGTCCATCTGGGTCTTTTTATTGGCAGTCAGCTCGCTCACCTTCTGTTTAACCCGGTCGGTAGCCACAAACTGGTCTTTAATCAAGTTCCCATACCAATTCCCCGTCTCCTCCCAGCTGGAGAAGGTGGAAACTTGCAGTATGGGTAGAATATTTGCCAGCGACGGCATACTCGGTTCGGCAACTATACCGGGCAGATTATCCCACTTGTAGACATAAGTAACCGCATCCGGGGTAGTCAAAACTTCCGCCGGGGTTTCTTTGTTCACATAGTGGAAATAGAATTTACGCTGAGGAGGCAGAATCAGGACATACTCGGAGAGCACCGTGGGGTGGTAGTTTCCGAAATAGAACTGTTCACCAAAGTAGTCGGAATAGATATTCTTTCCCTTGGACTCCACCGAATATTCAAAATCAATGATGGCACCACTGCGCAATCCCGGCATTGTTACCACTTTGCTCAAAATGTCGTAATAGAGCCGTGCCTCTTCACTGGATACCGAGACATCCTCAATCTGGGTGGCGTTCAGCTCCTCCCCATTGGGCAAAATGACTCGGGCGCTGCGAATCTTCACCTCGTCATTTGTCGGGGAGTAACCAATGCTCATAGAGGTGAAACTAGGCACAGCTTCATCGGAGAGTAATTTGATGACCTTATGGACGGTATAGCTGGCGCTACCGTTGGGCAAAACCCGGCAGACCTCCTGGTCCAATAAATAGACCGCTATCTCCCCCGCATAAGAGCTGTAATCGGTATTTGCGTTCAATATATCCGAGAGTTTCAATTGGTGGGGAGTGTAATAATCCTCCTCCTGGGGAGTGAGATACTCTATGTATTGCGATAGCCAGGGATAACTATGCCTCAGCTCTACCACTCGTCTAAAGTCCGCCAGGGCTACCTCCGTCTCCCCCAGACGTTGTTGGGCAAAACCCCGCCAGGTCAACGCTTCCCAGTGGTTCGGCGAGATGGAGAGTATTTCCGTGGCGGTCGCCTTCGCTTCGGCGTGCATTTCCGCACCCTCGTAGAGTTTCACCAACTCCATCCTTCTCTGCAAGTCGTAGGGGAATAGAGAAATACCCTCCTTAATCAAATTAACCGCTTCATCCAGCTTTCCTTCGTCGGCTAGTATTTGCGAAAGCTTGCTCCGCTCGCCAGAAGAGAAATCCATCTTGAGCAGTTCCCGGTAAGCGGATTCCTCCTCGGTCAAGCTCCCCCTATGCTCCGCCAGAAGCCCTTTATCCAGATATAGATAATAATATTCAGGATTAAGTTTTTCCATCTCGGATATGTAACGCCGCATCGGCTCATACCAGCTGTTCTCGTAGCTTATCTTCGCCAGATATTGCCTGGCGCGAATTGCACCAGGATTATCCTCGGCAATCTTCCGGAAGATATCCCAAGCCTTCTCCTGGCGATTCAAACCCAGATAATAGATTCCCAACTCGGTGGAAGCCGGGACTATCTCCGGAGAAAGAAAGAGTGCCATTTCCAGCGCCTCTCTGCCTCTATCCTTATTGACATCGTATAGACCCTGAAAGTAATAGGGCAAAGCCCAGCCCGGAGATAAGCTCTCCGCCGTTCGGGTGAGTCCACCGGCGTAATCCGCGGTCGTTTCCTGACTTCCATAAACCTGCTCCAACATTGCCAGATAGATATAGTTCATCGGGTCGGAATCGCCAGCCTCTATTAGTTTTTGATAATATTGTCGGGCGCCGTAATTTATCTCCGACAGTCTTTCTTCAGAGGCTTTTATGGGTTTAGTCAACTCAGCACGGAAGAGGTCCTTGGGGTCAGCGGAGCAAGAGAGACCAGAAAGAGATGCACCATCCAGAGCGGTAAACCGCACCGAAACTCGCCAACTCCCTTCGTTCACATTCCCCACTTTGATTAAGAGCAGATTCCAACCTGATGCCAGATTTACAGCTAACACATCCTGGTCTATATTATGGCGGCGATAAAAGTTGTTATCCCAGACCTGTTCGCCATTCAGCCAGACCTTAATTGCGCCGCTGGAGCCCAGTCTCATTGCCGCCGTCTGCTCTACTGGTGAATAGACTGCGGTGAGAGCGTAAGCGGTGCACTCCTCCTGGGGATAAAGCAGGCTGTCAAACGGCAGAACCCCGTCCAGCAAGGGGAAGGGAATTCGGCGCCAGCTAACCGGTCCCTCCTTGCCGCCGTAGACGGCGGTTAAATCCAGAGGGAATTGTTCCGGCGGATAGCTGGTGTTATGCCCGGCCTTATTGATATTGGCAAAAGGTCCCACCACCTGCCAGTCGGTAACCAGGTTCAGTTCTTTGGTGAGCGACTGCAGTAACTCTTTGTTACCCTGGCGCATCGCTAGTTGCCGTTGAATGAGCAAAATCTGCTGGCGGAGATTAGCATCCAGGTCTGAAGTTAGCAATTTATCTAACAAACCACTGAAGGTCTCCCATCCCCCCAATTCCTCTAAAAGCTGGTAACCGTAATAAAGATAGACCTGGCTGCGCGAGTCGTAAGGATGGTCTTTGACCAGTGCGAGTATGCTAGCCAGAGCTTCCCCGCTATCTCCGGAGAGAATTGCCACCAGCGCCTCGCCTTCCTGAGCATCAATCTGATGGCTGTCATAGATGAGGGCTTGATTGAAGGCACCTCCAGAGGCGGTAAATTGATTGGCAAGCAGGTAAGCCCAGCCCAGACGAGCGTATGCGTCCGCCGAAGTGGAGGTGGCGCATTCCTGCACCAGTGTTTCAATACTTGCATCGGGAAGTAATGCCGGAGCAAGCTGGGGCAAAGCGAGAAGAAAAACGATTATTAGGGATATCTTTTTGATATTTATCATTTTTTGCCGGATTATTTGATGTCCTTATTATCTGCGGATACTTCCTGGTCGTAAGTGAAGCTTTCCTTGGTCCACTCAAAGGGGTCAACCACCCACTGACCGATACAGACCTGCCAATGGAGATGCGGCCCGGTAGCCATTCCCGTGGAGCCGACCTCGCCAATAATATCCCCCTGCTTGACCGGTTGGTCAACGGTAATCAGAATCTTGGACAGATGGTGATAAAGAGAATGCAGTCCCCGACCGTGGTCAATAATTACACAGTTTCCGTGTAAGGAGAGCTTTTCGGCGAAAGCAACCACGCCGTCAGCGCAAGCCTTAATCGGTGTTCCCTCCGGAGCGGCGATATCCACACCCAAATGGCGAGCCTCAGCACCGTATGAATACTTCCGATAGGTGCCAAAGGAGCTGGTCAGTTTGCCTTCCACCGGCACAATGAATGGTTCCTTCCAAAGTTGTTCGGAACTGCGGGTGAAGATGACCGTATCAACTTTCTTCTGCTCGTCAGCCAATATCCATTCCGGTATACTTGCTCCGGCCAGGGAAGCGTCAATTTCTATATATTCCTTCTCGTAATCGGCGAGGATTATACTGACTTTTTGAGTAAGGGTCTCCTCCTCACCGTCAATGCGTTTTACTTTAATGGAGAGTTCCTGCTCGCCCGGCTCCTTGGAGAGCCTGACCGGCATTAGCGACTCCCAGTTGTTGCCCTGGGGATAAAAATATACCTGCTCATCGCCAAGATATGCCTCCATCACTTCACAGGGCTCGTTGCTCTCCAGGAGAGCATACAGAGTATTCCCCGGTTTGACTGCGGTCTTATCCGTGGAGAGGTGGAGATGGATGACAATATTATCTACAATGAAGTTTATTGCCAGCGAGCTCTCCAAGCCCTCACCCTCGTCATTAATAGAACTTATGACCAGGCTATGAGCGCCCTCGGCGAGTTTGGTGGTATCCAGCTGGAGGTTAAACCGTCGGTAATGGCCAAAGCCATCCTCCGGTTTATCTACAGGGAAGTTCTCACCGTCAATAGTCACTACCACCGATTTGATTTTCGAGCGGTTATCCCCCACTCCAAAGTCCAGGGTTATCTCCCCCTTGCAGACCTGCGCTTCCGTAGGAGAGAAGAGAACTATCTGCGGTGGCGTGTCGTCTTTAAAGAAGCTGGCAATAGCCATGCCCACGGTTGCCGAGATTGCCACTACTCCCAAAAACGAGAGGCTAATCCACAGCCAGCGCAGGTCGCGCTTGCTCTTTCGCCGGTCCAGATAAATATTCCTTCTGTTTCTGCGGAAGGATAGCATAGTCTTCCCTCGGTTAACGGTTAAAGTCCAGGGTTAGCATATCCAACAACATCTTGGCGTTGACGATGGCTTGTCCAATGGGATGATTGTTCAGATAGGCATAAACCTTTTTTGCCTCGCCGGTTAAATCCCAAATCCTGGGCACCCACTCGGCAAGCTCCTCTTCGCTATATAAATAGTTATACCGTTCACTCCCCGATTTACCCTTGAACCATTGTTTATAGTTGCGGCCGTGAAATCGCAGGTAGGCAATATCGGTTGTTCGCCACAACCTCTGGGGCATAAGACTTGCCATCTGCGGCTCATCCACAATACAAAAGCCTAAGCCCAAATCCTTGAGTCTTTCTTCCACCTCCGGTTCCGCCCAGCTTTTATGGCGAAACTCCACCACCACATCCTGTCCGGGAAGCCGGTTGCGCAATTCCTCCAATCTCCCCCAATTCTCCGGCACCTTCTTAAAGCTCCAGGGGAACTGGGCAAGAATTGCTCCCAGAACACCGGCGGACTTCAAAGGTTCTATGCCGTATAGGAATTTTTCAAATAGAGCTGGGGAGACCTCCGAGGGCTTGTGGGTTATATCCTGGTTGAGCTTGACGGAAAAGATTATTCCCCCATCACTTTTCCGCACCAAACCTTGCATCGTGGAGACTGTGGGCATAGTGTAGAAAGTGTAGTTAATCTCCACCGTAGAAAAATGTGCAGAATATATTGAGAGCATCTCCGTTTTTTTAGTTCCCGGGGGATAGAACGGTCCAATCCAGTCGTCGTAGCTGAAGCCGGAAGTTCCTACCAGAATCTTATCGGAAGACGCCGTCCTCTTCGTCTCGGGAAAGAGGCTCTCCAACACTTTTATTTCACCATATTACGGGGAAGAGGTAATTGTCTGATAAGGGTCTACCCCCGCCTCGCGAAATAAATCCGCCAGGGAGAAACCCATAATCTTGCCGATGCAACGCACTTGCGCCCGGTAGCCCAGCTCTTGTTGAACAAACTCCCCTTCTCCCGCAGAGAGGTCCTCGCCGGATAGCGGCACTCGCTCCACCTTCTCCACCACCGCATCGTATTTCAGGTTTTTGCGCACATAGGTCTCAATCGCCGAATCATCTACTAAACCCTCCAATATGGCTAGCGATTTTATCTTCTCCGCCATCTTGAGCGGAGTCTCCTGTTTGGACTTGAATATCCCCTCCGATTTAGCTTCACTCACCGCATCCGAAGATAATAGCATCACCTTTTTGCTGTCAAAGAAGTATTCCACCTGCAGGTCTTGTTTAGCGGAAATGAGCTGGTCAAAATTCTTTTTTGCCTCCGGGAAATATGCCGACCCGCTGTCCGCCAACAGTCGTAGAAATTTGCCGGTTCGGCTAATATCCACCGGGAGTTGCGCCAATAGCACGGTAACCGATTTGGAAGCCAGATTCCCAAACTCATTAGCCTGCACTGCTGAACCCTGGGAATATCTCTCCAAAATGGCGCTCAGGGTTTCGTAGGTCCCGTCAAAGTCACCCTCCTCAAAGAAAGCTCGGGCGCACAATAATAACCCCTCGTCGGCATATTCTCCACTATGGTCGGTCACGAATTTAGCCAACCGCCGACAGGTTGCATAGTCACCCTGCTTGAGGTATTCCTCGGCGCGGGTCATTACCCGCTGGGTATCGTTCTCCCCCATTTTTCCAAAGAAGGTGCCGACGGTGAGGTCGCTATCCACTTCAATATTCTGGATAGCGAAGACCAGAGTTAATACTAACCCAATCAGAATTAGAACTCCAATCCACAGAAATAACCACTTTCCTTTCAGTAATCTATGCATAACGCCCACCTTTTTATGGGAAAGCTTCAAAAATGTAACCCCGCTACGATTGACCTTTGATAAAGTTTAATTTTAATACACTGACCCAGTCCTGTCAAGAGATTACAGTTTTGAGCCTGGAACACGGAAGGGAGTAGGGGCTTAGCGCGCTAAGCCCCTACTAACCCCCCACACCCCAACCCCCCTAACCCCCCTTGGAAGGGGGGAACTAGCCCCTCTCCCCCTGCTTATGGGGCTGGGGGTTCTCCCCCCTGCTCAGAGGACTAGGGGCTCTCCCCCCTGTTAGGGGGGCTAGGGGGTTCTCCCCCCTACTCAGAGTGCTAGGAGTTCTCCCCCTGCTTATGGGGCTGGGGGGTTCTCCCCCCTGTTTAGGGGGGCTAGGGGGGTATATTGCTCTTCTTCTATCTTGTTTTTAGGTTTTTAGGCTTTACCCTAATTCTACTATATGATAGCATAACTCATTTATTATCCTTAATTCTTTCAACTATGTCTAAAAAGACTATCATTCGTTCCGCCGGAGTCATCTCCTTAGCCACTCTGCTAAGCCGAATACTCGGTCTAGTGCGGGAGATAATTTTCGCCGACCTGTTCGGCGCCAATTTCATCACCGACGCCTTCCGCGTCGCCCACGCCATACCCTACACCCTGCGCCGTCTGCTCGGCGAGGGGGCTATGTCCGCCTTTCTGGTGCCGGTCTTCACCGAGATTCGCAACAAGGAGGGAGAACAAGCGGCAAAGGAATTTGCCAACACCGTCTTCACTGTCTTCTCTCTCCTCGTCGTGGGCATAATCGCCATCTACATCGCCATCGCCCCGGGAATAATTTACCTTATGGCTCCCGGCCTGGCACAAAATCCCCAGGCATTTGACCTGGCGGTATTTCTCTCCCGGCTGATGATACCTTATATGCTCCTGATGATGTCCAGCGCTCTCAGTATGGGCATACTCAACTCCTACCGTCATTTCTTCTCCCCGGCTATGGCTCCGGTGGTGATGAACCTGGCGGTCATCATCGCTCTGCTCTATCTCTGCCCGCGAATGGGCGATACTACCTATATGCAGATTCAGGGGATGGCTTACGGCATCCTGGCTGGCGGAATCCTGCAAGTATTGATACAGTTTCCGGCTCTAATCAAACGCGGCTTCATCTATCGTCCCCGCTTTAACATTTGCCATCCGGGCATCAAGCGTATGCTCATCTTGATGGGTCCGGCAGTCTTCGTCATCGGCGTCGTCCGCTTCAACATTCTGATGGACACCTTAATGTCTTCATTTCTGGGCGAGGGCAACATCTCCTACCTCAGCTATGGTGAGCGTCTTCTGCAATTCCCCCTGGGAGCACTGGGCTTTGGCATCTCCACCGCCATCCTGCCCCTGCTCTCCCAGTATTGTGCCGAGAAAAATGATGCTAAATATAAAGAGACGCTCAACTTCGCCTTCCGCCTGGTCCTAGTGCTGTGCATTCCGGCTACCCTGGGTCTTGCCGTATTGGCTAGCCCCACCGTCCGCCTTATCTACCAACACGGACAGTTCACCGCCACCGACACCCTATACACCACCCAGGTTCTGCTCGCCTTCGTCGTCGGTCTGGTGGGCTTCGTGGGCATACAAGTGGTGGTGCCGGCCTTCTACTCCAAGCAGGACACCAAGACCCCGCTAAAGGCGGCTGTGGTCGGTCTGGTCGCCAACCTTTTCTTCAATCTCACTTTGATGTTCCCTTTGGGCATTGCCGGCATAGCCCTCTCCACCTCCTTAGCCACCTACATCAACCTGATTATTCTGCTCTGGCTTCTGCGACGAAAGGTGGGGCTTTTGGGCTTGCGCGGAATCTCCCGGACCGGAATTAAAGTAACCTTGGCGAGCCTGCCGATGGCTGGCGTAGCCTACGGGCTGTGGTGGTATCTAGATAGGCTTTTGGGGCGAAGCAACAGCGCTCAGGTGGTGGTCATCTCGGTAGTCATTGTTATGGCTGTGGGGGTCTATATAGCGGTGGCAAAACTTCTGCGTGTGGAGGAGATAGACGAGGCTCTGGGCATAGTCAAACGCAAGTTCTTTCGCGGTAAGGGCAAGGAATATGAGGGGGGTATAGGGAATGGCGAGGTTTAGGGGGATTATGCCCTAAAATTGAGTTATTGTATAATCAAAGCCTGACCTACGGGTCAGGCTTTTCGTCATTCAAAAAATCCCCCATCAGCTCCACCATCCTACTTCCATACCCCCGGTATAGTCCTTCCGCAAAATACGCACTTGCCCTCCGCGCTTATCTGCACCTCGCCGATGTTATAACCCCTACGTTCAATGAGAATATTCTTACAGCCCGGACAATAAGTGTTCTCGCCGGGATTCCCCGGCAGATTGCCCACATAGACGAAGTTCAAGCCCACCTCCAGAGCAATCTCCCTCGCCCGGTTGAGGGTGGAAGCCGGCGTGGGCGGCAGATTCTTCAGCTGATACATAGGAAAGAAGCGAGAGAGGTGCAGGGGCACTTCCGCCCCTAATTCAGTATATATCCAGCGAAAGCAATCATATAAGTCCTCCTCAGAATCATTCAAAGTAGGCACGATAAGATAGGTCAACTCCTGCCAGACACCTTCTGCCTGAAACACCTTAATCGCCCTCTGCACCGGAGCCAGTTCACCGTCGCAGACCTCCCGATAGTAATCATCGCGAATGGATTTCAAGTCGGTATTGGTGGCGTCCACCACCCGGCATAGCTCCCGCAAGGGCTTCTCGTCAATATAGCCGGCGGTGACCAGCACATTGCGCAAGCCTTTTTCGCGGGCTAACTTGGCGGTGTCCTTCACATATTCGTAGAAGATGATGGGTTCGGAGTAGGTGTAGGAGATGGAGAGGCATTTGTTCATCTGCGCCTCTTTCACCACTTCCGCCGGTTCCATACGAATATTGCGGGTATCCTCCGGATTAGTCTGGGAAATCTGCCAGTTCTGGCAGAACTTGCAGTGCAGGTTGCAGCCGGCGGTAGCGATGGAGAAAGCCCAGCTAGCGGGCAGAAAATGAAAGAGCGGCTTTTTCTCAATGGGGTCAATGTTGGCGGCGCAAGACTGCCCCCATATCAGGGTGTGCAGTTCCCCGCCCACATTCACCCGCACCCGGCAGTCGCCTCGCTCGTATTCCCGGAGGGTGCAGTGCTTGGGGCATAGAAGGCACATAACCTGATTAGCGGGCATTTTCCTCCTCCACCGTCTTCCAGTGCTCGGCGGGATGAAGCTCCAGATTGCCCTTCTTCATCGCCTTCTCCAAATCAGCCTGGCGGTTCGCCAACTCCGTATCCTCTTTCTTATTCTCAGAAGGAGAAGGGGGGAAGACCTCATCCTTCATACCCCACCAAGCCAGGGCAAGCACCAGAATAATTACCGCCGCCAGGCCGGCAATCCCTATCAGAGTCTGTAATCCTTTTTTCATCTTTTATAGACTATAACATATTTACGCATATCCATCGTTCCTGCTCACCGGTTACGCCCGAATCGCCTTTTTTGGGCATAATCTGAAGCAGTCGCTGCAGCGCAGACAAATGGTAGAGTCAATGCGGGGGATTTCCTTCTTGCCGGCGGTGCTTATTGCCTGCACCGGACAGACCGCAAGACACTTCTGACAGCGATTACAGTCCGGGTCTATGCGCACCGCCCGAGGAGCAAAGGCGGAGCAGGCGCCGATTAGTGCCCCGGTTCCGCAGAGGAAGCGACACCAAAGGTAGGGGTAGAATAACGCTCCGGCAAATATAAGGATGGTCAAGCAGACCACCGCCAATTTTATGCCGGAGAGATACAAAATTGTGAAGGGCTCCCAACCGGCCGGGGTTACGCCCCGGGTGAATAGACAGAGCAATACTATAACTACCAACAAGATATATTTGAGCGAACCGGCGATGCGGCCAGCCCAGGCCGGTAATTGCGCCCGGGGCAATTTCAAGCGATAGGCAATGTCCATAACCAAACCCAAGGGGCAGAGATAGCCGCAGTAAAGTCGCCCGGATAGACCAGTGGTAGCTACGGTTAGAAATAATACCAGGTAAAAGAGAGGCAGCTTGGATAGGGGCTGAGGATTCCCCATCAGCAGATAAGCCAGATTTTGCAGGGAAAGGAAAGTGCCCCAGACTACGGCAATAAGAATAGTGAAGGTGATGACGGAAAGATAACGATAGAGCAATTTCTCCGGCTTGAGCCTGGCGGCGATGAAGGCGCCGACGAAGACCAATAGCACAATCACCAACTTAATAATTGCTGCTAAAGGAAAGCCCTCTTGCCCTCCAGTGGATACATCCTTCTTCAGCGCCATCGCGGAAATAAGCGCCGCCGTCTGCTTGCTCCCCAGAGTGATGGCTTGCCAGGTGATAGTCGCCCGGCTGACCCCGTCCAGGTCTTTCCCGATGACGAACTCATCGGCGATGTCCTTGCCGGTGAGGGCGGAAAAAGCCGACGACTTGAGCACCTTCTCCAAATAACTGGACGTCTCCGCATTACCCAGGACCACCACTCCGGAGATTCTCGCCTCCGGGTCCACCCCCACCACCAGCTCCATCTCCCCGCCATATCCGCTGACTTTGATGCCCAGAGCAGTGTTGGAGGAGGAGTAACCTAGAAGCTTCCCGTCGGCGTCGTAGACCTGGTAGATGCTGGGATTCTCTGAAGAGGGCTTTGCGGATACCCCTAACGGAAAGGGCAGGAGAGCGGAGGTCTCGCCAAAGGGTGGCGGACTCGGGGTGGGGAAAAACCAGCGAGAGAGCAGGGGCAGGAGAATAAGCGCTAATATGAATAGGGGTTTTAGTCTTTGTAGACGCATATCGGAATAAGCCTGCGCAAGTATTTTGCTCTATTGAAGAGGGTAATTTTTTGATAGAAAATGGCAACTAGAAATTATTATTTTTCTCTGCTAACTTCACTACTAGCGTTATCCTTCCCACTCTCTTTTTTCTCCGGTTTTGCCCTCTCCTCCTTAGCTCGTCCTTTCTCCCTCCGCCAGGCTTCGCTCTCCTTCTCCAGCATAGCGAAGACAAACCCTAACCCTAATCCACCGAAAAGAGCGGCAACTATCCCCCCCAGAGCCCATCCACCTAAAATGCTACGAGGAAATTGGGTGTTGAACGCCAATATCACCCAGACCGGGAATTCTCCCAAAAGCCAGACGAATAATCCGAAGACTAAGCCGGCCAGGCTCCAGTGCGCCGGCAAGGACTTTCTTAGGTATAAGTAAGCCAAGCCCCAGACGATGCCCAGAAAGATGCTGACGCCGAACATAGCGAGGTAATTGCGCAGACCGCCGGTGTTTTTGAAGAGATAGGAGTAGAATATTTTCTCTGGGTTTGCGGAAAGCTCCTTCATCTGCGCCGGGTTCAAGACATTCACTGTGGCATTTTGAAAATATTCTGGAGCGACAATGTCCTTCCACACCATAATAAAGACAATAGTGATGGCGGTTATAACGATGCCGGCGACGATACCGGCTAATATAGCATTGAGAAACGAACGCATAATCATCTCCTTTATTGAAGTTTGGAAAATAATAGCACAGGTTTCCGACCGTGTCAATCACGGTAAAATTCAGTAGCTAATCGCTCTTCCCTATGATAAATTTTGCCTATGCTTGCCGAGAAGACTGACCCAGCCTATCTGAGACTGCATTCTGACAGGAGATTGACTGAGATTGCCCGCAGAATGACCCGCAGATTGGCAAATTGCGACCTCTGCCCTCGCCTCTGCCGGGTGAACCGACTGGCTGGTGAGTTGGGTCTCTGCCAAGGTGGGGAACTGGCTCGGATAGCCAGCTACGGTCCTCATTTTGGCGAAGAGCGACCACTGGTGGGAACTAAAGGTTCCGGCACTATCTTCTTCTGCGGCTGCAACCTGGGCTGCATCTTCTGCCAGAATTCCGATATTAGCCACGGCCTTTCCGGCGAAGAGCTAGACGCAGAAGAGCTGGCAAAGGTAATGCTCTACCTGCAATCCACTGGCTGCCACAACATCAACTTAGTAACCCCCACCCACTTTCTGCCCCAGATACTCTCGGCGTTGGTTATAGCCATTGAAGGTGGATTGCAATTGCCCATAGTTCATAATTGTGGGGGCTATGAGCGGGAGGAGATTATTCGGGAGATAGACGGTGTGGTGGATATCTATATGCCGGACTTCAAGTTCTGGGAGAGTGCGCCGGCCGAGAAATATTGTTCCGCCGCGGACTACCCGGAAAGAGCCCGACAGGCGATTCGGGAGATGCACCGCCAGGTGGGCGACCTGCAAATGGACGAAAGGAGAATAGCCAGACGGGGAATAATTCTCCGCCATCTGGTTCTGCCCGAGGGTCTTTCCGGCACCGCCAAGGTAGCCCGCTTCATCGCTTCTCGGATTTCTCCGGACACCTATTTTAATCTGATGGACCAGTATAGACCTTGTTTTAAGGCAAATAGTTTTTCGGAACTCTCCCGCAGAATCACCGCGGAAGAATACCGGAAGGCTCTGCAGGAGGTCCAAGCCGGCGGTCTGCGCCGTTTGGATTGACCTTCTAAACTTAATATTCCATTATCTCCTAATGTTGCAAGAAATGGCCGAGAAACCACAAAAAGAGAATAAAAGTATCTTCCGAAAGCTACACCCACAGGACCTGCTCTGGTTAGGGTTAACTCTGGGGGTAATTCTATTTCTACATCTGCCCCTTTTATATTCTGTCTTGGACGCCAAAGACTGCGTCACCTTCTCCTATCCGCATAGTTACTTGCTCAGTCGCGCTCTGCAGGAGAATCGTATCCCTCTTTGGTCGCAGGTGCTGAATTATCCTATGCATGCGGAAAGCCAGGGCGGATATACTTACCCCCTGCATCTACTACTGAACTCCATCACCGCCCCCTGGCTGGCTCACAATCTGGACATTCTCATTCATCTATTATTAGCCGCAGCAGCTACATACGCTTTCATTCGCTTAAAAGGTCCCCGACCGGCGTTTGCCGGTCTGGGCGCCCTGGCTTACGCCCTATCCTCTCACTTCACCATCCGTCTAGGAATACTACCCTTCGTCCAGGGCGGAGCGTTTCTGGCCATCTTCTTTTTAATCGTAGCCCTCTATCATCGCCGCGGCGATTGGCGCTGGCTGATTGGTCTGGCAATTGCCTTCGGTCTGGCGCTGCTGGCCGGGCATTTCCAATTCACCACCTACGCTATGCTATCCGCTCTGGCTTTCCTAATCTGGGGAATTAAAGCGGAGAGCAAAGCCGAGCTGATGAAGCGGCTTTCGACGGTCGTCTGGGTGCCAATTCTGGGGATGCTCATCGCTGGAGTGCAGTTAATACCCAGCGGGGAACTGGCTCTGGCGAGCGGTAGAGGGAGTTTGGGGGACCTCTCCAAGCTGGATTTCTCCTGGTTGCCGCCTCAAGGGGTGAGCTTCATTATCCCCCAGTTCTTTGGAGAGGCGACCCATCCCAGTGTAATATCTCAGCATTCTGGCGCTTTGGATAGCTATTTTGGCGCGGGTAGCTACTTTGAAAGCACTTACTATGTGGGCATTATACCACTCATACTTTGTCTTCTTACTCTGGGGCTTCTGAGAAAGAAGGAGATTGACCGTCGTCCGGTAATCTTCTTCTGGGCACTGATAGGCATAGCCCTCATTCTGGCTCTGGGGAAGTTCAATCCCCTCTACTGTCTATTAAATCAACTGCCGCCATTTGGCTTCTTCCGCCATCCTCTACGCCTGCTCTTCCTGGCCTGCTTCGGCTTTTCAGTATTATGCGCTATCGGCGGAGAACGCCTTCTCTCCTCAGGAATTTCCGCTCGTCTTCGCAACTTCATTATTTTAATTATCCCGCTGGCAGTTCTGCTGGTCGTCGCCGGCTGGTTGGGAACATACTGTTACCACGACCAGCTTAGCACACTGATGGCGAAATATTTTTATAAAGGTGATGGCGGGCTTTCTCAAAATGGAGCTAT
>Ga0315289_10006563_pt1 | contig 17087 bp, 17 predicted proteins | sample YL17G11_40_MG_FD_203452 | JGI IMG/M metagenome (GOLD analysis project Ga0315289, IMG submission 203452) | Sediment microbial communities from Yellowstone Lake, YNP, Wyoming, USA - YL17G11_40 | ecosystem: Environmental > Aquatic > Freshwater > Lake > Sediment | place: USA: Wyoming | collected... | reverse complement strand
TCTCTCAGGTACATGGCTGTTGTATGGCTCTGCTCCTCTATCGCCCTGGGCAGACGCGATATAGGCCGCTTGTAGGTGAGATTCTTGTGCAGTGCATCCTGCAAGGTGGCATTAGGACAGAGCCAGCCGCAGAGCACCCTGCCGAACAGAAATGGAAAGATAGCGACAGTAAAAACATGAAACATACCCCAGAAGAGGAGCTCATGCTTGGTTCCCAGGATCCAGGTATTTGCCGAGACAGCGAGGTAAAGGGTGAAGACCAGGGTCTGAACGATGATACGAAAGTTTACAACCTCCAGCCTCGGCCGTTGGCTCGCCTTCTCAACTGCTTTTCCTGTCGCCAGCAGGAGTAAGGGTATCAGGCTGATCATGAGGGTAATTGCTGTGTAGAGAGGCTTGGATGCACCGGGTTCCTTCTCCATGAGAACCGATGAGCTGAAGATCGCAACTATCGCAGGGACAAGCCAGGTATGCGCTGCAAGCCGCGGGCGTCCCTGGAAGAACCTGAGCTGGAGGAGGTTAAAACAGCTCACGGCCAGTACAAAGAAGATCCCGAACTGGAGGCTCTTTGAAACGAAGATGCTGTAGAGATAAAAGGCAATGCCAGCAAAAAGGGCATATTTATGAATGTTGATGAATCGCTGTTTCGTGATTTCCATTATAGTAACCCTCCTTAATGAGAAAGAGACTGCTGCAGTTTGGGAAGTAACGCATTCCACTCAGCAGGGAAGATCATCAGACCAAGGGCAACAAAGAGGACCATAAAACCTGCACCGACAGCAAGAACACCCCATCTCCGTGAACGTGCTACACCTGTCCGACGTGACATCATCCACAGGGCGGTCATGAAGAAAACAAAGTTCATGGCAAGAAAGTTCCAGGGTCCACGGACAACACTATCTTTCAGTGTCTCTGGTGCTTGGGTAGTCAAACTTTCGACCAGTGTCTTGACCGCATGCGAGAGTGTCCCGTTTAGAACGGCTATGGGTATCATGCAGATTGCCGTGAAGCGGAGGGAGTCGATGTACTTGCGGTCGCGGAGCACCAAGTGGATAACCAGGGCCACAGCAGCAATAACCAGGAATCCCACTACTGCCCCGGCAGAGGTGGAAATCAGACGTTGCAGATACACATTGTCAGTATGAATAAATTGTTTTAAGAACTCCGCACCATCAATGAGGAAGGGGGGAAACATGGCACGGAAGAGGTCAACGGTCTTTTCATCTGCAATCCCCCAGGATTTTCCGAACATGTAGCCGGGGATAAAGATCTCGAGGATCCGTGCCCACCTGGCAAGGGGTGTTACATAACGGGTCTGTTCCTCCATAGTAGTAACCTCCGATTCTAAGAGACCGCCCGGACTTACGGGTTGGTCTGTTGCTTTCCCTGTTCAGCAGGCGCAGGAGGTGTCCCACCCTGCTGCCGGGGTACGGCCGGCGCTTCTTCCTTCTTTGCTATCCCCATCTGTTCCTGTAGTTTATTGAGATATAGAAGTTCCTCCTGTAATTCCTTGATCTCGTTCTCTATGGTTGGCTTCTCATATTTTACATAGAAATCCTGAGGCTTTCTCCACTGACCATTACCTGGCAATGTCATAATGATAATAGAAAGGGTTATATACAGGAGACCTCCCATAACGGTCTTCTTTTCAACGGTTGCAGCTTTCCTTGCCACATAGAGAACAACAATGGTCAGGACCAGGAATACAACCAGGATGGCATTGGCAATCTTGGGCATCATATCAACAGGAACCCTTAAAGAATAATTCTCCATGTAGAGTTCAAACGACCAGATCCCCAGGAAGATGAGCATGAGGAAGAGGAAGCGGTTTGCAACTACCTTTGTCCGCCATAAGATGTGGAGGAGTATCCAGAATGCCGCAACATAGATGTAGGATCCCAGAAGTTTAATATTAACTCCGCTAAACTGCAGAATAATGCCCTCAGGCACCCGTATTGAGGCAATCTCTCCCAGCACCTGCCACATCATAATTGCACACGCATAGGCATACTGGTAAGCCTTGTTCTCCTCAGTCACCGTGCACACCTTGTAGAAAAGGGCGAGTACGACAGCAGATAATAAGGGGAACATAACAAGATTATAATTTGCGATAGGCCTCATCCTGAAAGGTAAAAATAGCAGGAGAGATACGACAAAATAGAGAATACCTGCCACACCAGTAGCAATAGCTCTTAACATGGTCTTTCTCCTTTATTTAGTTTAATAAATATTGAATTTACCTCGGAACTTAACGTGGAGCTATTATCAACGACGACATGATGTTCGTCAGGAAAAGTGAAATTAATCATTTGCATAAACGGCATATTATAGATTTGCATAACATACCAAACTGAGATTTTATGTCAAGATATTTCTCTTTTCTGATTGGGGAAATAATTAGAGGCAAGACCTGCACCCGGGACACTTCATACACCTTTCGCTCCGCTGGACAGAACAGTGATCAATCTATCATTATTTTTTATTCAATACTACGTCAGAGTTATAAGAAAGAGTCTTTTTTATCTTATCAAGAGCTCCGAGAGTTTCCTTTACAATCTGTTCATTTGGTTTAAGTTTTTTATCATCGTACTGAGTGGCAAAATGTACATGACCCAGAAATTCCCCCCCTTTACTTTTAGCTAAATCTTCCATGCCCTTGTTCTTTCCCCGCAACCAATTTTTGAAAAATTTCTTCGAATAAGGGGCATCATCGCCGTACCCCTCATACTTGTCCAGTCTAATATTGGCAGTGGTAAGAAGTAAGATTTTCTTGCCAGCAAAGTTATGAGCCTCAATCAAGGTATGAATTGCGGGGCTCAGTTTCCATTCCCAGATCGGTGAGGCAATGATGATATGGGTATAGGGAGAAAAATCAATTTGCTTCGGTTCGATATCCGTGTGCCGGTCGAAAGCAGCATCCAGTGAGCCACCACTATATCCCACTCCTCCAGATCGATCCTTTTTATCTTTAATTTCAATAGCGGTAGCACCCAGATTTTTCTGTAACGTCTCGCAGACCAGTTTTGTCTTACCTGTCCGGGTATAATAGACGATCAGGACGTTCTTGCCCGTATTTTGAGCGAGCGAGAGCAGCGGGATGAAAAGAAAAGAGATGATGATAAATAAACACATCCTCTTTTTTGTTAAACTTATTTGTTTCTTTTTCATTGTCATTTCCCTCCTTGAATGAACTAATAAACCTTAAAGCATCTGCTACACGAACATTTGACCTGATCATTATGGAGGCAAACTATGAATAAATTATGAAATAAATGTAAAAAAAGTGTAATTTTTAAAGGGATAGAAAAGGGCATAAAAGATAGAGAGAAAGTTATAATTGTATCTTTACAGAACCTGGAAGAGGGGCAGAACATTGCATAAGGAAATTCTTCCCCTCCTGAGGAAGAATGAAAAAAAGTGTGAACTCTGCTGAAAGAAGGGGATTAATGACTTACATAGTTGTTATAGCAGCTAATCACATCCGTCCATGTTGCCTGACTGCTCACGTATGTATTATACTTTGATATGACATCACTCCACGTCAAACACCCAGGCAGTTGCACTGTCCCGATCCGGAAGACCCCTTCGCTGATCAGCTTGACCTTCAGGGTAAAACGGTAGTCTATCCAATTTGCGCCAGAGAGAAGGGAAGATGTAGTGTGACCGGTGCCGCTCAGGACATGGTCTGTCCCGTCCAGTTCGATCTCCTTCTGTATCGTCCATTAAAATGGACAAAATTTATAACATAAAAATAAAATTGCGTAAAGTTTTATATAAAGTTATTTAGTCTCATGATTCCATTCAGTATCTATACCTATACTATTGCATCCATTTGCTTGCACGTTTAATGCTAATCTTTTTTGCTTCCCCCTTCATTTCATTCCTATCTAACCACAGGGTTTTAATGATAAAGGTATCAATAACCTTGCCGCCTTTGGAAGTGATGACCTTGCTGTACTCATCGAGGGTTTTCTGCTGTATCCGGGCCGAGGCCACACCGAAGAGGATCACCTTCTTGCCGGTAAAGTCTGTCCTGTCAATGAAGGTGTTGATTGCCGGGGTGAGCTTCACTCCCCATCCCGGTGAACCGATAACGATCAGGTCGTAATCCCTGATGTTTACCTCCTTGGGGGAGATTTCAGTGATAGGATTTTTCTTGGAATCAATCATGCCGCCGATGTAGCCAAAAAAGCCTGACCGATCCTTCATATCCTTGATCTCCTGGATATCGGCTCCGAGGACTTCCCTGACTGATTCAGCAATCGCCCTCGTATTGCCTGTGCGGGAATAATAGACAACGAGCGCTTTCGGCTTCTTCACTGCCGGCTGTTCCTGGGGCCCGGGCTGACCTGTCGCCTGTGGGATACTGTAGTTCCACTGGGTCACCATGATGCAGAGCACTGCACAGAACACTAATCTTGTCAGAAAACGATACCTCTCCATTCCAGCTTCCTCCAATTCTTGATATTCATTCAGGTTAAAACAAAAAACGGAACTCCTGCAATCTAAATACAATCGAGAATCGTGTATCTTTATAGCATGAACACCAGAGTGTGTAAAATTCAAAAGATGCCCTCATACCGATTGACTTCAGCACGAACTATTGGTATTACTTTTTCATACCATCGGTGGAATAGGGAATGTGAAATGAAGAGAAAAAGAGTGGCGGTAACCATTTCTATCCCCCCGGAGATTGCTCAGGAATACGAAAGGCTTGCCCGCCAGAAGGCGAAAAACAGAAGCCAGCTCTTCCGAGATATGTTCCAGCTTTACAAAGAACAGGCGTTAGAGGAAGAATTCGCAAAGCTTCAGCGCTACGGGAGCAGGCTCGCGAAGAAAAGGGGCATCTTTACAGAAAAGGACGTGGAAAAGCTGGTATTCGAAGGGCGCTGAGATTGAAAGTCATCTTTGATACCAATATCTTCATCTCGGCGTTTGTGATCCCGGGGAGCAAGGCTGAAGAGGCTTACCGGTATGCCATAAAGGGGGCATTTTCCCCTGTGCGAACCTCGAATTCCGGGATGTCCGACTATTTAAACGATACAGATTCCGAAGCGGCTACCCCAATTTCATATAAAAAGTCAGGTGAAAGATCGGCACCGTTTTCCCAGACTATGGTGTCAATGTCTGGGTTTACCTGAACGGTCTTAAAGTAACTTATGTCTTTCAATGGTTGAAAAATCTCTCCTTCCAGATATGGTTTCATATCAACGAGTTTCGCAACTCCGTCTTCAAAAGTCAAAACTAATTTATATTCAGAAATGTATTTTACATCTCTCACGAAATGCATGTTACCCCCCTATACCAAAGGTTGAATTTTACGTAATGGTTTATTTTCCATGGCAAGTCTCCAATCTTCCGTTAATTCGTTCCTGTGCTCAAACGCCCACTCAAGTACGAGCGAGATAATTCGTTTCGGCAAATTTCCTTCAATAAGTCTGAGATCTTCGATAGAGAAAATCCCCGTCTGATTCTCGTACTTAGCATGAAAGTGGGGTGGCACGTGATCTTTATAGTATAATTGCAATTACGATTCCGAGGAATCTACATATCTCCGGCATATATTCGCTCAGGTCCTGTTGCTTATTCTATTATAAGACAGGACTTTACAGTATGCAAACTCATAAAAGACAAAATAAATCCCCCCCCATTTCCTTTTATTCCCAGGCCATGGTTTCGCCCTCACACTCAACCGCTTCCTCATAGCAAGCAACTACATCATCCCAGCTCACTTGACCATCGACATAGGCCTGATATTTTGTTATCACATCATCCCAGGTTGAGCATTCTCCCTCACACTCAACCGCTTCCTCATAGCAAGCAACTACATCATCCCAGCTCACTTGACCATCGACATAGGCCTGATATTTTGTTATCACATCATCCCAGGTTGAGCATTCTCCTTCACCCCCTTCCTGTATCACTATGAACATCTCCCCAGCAATGATTATCGTGCCTGTTCTTAAACTTGAACCTGTATTAGCTGAAACTGAGTAGTTTACTATTCCATTACCAGTCACGTTACTTCCAGAGATGATCGTTATCCAGGATTCAGTGCTCTTGGCTGTCCATGTGCAGCAACTCTGCGTTGAAACACTTACACTCTCTGTCCCTCCAGATGCAGGAAAGGATTGAGTGGTTGGAGAGATGGAGTAGATACAGGATACACCAGCCTGATAAACCATAAGGGTCTGCCCTTGAATGTTTATCGTGCCTGTTCTTAAAGTTGAACCTGTATTAGCTGAAACTGAGCAGCTTACCGTTCCATTCCCCGTGCCATTGCTCCCAGAGGTGATCGTTATCCAGGATTCATTGCTCGTGGCTGTCCAGGCGCAGCAACTCTGAGTTAAAACACTTACACTCCCTGTCCCTCCGGATACACCAAAGTATTGAGTGGTTGGAGAGATGGAGTAGGTACAGGATACACCAGCCTGATAAACCATAAAGATATACCCTTCAATGTTTATCGTCCCTGTTCTTGAACTTAAACTTGTATTTGCTGAAACTGAGTAGTTTACCGTTCCATTCCCAGTTCCATTGCTCCCAGAGGTGATCGTTATCCAGGATTCATTGCTTGTAGCTGCCCATGGACATCCACTCGATGCAGTTACACTTATACTGCCTGTCTCAGTCACATAACTGTGCGAGCGGCTTGTGGGAGAGATCCAATACATGCATATTCCTGTTACGGTTAGGCTTACAGACCTTGTTGTGTTCCCATTTCCATTGGTCACGTTAGTAAAGTTAACCGTATCACTGTAATGACCTGGTGGGAGACTGTTGGCATTGCTATTTATGGAGACTGTTACCGTTGTGCTCTCACCAGGTGCCAGTGACGAACCAGTTGAAGACAAACTCACCCATGTCTGTACATTTGATGCCGTCCAGTTAATCGAACTGCCTCCTGTGTTGGTAAGGGTATATGTCTTGCTCGATGGGCTGAATGGGCCACCTTCTGTGCCCGAGGCATTAAGTCCATCAGCAGGGGTAACTGAGAGAGCCACAGATGTTGCATCTACAGGCAAATTAATTGTTAGGGCAATTCCCGCAATAGTAAACTGTTCCCCTTTAGAACCAGTAGTAATAGTTCTGGGAAAACTGGATAAGGTAGAGGGGAAGGTATAACCGAAAGCACTGACGCGCAGATAATAGTTTCCGTCTATAGCATTAAACATATAATAACCATCTGTACCGGTTATATATGGGTTAGTATCCGAAGCATCAATCTCTACACCTGGCACACAGGGCAGATTTGTCGTAGCATTATACAAAGTAACCTGTGCTCCATTAATTGGACTATTAGTCACCGAATCAAAAACCACACCTGCAGGATCAATAAAGGTTACTTCGTGAACCTCTGAACTTAAATTGTTCGTAGTATCCATCACAAAGAGTTGGGTTTTCCCACTGGATAAATCCTGGTTTAAAGTAATCGTAAAATCTCCACTGCTATTACTTGAACCAACACCGACGATCTTTATTGGACTGGCCTTAGCGTACACACTAATGGGACAATTGGCAGTGGCTTTTCCGATTATCTGGGGTTTACGGTTAGTTATGTTTGTTCCGTCTTCAGGGCTTTCTATCTCTGGATAATTTAGGGGTAGACCTGAGACAACCTCCACTTCAACCGACTCACCTTCTATCTCATTGGCATAAATAGTTATGGTTCGGCTCCCAGGAGTAACCGAAACGTATTGAGAATAATACCCGTTGAAATCACTGGCGAGAGAATATTTAGTTACTCCATCTATTTTTATCTCAACCTGGGCATCTGCAGGAGCAGTTCCCATTACGGTAAAATTTTGAGGAACAACAGAGTTATTTTTGGGGGCTATAATTGTTGCTCCGGAGGGGATATTGAGGGTAGTAGAAGTGAGATTGGTAGAAATTTGCTTTGGGATACCACCAATTTTATAAGAGAATAAAGCAAAATTGGTTATCTCGGAGGCGAAAGATATTGTTGCATAGTCAGTTAAGAATAGGAAGGCAAAAATCAGGGTGAGAAACTTTAGTTCCTGAATTAACCTTCTCACATTTTTCTCCTATAATGACATCATTATTCAACCTTTACCCTGAATTTTACTATCCCGCTATCAACATCAGGAAAGGTGCCGTCGCAGGCAGTTGTGCTGTCTGTGCCTTCGTCATTATCCTGAGCGCCTACATCTCTGTTAAACATCCAGCGAATCTTCAATGGAGTGTTACTACCTTGATTATCCCAATGAGCATCCTGCCAGGAGGAACCGTCAAAATACCAGACCGTTACCGTTGCCCCTGTATGTGGTTGATTATCTATTTCTGCGGAATCTGTTAGATAGGTAGTACCCTGAGGTATCTCATCAATAATCACAAAATCTTCAACGAGTGAGGGCCCGTCATTATCATACTTAATCGTATAAGTAACAATCTCTCCTTTTTTGGCTTGCAGTTTATCAGTCTCTTTTAAGACCCTGGGTGCTTGGAGGGAAACCACAGTCACGGTAACCGTAATCTCTCCCCCAACCCCATACACCGGATTTACGCAGAAAGATAAAAAAAAGACAACCAGCCAGGAAAGAAGAATAAAGATATTCTTCTTTCTACCAAACATCTGATTATTCTCCCTATTGGCTGGTTGTCTTCATCTGGATGCGCACAAAATTTGACAGACCCTCTTCAGACTCAAAGAATAATATCCCTTCCCAGCGTTGATTAAGAAACTCTTGCTTCTTGGGGATATCTAAATCTAAAATTATCTCTTTCTGTTCGTCGGATCCGATTTTTATAGTACCTCTGTCAGTCTGGAGCCATTCTTTCTTCGGTATCCAGGAAAAATTAGGTGAAGGGATAATCACCTGGCTGCCTGGTTCTCCATGAGGTATAATTGAACTAATCTTATAACGATGCGGCTGTATATCATTGTTGTAAATCCTTATTTTAGAGATGCTTTTACTCCTGCCCAAAGCCACATTTTCCAAAGCTACTATCCCTGGCACAAGCCCCAAAAACCCTGCTGGCTTTTCCTTTACCTCACTTCTACTTTCTGTCTCAATGTAAAAGACTGGCGAGACTGCTAAAACCAGCCTTTCTTCAGCCTCGGGTCTTCCCTCCACATCTATTCCCACTGCCCATTTCTGGTTGCAGTATTTCTCTTCATTGGGAATACGCAGGAACATCTTTATCTCTTCTCCTTGATTTGCTGGCACCAGAGCCTCATTCTTCTCAAACCAGAACCAGGAAGGATCAGGTATCTGCATATAACCCTTGAGAACTTTTACCCCAACCTTAATCGGTTTATCCACCTTTATTGCATAGCGCCGTGGCTTATCGCTCTGATTGGAAATTTTAAAGCGCATCTTTATCGAGGAGTCCATATCGTAGAGCTGACCGATAGGAACTTTTTGGATTACAAGTCCTCCTGGCTCAACTGACAGACCCATCTCCTCCTTCTCTCCCTGAGCAGTTCCTTCAAGAATGAAAAAACTGCAGAGAAAAAGAAGGAGAAGGGGAGGAATTATCTTTCCCATTCTTCCCCTCCCATCCATCGAACGCTTCTCCATTCTTTTATGATGCAGTAGCCCTGCAAGTTACCGTAATTGACTGCTCGGTACCCACTGTGGTTAGAGCAGGAGCAAAGAAGTAAAACCAGAGGTTTCTGGCTTCTGACGCTGGCGCAGCCAAAACTTTAACCAACAATGGTACATTGACGGTGACTACAGCACTCTCGGGCGCTGGCAACTTCACCAACGGCGCAACCGGTACCCTGAATTTCAACTTCACCGGGGCGCTTACTCTTGGAGGTACGTTTGACGCCTCTACCTCCGGTAATACGGTCAACTGGGGTGCAGCCGGTGCGGAGACCGTCAAGGCAGTTACTTACCACCACCTTACTTTGTCAAACAGCGGAGCAAAAGACATAACCGGCCTCTCCACCGTTAACGGCGATCTGACTCTTTCAGGAACAGCTACTACTACCAACAGCGGCACTCTGGTCGTAGCTGGGACTTTAACCACCACTGGGACGACGTTTACCAATAACGGCACGTTAACCGTTACCACCGCCTTAAGCGGCACAGGCGGCCTGACCCAAGGAACAAATAGCATTTTAAATCTTGGGGGTACCTGCACAATTACCACGCTAACAGCTACTGCTTCTGGCAACACGCTTAATTATACTGGCGCTAGCCAAACTGTTAAAGCGGTTACCTACCTCAACCTTACCTTAAGCGGCAGCGGAATTCCAGTTTTAACTAGTGTGACCACGATTAATGGCAACTTAACGCTTTCCGGCACTGTTTCTGCCACCACCGCTGCTGATATGATTGTTGGCGGCAATTTAGATGTTGGTTCAGGCACCGCCTTGACCTTAGCCGGCTATACCTTTTCTGTTACTGGAACAACTTCAGTTGCTGGCACCTTGACCAACTCCTCGGCTACCGGTACTAAAACATTTAGCGGGGACGTAACTATTCAGACAAACGGTGTCTGGAATGAAACAGCGGCTGCAGTAATCTCATACGGTGGAAGCCTAACCCATAACGGTACCACTTTTACCGCCAGTACCGGTACCCACACATTTACCGGCACGAACAAGACGATCGGCGGCAGTAGCGCCATCGCCATTCCCAGCCTCACCATTAATGGTACCACTACAAACCAAAGCACCATTGGCTTAACAGTCAGTACTACTTTAGCTGGAGCCAGTACTCTTACCAATGACACCAACGCTATCTTAAACATCGGAGCAGCCACTGTCGGCCCTACCCTCACCGCTATCGCCAGTAGCAACACGGTCAATTACAACAGCACAACGCAAGGTCAGACGGTGAAAGGCACAACTTACGTTAATTTAACTATTACTAAGTCAGGTCAAACTGCAACACTGGGCGGTGACACCATAGTTAATGGCCTACTCAACATAAGCGCCGGTGCCTTAGATGTTGATAATACCAATAATTATGCTTTACATTTACATGGTGACTATACCAATAACGGTACTTTTACCGCCCAGGCCGGCACTGTCACTTTAAGCGGCTCGGCTAAACAAACCTTATCTGGTACTATGACTAACAGTTCCGCTTTTTACGATTTAACGATAACGAATAATTCTGGTTCCTACGGGGGCAGTTGTGGCAGTATTACTCCCAGTGTTGATTTCAATGCGGCTGCTACTGTAACTCATAACTACACTATTACTACCGCTTCCGTAAAAGTAGAATATCAAACGTTAGCCACTTATACCTTTACCAATATTAATTGGAGCGGCTCTAATGGCAATCCCATAGTTTTTCGTAATTCAGAGGAAGCCAATAAATGGAATTTAAATGTTTCCGGCACCCAGACAGTTCATTATGTTGATGTCAGCCGCTCCGACGCCTCTGGGGTCAACCAAATTAATGCTTATGATGGTACGAATACCGACTGTAATAATAATACTAAATGGGCCTTTTTAGGTGATTGGGGCGGTAGCTACTGACACTGTGCTCATGGTAATGCTGTTGGTACCGCCAATGGCTTGGTCATTGGTGTCAAAAGTATACGTGGCCGTGGCGCCCCAGGTATGGGCCACGGCGCTGTTGTTAGTCAAGCCCCCGCGGAAAGTGACCCCTGCATTTCCCGCTGAGTTGTTCCACGTACCGCCAGAGTTGATAGTGACCGCGCCGTTCAAGATCTTGGTACCGGTGGCAGAGGAGACTGCGAAAGTGCCAGTAATGGACGTAGTTCCCGTGACGGTTAAGTTGAAACCGGCGGCAGTAAAGGTGGTGCCAGTACCGACATCAAGATTACCGCTAATCGTTAAACCGACTACGGTGATGGTGGTAGCGGTGCCGGAGAGGGTGAGGTTTCCGCCAATTGCTGTTGTTGATGTGCCTAAAGTTTTGGCTCCACTGCCACTCAAACCAAGATGATGATAGGCGTTGTTATGAATTGTTTGCGCCGTGCCGGTGTAGTTCACGGTATTCCCGACGGCAGTGGCAGTTAAAGTAGTAATTGCTGAGGCAGCCCCAATATTCAATGTTCCGGTCGCAACGTTAGTAAAGCCACCGGCGCCGCTTAAAGCCGTTGTCGCCGTGACAGTTCCGTTATTAGTTAATGTGCCGGCAATGGTAAGCAAAGTGCCTACTGTTAAAGTATTGGAATTGGCAATTGTTCCAGAAATACTGACGCTGGGAATAACTGTTGCGGTTGAACCGCTGATTGTTTTGCTGGAACCGGAAAAAGTGTGCGTTCCCGTATTGGCGGTCCAGGTGGTGGCGTTATTGGTTAAGCTGCCACCGAAGCCAACAGCCATCGACGCCGCGGTTTCGTTCCAAACACCACCGCTATTGACGGTTACATCACCGGTAAAAGTTTTCGTACCGGTACCCGAATTGGCGTCAAAAGTTAAAGTTCCGCTAATAGTAGTTGCCCCGCCAACCGTAAAAGCGTTTCGACCGATAGTTCCTCCTGAAGATGTAACGGTCAATGTGCCACTGGTAACGGTTAGGGTGCCGGTTGCTGAGCCGCTGACTATGCCTCCACTGATAACCAGATTGCCACTGACAGTGAGAGTATTTGCTTGTCCCCAATTAAGAGTTCCATTGATAGTAAGATTGTTGCAGGCGCCTGGATTGCTATTCATAGTAACAGTATGGCCGGCAACGATAGTTACATCGTCACCTGAGCCTGGTACTTGGCCGCAACTCCAGGTGCCTGCCGTTTTCCAGTTGCCGCTACCTGTAGAATTACAGGTTAAGGCTTCTGCTCTTTGGATTTTAAATGGAAAGCCAAAAAAAGCCCAGAATGCCACTATAAAAAAGATAGAAAACTTTAACCAAATAGGGGTCAGGTCTTCACATTTCACTTAGCAATTCCTTCTCAACACCGGCCACAATCCGTGCCAATCTACCATCTCGCCTCAACTCTTTCTCCATTCTCGACACAGCTTGACTTACTGCGGTGTAACCAATACCGAAACATTTTCCAATTTCTTCATTGCTCTGATCTGTTCTCTTTCTGAATAGATAAAGAGAGATCTTTCTTGCAAGATTGTCACGCCGGCCGGTTGCCCTTATCTCTTCTTCGTCAATCCCAAACCTCTTTGTCACGGCTTTCATTACGTCTTCGAGAGAGACGCCTTTCAAGAGCCTTTTACTCTCAGGTATCTCCCTATGCTTTTTTAAGTTTAACCTCTTCGTTATATCCTGTGGGACAGCCTGACACATCCCCAAAAAAATTATCAATACCCGCCCCCGCAAGAGGTTCTCAAATTATGTAAATAGGCTCTTTTACCCAAAGACTTCATCCAGCGTTTTGTCGGGATGAAGTCTCTTCAGGAAGTCTGCACAGGGGACACAGAGGATGGTATCTTTCATAAGCCGTTCTTTTCCGCGGTAGAGCAGAAAGGTCTTGCTCTTTGGATATTCCTCTTTGAAAGCTCGAAGTCCGTTCAGGTCGCCCGGATGTATCGTTTTTGCATTTATGACTTACCTGTACCACGAGGGCCAAAGAGGAAAAAGCTTGATTTTGGTGGTTGGAAATATCTGTCTATTATTTCCATTTTGCGCCTCAAAATGGAATTACTGGCTTCAATATACTATGCTTATTTGTCCCGGTCAAACAGATACATAAAAAACACATGAAGCGGATAGATTTATTTTTTGCACTGCAAGAGTTACTTGCCTGCACTGAGCGCCTCCTTGATCTTTACACCAAGGCTTCTTGCTTCATCCATGACATCTTTCTTCTCTCTGACATCCCCCATCCCAGCAATTGCCCCGAGCTTTCCAACGAGATTCATATCACCGAAACCTACGAAGCTCTCCATCGTTTCAAGGGCCCGTTCCACCCCATGACCTGCGACTGCTGACACGATGGCAGCAGGTTTGCCTGCGAGGGGTTTCCTGCCATGCCCGGGCATAGTAGATTCCTTCCCGATCCCCATGTAGCCGAGGGCGATGCTCCTGTCCATCATGCTCTTTACCAGCCCGGATACATCGCCGTAATAGCAGGGAGAGCCTATGACCATGGCTTCGCACCCTATCATCTTTTTGTAAAGGTCAGTCATCCCGTCCTTTTGCCAGCAGTTGCCCTCGCGAGCGCACCTCATGCACCCGTCACAGTAACCAATATTCAGGTCGATGAGCCACACCAACTCTGTTTGAGAGCCCGTTCCCTTCAAGACCTCTTCAACGAGGGCACCAGTATTCCCCTCTTTTCTGCCGCTTCCGCATATTCCAAGTATCATTTTATTCTCCTTTCCTGATAATAAGTTTTACAATTCTCCTGCACGGTTATCTTACAGAAACATCTAAGAACCAGTACCCATCACGGAGGACCTGCTTTCCCATCTCAAGCTGAATCGGATGAGAGAAGATCGAACCATCGGTAACCACCGTGTGGTACTCTCCTTCCTCCCCTGATGCATCGATCCCTTCACGATCAATTTCCTCAATCACACTCGCATTGAGTACCTTGCCCAGAAATCGTCTGTCCAGCACGCCATCCTTGACGGTGACGATCGTTGCCGTAAAGCCGGCCCCGAGCAGCTCTTCAAGTAAATCGCGCCGGGCCTTCTTCCAGAGGGGGAGGTGCGATTGAAGAGCGACAGATGAACATACACGCTCTACCCACTTACGATGATCATCCATGTCGATATCACCGAACACCCCGATCTCAATCCCATCTTTTTTCAATTCCCGGAGGGCGGAGATAAATTCTCTCTCATAATCGTCCCACGTTGCTGCACGCGTAACAAGGGGAATACCGAGTTCCTCGGCCTGCTTTTCTATGACGGTGATATGAAGGCCGTGTGACCTGCTCCGTTCACCGCCTTCTGTCAGCATGGTCAGCAGGAGCCGCGGCCTACCCCCTTCCCTGAGGGCGTGATACAGTGCAAGGCACGAATCCTTCCCCCCACTCCACGAGCAGAAGAACGGTTTCAGCGATTTAAGGGTCAGGTCTTCACATTTCACTTAGCAATTCCTTCTCAAAACCGGCCACAACCCGCGCCAATCTACCATCTCGCCTCAACTCTTTCTCCATTCTCGACACAGCTTGACTTACTGCGGTGTAACCAATACCGAAACATTTGCCAATTTCTTCATTGCTCTGATCTGTTCTCTTTCTTAATAGATAAAGAGAGATCTTTCTTGCAAGATTGTCACGCCGGCCGGTTGCCCTTATCTCCTCTTCGTCAATCCCGAACCTCTTTGTCACGGCTTTCATTACGTCTTCGAGAGAGACGCCTCTCAAGAGCCTTTTACTCTCAGGTATCTCCCTATGCTTTTTTAAGTTTAACCTCTTCGTTATATCCTGAATGAAGTTATCGTCCCCAAGAATCAACCCGGCTTTGAGGCTTCCAAAGGGACTTACTTTTGAGGCCACTCCCTCATCCACGAATCTCCTGTATAACCTTCTGGCAACCGACCTATCTCCCGAAAACTGCCCGAGGATCCAGTCACAGGTAATCAATCCACCACCTTTTGTCCGTCCTATGTATTCCGGATAACTGCTCCATTTATATTCATCCGGCTTTTTGACGAGTCCGGCTTGCACGGGATTCAAATGGATATATCGGCTTACCGAATGTAAATAACTTTCCTTTTCTATGAGAAGCCCCCTGTATCTACCCTGAAAGAGGTGTCCCGCCCTCTTGTATTCCTTGTTGAAGTATCCTGTATAGGTAGTGTTTAAGTAATGTATCGCTTTCGCAATATTGGCTTTCGGAGTCTCGATGAGAAAGTGATAATGGTTCTCCATCAGGACATAGGCATGAATAATGACACCGTATCTACGAGGAAGGTCAGACAGGATTTGAAGAAATTTCTGGTAATCCCGTTCATCCCTGTAGATTGGATTCTTTTCATTTCCTCTCGCCGTAATGTGGTAGAGAGCCCCGTCATACTCAATTCTTAATGGCCTGGACATAGGGTGCCTTTTATAACAAATTCTTAGTTATGTCAAGTGTGAAGACCTGACCCCATTTTTCTTTTTAGCCAGGGTCAAGCAAACACTGCATAAAGCGTCCAGACCGCTATCCCTATCCAGATCGCCATGGCTAACCAGGCCTTGCGAAACATCCCCGATCGTGTGCCGGACATTTCCTTTCCTAAAATGAGAAATTCCCTTGAATAGGGAACCAAGGTTAATCCCATTAACATCGAGGTAAACAACATCACCGCAGCTACCTGTACGATATTCAAGCTCCTGAAAATAATGTAGCCAGTAATGACTGCCAGCAGTACATACACTATTGTCGTATATGCGTAGTTGCTCAATACGGGCTCTACCCATTTCATCCAGAGTTTTGGATTAAGAGCAACAGTTAACAGCTTTACCAAAACCATGATCGCAAAGATGGTAGCTAAAATCTCAATCGGCGTCATTTTAACCCCCCTCCCCTATCAGTAATTATCGCCTCTTTATTGCCGACTCATAGTTTTACAAGCTGTGGACCAGGTCCACGAGGTATTTCAGCTTTTCAAATGGAGTGTCCATAATTACCCAGCCGCCGAGGCTGAAGATGTGGGCAGGAGCACTCTTTCCCTCTTCTGCAATCTCCCGCACCCTCTTCTCAATCACCCTATCCGGCCCAAAGAGGAGATAAGGCTCCATGTTTCCCAGAACGGTTTTCTTCCCGCCAGTTCTTTTGATACCATCTGCTAAATTGATGGTCCAGTCAAACCCGATGATATCTACATTCAGGTCAGCAATGGGAGCAGAGAGGAAACTTGTTCCGTCTGTATGGAAGAATATGGGGACCTCGGGAGTTTTGACGGCATCGACTATCTGCTTGATGTAGGGAAAGGCAAACTCCTGATAATGTTTCGGGGAAAACCAGGCCGGGCCCAGGTCAAGGATCATAATTACATCTGCCCCGGCTTTTATCTGGGCAGGGATGAACCTGATGCACATCTCGGTCAGCTTGCCAAGAAGCGCGTGGAGCGTTTTGGGGTCAGTAGCCATCATCCTTTTCACCTTATCAAAGGGAATGGGAACCTTACCTTCTACGATGAAAGAGGCCATGCTGAATGGACCGCCCACCCAGCCAATGATAGGAACCCTTCCCTCAAGCTCCTTCCTGGCCATCCTCAGGGCATTCAGCCAGATGGGCATTCCTTCCT
>Ga0315289_10006562_pt1 | contig 17089 bp, 19 predicted proteins | sample YL17G11_40_MG_FD_203452 | JGI IMG/M metagenome (GOLD analysis project Ga0315289, IMG submission 203452) | Sediment microbial communities from Yellowstone Lake, YNP, Wyoming, USA - YL17G11_40 | ecosystem: Environmental > Aquatic > Freshwater > Lake > Sediment | place: USA: Wyoming | collected... | reverse complement strand
TTGCTCGCTGGGTTGAACAGCTTTTCGATTTCGTATTGGGCCAACACAAACAGCGTAAGCGCATTTCAGCAACATGTTACCTTGGCTAGCTGGAATGGATCGGCAATGCACGCCCAATCTCGGCTTTACTCTCAACAGCCAGCAGGAGCAAGCGGAAACGTAGATTTTGCTTACTGGGGTGCCACCGGAGGCTACGTCGCAGTTCTTGCGCCGCTGACCAACGGGTCCTGGATCCATTGGACGATTACGCTAGACTACAATGCTGGTTCTGGAATCACCACCCTAAGCATTTACAAAAATGGGTATCTAGTTGGATCCAACACGAACAGCATCGGGATTGCGAAAACAGGTACGATCCCATTGCTCGTTGGCGGGATGCCCTGGGATTATTTTGGGACGAACCAACGGCTGCATCAAGCAAATGGAAAGTTTGACGAGATCGCCATCGCCAACCGCGCCTGGACCGCCGACGAAGTACGCTTCCTCTATCACACCGGTTATCCGGTCCACTACGACGAGGTGCTCGCCGAGTCCCTGGTGGCAATCGGGGCAACCGCGATGGAGGGCGTCCAGAATCTGGGACAGTTAGAGCCGAGCTATGTATTCGAGCCAGTGACTAGCTTCGAGGCGGTGACCGGACCTGCACAGAAACAGATCACCCTATCCTGGGTCAACCCGGTACACCCCGAATTTCTGGAAGTCATTGTGCGTCGATCGAAAACGGGGTACCCAGCCTCCCCTGGAAGCGGAGACCTGGCCTACTCGGGATCGGGTACTGGATTTGTTGACGCTGATCTGGACCCGGCGGAGCTGTACTACTATTCGGTCTTCGCCTATGACATTTACCATTCTTACTCAAACGCGGTGCAGGAGAGTGCTGTCACCCAGGAGCTGGATAGGGCGAAGCTCACCGCTTGCGTAGCCATTGCCAAGGATCGCGTGCGCGCTACTTTCGACCAGACCATGCGGCTGGGCGAGGGGGACGAGACCGACGTGCTGGTGCCCGCCAACTGGGACTTCGACACCTTGGCCCATCCAGTGGTCGCGCAGTCAATTGCGCTGGCCCAGATCTCCCCGACCATCATCGACATCACCCTGGACGGCGAAGGCACGGCCGGCGAGGAGTACACCGCGACTGTAGCCGCCACCGTGCAAGCAGAAGATCTTCGCACCATGGACGCGGCCAGCCGCTCCAAAGTATTCACCGGGCTGGGCGAGATGCCACAGCTTACGCTGGCAACGGCTATCAGATTATTTCGGGTGGTGGTGCAGTTCAGCGAACCGGTGTTGGGGGCCGATGATCCGGACAACTACGAGATCGTCGGATTGGTGATCTCCTCGGTACATCTGCACAACGAGACATTGCACCAGTACGCGCTACACACCAACCAGCAAACAGCGGAAGCCGACTATACGGTGGTGGCTAGCGGGATCACCGATCTGGCCGGCGGGCCGATCGACCCCGACCACGACAGCTTCGCCTTCACGGGCTATATGCCCACCAGTTCCTTCGCTTCCCGGCCACAGGATCAGGGACTCATCGAGGCGCTCACCGGCACGATCGGGGAGGCGGCGACCGAAATGGGTGGGCTCATCTCGACCAAGCTCACGTCGGTTGTGGCGTCCGGAATAGCCATCCTCCCAGTCGAGACCACCGAAGGCTGGGCGAATTCTGGAAAATGCGCGGTCGAGGGCGTGGCCTACACCTATTCTGGAAAGACCATCACCACCCTGACTGGCCTCAAGTACATCCGGGGCGGGGAGGAACAGACCGGCGCGGCCATGCTCCATCACATCGAGGCAGTCGTGACCGATATCTCGCTCGAGCGGAGCTACCTCAACAAGCTCCGTCGGGCGCTGCTTCTTGACTACGCCGCCGAGGAGGATCTGAATGTCCTCGGGAGAAACTTCGGGCTCACCCGCCACCCGGTATTCACCGAAGATGATATCTACCGCGAGGTCATCCGCGGGATGGCCTACAACCCCAAGGGGTCCATGCTCGGGTTGGAGCTAGCGCTCACCGGCATGGCCGGGGTGGGCAATTTCGAGGTCTACGAGGATCTCATCCGCTACCCCTGCCAGGTGTTTGTCCGGCTCACCGGAGAAGCGCTCATCCACTCCGCGCAAAAGGGCATGGGCAAGGCCTGGCTGACCGATGAATACTACGATGCGCTGCGGGGCACGGCCGATACGCTGGACCTATCGGCAACACCGCTTTCTGTTTATGGGGTACAGCTCAAGTCGCTTCAGGAGGTTTTCGACTTCCGCGAGGATCGTCCGAGCGACGTGGTTTACCCCTACTACCCGGGCATCACCCCGACCAGTGCCTTCACCTACGCCGGCGCGCTCGCGGAGGGCACTTCAGTTGCGGTGGAGAACGGCCAGACCAAACTGACTGCGGGAAGCGCTGGGACGGTCTTCTACCGGATGCTCGACACCCAGGGAGCCCGCGTAACCGCGGAGTCGGACTGGGCGGTAGCGTTGCTCCTGTCCATCCCTACGGCGGCCAGCCTGAAGGTCGGGGAGCTGGAGCAGGCCTCGCTCGCGGTATTCGACGGCGCTTGCCGGATCAGCGTGGGGCTCGAGAGCAACCTCGCCTTCGGACTGTTCGCCACCTCGGGCGGCGGGTTCCTGGACGCGACCGTGACTCTGGCCCGAGATACCTACTACAGCGTCGAGGTGAAGAAGACCGGGGACTGGGTGGAGTTGCACGTCAACGGCCAGCTCATCTCGCGCGTGGCTTACGCCGACTTCTCCGGGGCCACCACCACCGAGCATCGGATCGAACTGGGCATCCGCGGCGCTCCGAATTCTGGAATGACGCTCTGGCTGAAGCAGCTGCGGGCGAGCATCCAGACCTTGACCGACTACTGGAGCGGCCGAGGAGACGACGGTAGCGTGGACGACGCGAGCCCCACGACGCTCACCATCGGTGGGGCGACTCACGACTTCCTGGCCGGGGACGTGGGCAAGCCGCTTCGCACCTACGGGTCGGCGGCGATCAACGACCAGGGCGGGAACAACAACGGCCGCTGGCGGGTGGCGACCTACGTGAGCGCTACCGAGGTGACCCTGCGCGGAGCCGAGTGCGCAGACGCCCAGACCAGTTCTGGAACCCCGACCAAGATCACCACCCCCCTGGTGGACGGTCGCGGCCAGTTCGTCTACCCCGATGACCTGGGAAAAAGCATCGTGATTTCCGGCTCTACCCACGGGAAAAACGGTATCTACCTGATCACCAAGCTCTTTGACCCGGACACCACGGTTGACTACGCCACCGAGCACATTTCTGGAACTGCGCGGGCCCATACCTGCCAAGTGGCCGCGGCGACTTTCGTGACCGAGACCGATCTAACCTGGGAGCTGCGCCCGGATTTCATCGACGAGCCGAGCCTTCCTTTCGAGATGAACGGGGCGGGGAGCTTTTCTGGAACGATACTGACCCTGCGCGAGCCGCTCTGGAAGAACGATCTGATCATGGAGATCCTCGCGGTCGACGAGCACGCCTCGCAGATGCTTGTCGATCAGAGCTGCATCACCCTGGTCAATTCCGAAGGACCGCCGCCGACCTACACCTATTATCCATGGTATGTGGTGGACCCATTGGGTATGCTGAGGCCGTTTGTGGATCAACTCACAGCGGCCGGCGTAGTGCCCGAATACTTCATAGGAGACGAGCTATATGGCTACTGACCGCCTACGAGTCGAAGGGAACGAGCGGCTGGATCTGGCTGACTTCCAGTTTGCGCTCGGAGACCAGACGCTTGCCAACCACCGCCAGCTGCTCTCCCAGCTCATTTGCTCGCCGACGCGAGAGCGCAAGTGGGTGCTCTCCGGGTTCGCCATCACCAGCCCGACCGGTACCCAGGTGCAGGTGACCAAGGGCCGCGGCCTCTTTGCCGAGACGCGCTCGGGAGCGGTCTACTACGGCATCCTCACGACCGAGGGCGGCGCCACCAAGATCGTCGACATCAACACCTATCCAACCGGCCTCTACGGGGTTTACGTCCGATTCGACGAGGTGGAGGGGAGCTTCCAGCCGCGAATTTTCTGGAACGCCGCGGGGCTCGGCTCGGAGTACACCGAAACCGTGGCCGCCCGCTACCTGGCCGACTGGTCGTTGCGAATTGAGGCGGCGAGTCCTGGAGACGAGTGGCTCCAGATCGGCACGGTGAACCGCGGGGACATGGCCCTGGTCGACATGCGGGACTTCTATTTCGAGGGCCCCGTTGATGGGAGCTACGCCTCCGGCTGGTCGACCGACGGGGGAGGTGGCGCCAACGATCGCAGCGCCGACCGCAAGACCTACGGGGTCACCGACTTCCAGCAGTTCTCGGCGGCCACCCGCCAATGCCTGGAGGACATCAAGGGCCGTGGGCTCCGGCGCTGGTGGGAACGGGACATCGGCGGGATGAACCTCGGCTTTGATGCTGCGCCAATCGAGGACCGCCTCGCGCTCGGAGACGCGAACTTCTTTCTGGACGGGGGCGCCACCAAGCGCTGGCAGTTCGCCCCCGACGATCACCTGACCTACGACCGCACCGGCAACGCGCTCACGCTCGCCATCGGCGCGGCCATCCACAACTGGGACGCGACCTCCCAGTCACCGGAGACCACCGACGTGGTCGACCTGGGCAAGGCGGGCAAGCGCTACAGCAAGCTCCACCTGGGCGGGGATGCGCGTCTCTCCCGGGCGGCAGCTGGAGCCGGAGAGCGCAACTGGCAACTCTCCATCGCCGACGTGGGCGGCTTCGAGACCCTCCAGCTCGGCTCACAGAGCGAGGCCTGGGACAGCTTCGCCGCCGCGCTCTCCATCACCCGGGCCGCGGACGCCGGAACCATCACCAAGCTCACTCTACCCAACGGGCTCTACTACGACGTGGCCAATTACGCGCTGTGCGCGAATACCTCCAGCGGCAGCCTGGGCAAGACCGGCGAGCGTTGGAAGTACGCCTATATCGACACCCTGGTGACGAACAGCATGCAGGCTCCCAACATCACCGCCGAGACGGCCTTTCTCCCCGACGCAAATGACGGGGCGAACCTGGGAGCAAGCGACAAGTATTTCCTGAACGGGTGGGTGACCAACCTCACCTTCACCAACGGCGTGGTCAACACGGCGCTCAAGCCCGATATCAATATGGGGGCAGATCTTGGGGATGGCAGTACCTATTTCGGATATGGTTTTGTCGATATCCTGTATCTCGGCACCGGCGCGGGGAAAGGCGTTGCCACTCACCTGTACCCAACCACCAACAATATGCAGCATTTTGGGACTGCTGATTACCGGTGGGCTTATGGCAATTTCTCGCTGGGCTTGACGGTTGATTGCCCCACCGAGGCAACCGTATTCACCACCTGGGGGTCAGGAACAACAGACGGACGTAACTGGGGAGTGACCGCTGATACAGTATGGCGGCTGCGGTTATACGATGCTACATGGGCCAATCCTGTAGACGCGCTATCCATTACCCGATCGGGCACCACCCCCATTGCGATCAACTTCGGGGCGGCGGTGATTGCTGGATATGATATCGCCCCAGCAACCCCCGGAGCTTGCAGCGTCGGAATTTCAGGGACGCGTTTCGGAGCAGGGTACTTTACTCGGGTCTATTCCACCTATCTGGCCAACCAGGGTGTGGACATCACGCTAGAAGACAACATCGTCCCCTATTCCACACGCTATCTGGGCACCGAGGCCCTGCCCTTCAGCAGCGTGGTCTCTAACCATTTTACCGCTTGCTCCACCGCGCCATATTTTGCGTTCTGCGACACAGATGCAGCCTTGGTTGACCAGCGCTGGAGAATAACCGCCGATGCTGCATGGTTGCATATACAGACCATGGATGGAACCGATACTACCCCGGCAAATGTTGAGTCTTTCCTGCGCGTAGGAGTAGCGCCTTGGATACAGCGTATGGAGTCGGTGTATGTGCAACCGCGTGCGGATCTTACTTCCCGGTTAGGGGATACTACTAGATGGTGGGCGTATTGTTTTGTTGGGAGTGGCTATTTGATCCGCACCGATTCTGACATGGGCGGAACGACTAGCGGCTGGTCCTGTTTCACAGCCGTGTTGAATGCTCCAACTGACGTTAACACTCTTGTAGTGCATGGAAAAACAACAGGCCATGCAAATACATACTGGATGAAGTTTTACTGCAACGACATAGTTCTGGCGATACCGTGTTGGCCATGGGCTGACATTTAGATCGTGTGGATAATCGGCAACCAACTAACAAGGGGTAGAGAATGAATCAGCAAGAAGCTACGCAGTATCTGGATGCAGTCATGCAAGGTAAAATCCAATTGCAGGGGGCGGAGCAAGGCATCTTGCAGCGCTTGCGGCAAGTCAATCTCGAATCCCTGCAGACCGAGAAAGAGATCAGTTCGCTCAGTGCGCTCCTGGACAAAACCAGAATTCACCTGCATACGCTGAGCGGGCAGCGCGAGGGGTACGCGACTGTGCTGGTCGACGCCGAAGTTGCACGAAAATCCGCGAAGACTCCCACAGACGTTGACAAGGTCCATGACCTAAACGAGACCGAGCGCAAGGCGCTGACGACCTTGCTCGGAATGGATGTCGATCGCGCAGAGCTGCATGCGGTGAAAAACTGAAAGGAGCAACATGGCTACACTTGCCGCCAATCTGGTGGGACTGAACGCGGGGACTCGCTACCAGCGATCCGGTTGGCCAGCCGATCGGTGGGTATCGCTGAAAATCCCGGGAGAGATAGAGACGCTCACGCTTGCGGATCTGCAAGGCACCTGGGGAACCCCACCGGTAACCAAGAATCTGAATATCGTGTGGTGGCTGACCCCTTCTGATTTTTCCGCCGAGGACTACAGCGCGGAAAGTTGATTTCCCTTCCACTGCCAGCTGCGTTAGCCTAGAGGAAACCCCTTTCCTCTAGGAGGTGGCGCGATGCCGACCATCAAACTCTTGCTGGGCTGGCTTTGGCTTGCCCTGCGCACGCTGGGCCGCTGGTTCTACCGTTTTGGGCTGCGGCTGATCATGGAGAGAGACGAGGAGAAGAAGCCAGTGGTGTCGCTTGGGCGGCTGGCCTTCTTCGCGGTGCTGGTTCAATTCTTCATTCTCTGGCACCGGGCTCTATTTTCTGGAATCGTGCCCGAGGCCCCACCCGGACTTCTGGAAGTCTTTTACACGCTCGCCGCTTACGTGCTGGGTACCAAGATTGTTCGCGCGGGAGCGGAGGCACTGGGCCGGAGCAAACGTCCATCCTCGCTACCCCCCAGGCCCGAGGAGCCATCGGCATGACTCTGAGCACCTGGGGGACCATCGGCCGGGCGGGATTTTGGATTGTGGTGTCCGTGGTGGTGATCGCGGTGCTGCTTTTCTTGTTCCCAATCTCCCCCGGTCGGGGGACCAAGATCATCGACTGGCTGCGGAGCAAGGCCCGGGAGGAGAAGGCCGGTCTGGAGGTAGCGCAGACCCTGGCTCGAGAAGGGGCTGCGGTAGCCAGGGCGGAAGTAGTGGCCAGGTATTCGCAGCAAATGGAGGCGCTCAATGCTCGACAGAAAGTCCAGGCCGACCAGTTGTCCCAAGACCCGGTTGCCCTCGCCCGGTATCTGGTGCGGATGGGCGCCCGCCCTCCTGGTTAGCTTGTGGGGCCTCTTCTGGAGCCCGCTAGCGGAAGGGGGGAATCCACCCTATCCCTGTGACCCCCAGAACAAGGAGAAGTGCGCTACAGCACTGCAAGAAGGCCAACCCGCCCCTTTCTCCGGCCAGCTCCTGACCACCAAGCTGGCCATCGAGCTGGGGCAGAAAGCAGAGCAGTTCGAGATCCAGCTGGAGTGGGAAAGGGAGCGGGAACGGGCTCTTTCCCGGGTGGACCTGGACCTGGAGCACAAACTCCGGCAGCTGGAGACCACGAGTTGGAAGCAGCAAGAGAGTCGATACCTGCAAGAGATCGAGAAAGCCTACAAATGGTACCGCGATCCCGCTTTCTTGATTCTGACCTCTGGAATCACTTTTAGCCTACTAACATTGGCCATTATCTCGCGCTGAACTTTTCTGTAATGCTGGAATTTGTCTGGAATGCACAGTTTTTGTGCATGCACAGTTTCTGTGCAAATGCACAGTTTCTGTGCATCCGTAGCACAATCGTAGCATTTTCTGGGAAATCGTAGCATTTTTTTGGAAAATGCTTTCATAAACGCACAGTTGCTTGGCAACCGTAGCATTTTTTTGGAAATCGTAGCATTTTTTTGGGAATATCTTTCTTTTGACTACACGTTGAAAAGTTGCCATATGCCACTAATAGCAAATCTGAATGATATCAGCAATTGCTTGTTATTGTTTTTGAATTTTTGGAGATTTTGGGCCGAAAAATAGTTCTTGACATGATCTTTTTTATATGTTTAACAAAGATCAGAAATATTCCTCCGGAAATTTCTTCAGTGGGAACTGGGGAGGCTTGTAAATACATTTATCCTTTCTCATTGTCAACTGTTTTGGGCCGCAAAGCGGCACCTATCCTCCAAAGGGGCCCCCGATGCGGGGGCCCCAAACCTTGCAAGCAGGCTCTTTCACTTCGTGATTCCTTGAGGGAACTGAGGAGAGCAGAGATAGCGGTAGAGATCTGACATGGGGGGTAGATATGGATATGGAAGATCTAGCATGGGGGGTAAATTCAAGAAGCGAAATTCAGAAGAGCGCACTATGGGGGGTAGATATAGATTAACTTCTGGCGGCGAAAAAATAAAAGCGGCCGAAAAATAAAGGCCCGGGAAAAATGGAAACGGGCGAAAAAAGTAAAGCCCGGAAAAATGGAAACGGCGAAAAAATCAGTAGAACGAGAACGTGCAAAAGAGGGCGAGGGCGGGCAAATGGGATCCTCTGCCCAGAAACTGGCGAGGGCGGGAAAAGGAGAGCGAGATGAGCGCGGAGCGGAGAAAGAAACCGGGCAAGAAGCCAGCCAAGAAAAGATGGGAAATTTACGGGACCGTGACCGGGGGGAAGTATTGCGGGACCATCGAGGCGGATAGCAAGGAGGAAGCCGAGGAGATCGCCCGGTCGAACCTGAGCAAGCAACTCGACCTTGACGTGGACCTTTGCTACCGGTGCAGCGGGCAGTGCGAGAACGCCACGATCACCGAGTTGAATGCCGAGGAGGAAGATGGCTTTCCTTCTGCCGTCTGAGGAGTAAAACCACCCGAAAAGGAGAGCGAGATGCCGCTAGGAGAATTTGGATTTCAGGTGGAGGAGCTGCATGGGGGCGCGTTAATGCCCTTGCAGCCCCCCGAGCAAAGACCGTTATCGGAGGAGGAGGAGTCGGAAGTACCATTCCGAAAAAAGAGTCGGTTGACGAGCAAGATCCATTGGCGCCGGGATATGCTGATCGGGATTCGCGCGGCATCCATCGCGGTGCAGACCCAGGAGTTCATCAAGCGCGGGCGCGGGGCTCCAGGCCCGGATGATATGTGCCGATTCAGCGAGGAGGCGGAGGCCGTCGCGCGGCTCTGGAAGGATACCTATCTGGATGGATGCGATGACCGAGCGTGACATCGCCAATGTGGTCCTGGCCTTTCGTGGGGTGCGCGGGCTGGTCATTAAATCTCCACCCGCCGAGGTCGGGGTGGTGTGGGTGCAGATCCTCTTCTACTACTGGACCTGGTTCTTTCCGGGGTGGCGCTGGCTGATTCGCAGGCGCGCCCAGCGTAAGCTGTACAGCTTGCGTCCCTGGGGGACCTCGATTCGGGTGGTAGGTTGATTTCTCCAGAAAAATAAAATCCAAAAGATTACTGTTGCCTTTTCTGGAACTTTTTTATAGAAGGGGTTTGCCCGCAACGGGCGTTATCTACAACCAGAGGAAAGGAATAGCCATGCCGCCCAGAAAAAAGAGTGAGAATGAGGAAGATCGCCCCAAGGCCCGTCGGGGCCGCCCGCCGAAGGTCAAGCCCGCCAAGGGCAAGCCTGGGACGGCCAAGTCCGCCAAGTCCAAGGGTGGATCTGACAAATCTCCCCAGGCCAAAAAGAGGAGGAGTCGCGTTGCCTCGCGCGATGATGCTGGTGACATTTGATCGAGTAGTCCGCGAGAGCAATAGCGGCTTGGCGTTGCTCCTGGATTTCGGCGGGGGAACCAGGGAGTGGTTTCCCAAGAGTCAGCTGGTGGATCTGGAAGAAGCTGTTTCGGCTAGAGACAAGAGCACGGTGCTGGCTCCCGAGTGGCTGGTGCTGGAGAAGGGCCTGGAGGCTTACGCGGAGGATTGGGACTAGTGCTTCTGCGAGTGCAAAACAGCCGCACCGAGCTATACCATACCGACCCTTTCATCTTGCACGTTCTCGACCAGGAGTTGCGCTATCCGACTCCTACGGCGCATCTCCTGGCGAGCGGGATAGAGTTGCCGGATGGTGTGATGCAGGGCTGGGATGGCTGGGTGCGGCTGCTCCATCAACCTAAAAACTCTTCTGCTTGGGTGGCCAGCGGGCTGCTCGATAGGGTTTGCTATTTTTCCAGAAAGTTTGGCTACGAGGTTCGAGTTGAGGATCTGCGCACCCGCCCAGTCGGGGACGTGCCAGACCCGGTGAAGATCCCGCTGCGTGACTACCAGCTGGAGGCGGTTGTGCTGGCGGTGGAGCGCGGGCTGGGGGTGCTTGATTTACCACCTCGCGCAGGAAAGACCCGTGTGATGTGCGAAATCACACGTCGGCTTGCGCTACCCACCATCTGGATTGCCCCGACTGATCGCATCGTGCAGCAGACCCAGGAGGTGCTGGAGGGTTTCTTCGGCCAGCACTACAGCGTGCATCTGATTGGCTCGGCCGGCTGGCTGGAGGCCTCCCGAAAGCGGGTGGTCCTCGCTACCGCGGCGACTGCGGCCAACTTGCCCACTGCTTTTTACGGTTCCAGAAAAGTAATCGTGGTAGACGAATTCCACCATAGCGCGTCGGCGAGCTACCGCAAGATCTTCGGCCATTGCGATCACATTTACCACCGCTACGGGATGACTGGGACCTATTTTCGTTCCGCCGGCGATGACCTGGCTATGCACGCGATCATTTCTGGAACGATTTACAAGGCGACTTCCGCGGACATGCTTCGGCGGGGCTGGTTGGTGCCGGTCAAGGCGATCTTCATCCCGGTGGATGCGGGGAAGATCCCGGCGAAGTCGGCCAACTTCTTCGCTGAGCATGGAAAGCGCGGCATCCATGAGAACGGGTTGCGCAATCAGTGGGCGGCTTACGCGGCTCATGCGCTGCTCTCACGCGGGCGGAAACCACTTATCTTGGTGGGCACCAAGGCGCAGGGGAAGATCATCCGCGAGTTGCTGCTGCGCTCGCTCCCCCAGTCCCCGGACCGGGCGGAGTTCCAGGCGGCTGAGTTCATCTCCACCGACATCGATCGGCTTCGGCAGGGGCGGATCTTGAAATCCTTTGCCGAGGGGGCGGAGGTCAAGATCCTCATCGGCACGTCGATCCTCGGGGAAGGGGTGGATCTACCCACGGTAGACGCGCTGGTCTACGCCAAGGGAGAGAAGGCGGAGGTCTCGCTCACCCAGGCCATTTACCGGATCTGTACAGCCATCGAGGGTAAGCGAGAGGCCGTGCTCATCGACTTCGCCGATCGGCATCATCGGAAACTCTTGGCGCATGCCCTCGAGAGGCTGCGTATCTATCACGCGGAACCCATCTTCCAGGTGGAGGTGATGCGGGATGCTCGATCATTTGTTTCTTGGGTGGAGGGTTTAGCAAATTAGCGCCGAGGCCAGTATTTAACAGTGCTGGATAGACAGGCGCGTGCTATGTTGATCACGCACTACCACGGATGGCGTTGGTCGCATAGGCAGGGCCCTGGGTATTCCCGCCCGGGGTCCTGTTTTTTTGGGGACTTGCGTCTATTTCTGGAAAGGAGCGGCTGGGCATGATCGGACATTCGGTACTACTGCAGGAAGCCCAAGGGCTGGATGGTATGGAGAAATTGGATCGATTGCACCGGGTGGCGATGACCAGCCCGGAGCATCTGAAGGCCTGGCTGCAGGAGACGGGACGGCGCTGGTTGGTCTTCGACGCGCTAGAGCTGGTGGATTCTTTACCTTTTCCAGAGGGTGTTGACAGCCTGATCCAGCTCATCGCATGCTATCGGGACCATCGTAGAGCGATCGCCGCCGGGCGTACCGAGCAGCAGATGGATCCGACGCTGGGCGCGCTCGTGGAGGTGCCCGCGATGAAGGGTGAGGCGTTGGAGCTGGACGAGTTGGTCCGGGTGGTGCAGTTCTTGATTCGCCAGATCGTAGCCCAGCACCCCGACTGGACGATAGATTCAATCGCGCTGTAGCGTAGCCAAACAGGTAGACGTGGAGAGCGAGCATGTCAGACCTGATCCGGCAGTTGTTTCTGGATTATTGTCATTACCGCCGACAGACCGCGCATTTTCAGCAGTTGCGCAACCGGGGGATGCGTCTTAGAGACCCCAAGTTTTCGGAAGCGCACCGTGGGGTATTGGAGGGGATGGAGCGCTGGTGCCGGGGTAAGCTGATTCCGCCGAGGCAGTGGCTTTATTACCTGTTTGCTCGGCGCCGCTGGCTATATCCCCTGGCCTGCGATCGCGGAAATCTGTGCTCGGAGAAAGCATTTTCTGGATATTCGGGGTGGAAGGAATACGGCGCGTTCCAGAAAAGACTCCAAGAGACGACCAATGCTGCGGAGGCCGTCGGGCTGGAGCATAGCTGGGATCCCAATCGAGATTTGAATCGCGGTGTGGAGATGCTAAAAGAGTCGTTTGTGGCGCGCGGGCAGATCGATCGATGCCTCGTGGGGATTCACTCTCAGACGTATGGGTATCACCCGCGTAGCCACATTTGCACTCGCTGCCCGGGGCAAGCGGCTTGCGCTCAGACGCTAGCCCGCTCGGTCAATTTCGACATCTTGGCGTTGCGCCGTGGCGAGATCACTTCCGCCCAGGCTCAGAACACAGCGCGAATGGGGGCCAACCGGTATGCCTATTGAGCGCACCCCGGTGACTGCGGTTTCGGAGGTCGCTTCGGCGGGAGAGCATTTTCCTTTCGGCGTGGAATACCAGGCGAGCTTGCTCAAGTTGCTGGCGCAGGATGGATCGTTCGCCAGTGCGGTCATGCCCTATTTGCAGCCAAGCTACTTCGAGAACGAGGTTTACGGATGGGCTTTTTCTCGCATGCAGGAGTACCGCCAGCAGTATGAGAACGTCCCTTCGCTGCGTCTGGTCTGCGAGTACACCCGTTCTCTGGATGTGCGGGCGAGAGAGTTTTTCCGGTTGACGTTGGAGCGGGTGCTGGAGGCGGATCTCTCGGCGGAGCACTGGCTCCGGGACACGGTGATCGATTTCATCAAGCGCCATATGTTTGTGATGGCGTTCCACGAATCGAGGGCTTTTTTCAATTCCGGCAACGTCGAGTCCAGCTATCGATCGATGTACCAAGCGATGGACAAGATCTTCCACACGCAATGGGAGACGATCGATCGCAGCTTTTTCTTCGAGGAGCTTCCCCAGCGCATGTCCCATCGCATGGGCGCGGATGCTTATGCGGATGCTGTCCCTACTGGGATCCCCGAGCTGGATAACATCCTGGCTGGCGGACTGCGCAAGGGGGAGATGGGGGTTTGGATCGCGTATCCCAAACGCGGGAAATCTACCTTGCTGGTGAATCACGGGGCCCAGGCGGTACGTCGCGGGGATTTCAAGGTCCTTCACTACGTTCTAGAAGGTTCCAGAAAAATGGTCGAGAACCGCTATGATGCGGTTTTTGCGCAGGAGGAGTATAGCCGGATCAAGGATGGTTCGCTTTCGCTCGAGTCTTGGCAGCGCCTTCAGTATGAGTACCAGAGTTATAGGGCGAAGCTGATCATCCGGGGGCTCACCGAGCGCTGGACCTACTCGGTGGCTGATCTCCAGGAGGAGATCCGGGAGCTGAAGCAGCGGTACGACTGGCAGCCTGACGCGCTGGTCGTTGACTACGGCGATTTGCTGCGGGCCCGGGAGAGCCATTTGCATACCGAGGTAGAGGTGCAGCGGGCGGCCTTCCGCGACCTGAAGACGTTGGCCAATCGAGGTTACGCGCTATGGACCGCCTCCCAGGCCCAGCGGCCGAAGGAGGATCTGGAGACCAGCACCGAGGTTTTGCAGTCTCGAAAAATCGCTGACTGTTACGACAAGGTCAGGGTGGCGGATTTTCTGGGCACTATCAACCAGACCCAGGAGGAGCGCCAGGCGAAGCAGGCTCGCTTGTTTGCGGAGCTGTATCGAGACAACCAAGCCGGCCAGGTGATCCTGGTTTACGCCGATTTTGCCCGGATGACTATTGCCTCGGCCGGGGCATTTTCTGGAAATTTGCCGATCGGTGCGGTGGCTGGTGTGGCCCCGGTGGTACCGCTCGGTTACGTCCGACCCCCCAACCCTATCCAGCAGAGGGCACCGATATGAGCGCATGGGAAGCGATCGACCGATTCGATGTGGCGGGATATCTGGAAAAACACTCTGCTCGCCAGTTGCAGGCCGACGAGTGGGTTCTCAGCTGCCCGGGGTGTGGTAAGCAGAAATTGATGGTCAACAGCGCGCGGAGGACCTGGCATTGCTGGGTCTGTCAGGAGTTCGCCACGGATTATCAGACGGGCCAGCGACGGGCGGTGCGGGGAGCCGGGGGGCTTTTGAGCCTGATTTCCATGCTGGAGGGGATCGGGCGGGAGCAGGCGGCTGATCTGGTGCGTGCGCAATCTGGACTGCTCGGCGAGGCTGCGTGGATGCGGGCGGCTTCCCCGGATACGTCGAGGGCTATGTGCAATTTGCCGGTGCTGCCGATCATCCCGCCACCTCCAGGGTCCGCGCCGATACACGGCATATTGCCGTATCTTCAAAAACGCGGTATACTGGAGGAGGACGTGAGGGCTTTCGGGATTTTTTGGTGCGCCAGCGGGCGCTACGCCAACCGGGTGGTATTTCCGGTATACGAGTGTGGGCGGATGGTGTACTACCAGGCGCGGGCAATGTGGGAGCCGGTCCCGGGCGAGCGGTTCCAGAAAGCGCTTAATCCGCCGACGACGGCCGGGATGGCTACGGCGGGTGAAGTGCTCATGAATCTGGATGTAGCACGGAATTTTCCGCGGGTGGCGATCGTCGAGGGTCCGGTGGATTGTGTTCATGCGGGCCCGTCGGCAGTGGCCACTTTCGGAAAGAAAATCAGTCTATTCCAGATGCTAAAACTGAAGGAGGCTGGTGTGCGGGCGGTGGATTTGATGTGGGATGGGCCGAGTGCTACTGAGCCCGAGGGGGCGTGGCCTGAGATGGTCCAGACCGCGCCAAAGCTCGCTGGGCTCTTTGACGTGCGTGTGGTCCGTCTACCCCGAGGAGACCCCGGGGAGTACAGCCGGAATGAGCTGGAGGCTCTCCGGCGGGTGGCGCAACCCGTGGGGCAGGTGTCTCGGTTGGGGATGCTGTAAACGGCTGTAAAGAAGGAGAGCGGGCATGAAAAAGTCTTTGTTGGGGAGCATGGGGCCGCGAATCAAAACGGATTTGCGGCTACCACCTGCGTTTTTGGAGAAAGTCGACGAGGTGTGTGTTGCGTTGGGGGTGCCTAAAAACGCTTTCTTCGTGTTGGCTGCATCTATGCTAGCGCTGCAACTGGCGCCGATGGTGCGGGGAAAATCGCGGAAACAATTAATCCTGGCTATGCAGGATTCCTTCCAGAAAATTCTTTCCGAAGTTGTAAAAACCCTGTGATCCAGGGGTTTTTACGCGCAATCATTTTTAAGAAACAATTGCAGTTTTTCTTATTGACAACTCCGGCACATTGCCGTATTTGGGTAAATCCATGGATGAATATTTGTTCAAGGCGGATTGGTTTTCGGTGGCGCGGCAGGCGGGGGATGTGATCCCGGTTTTGCTGGTCGTGGCGGATAGCCGACCGGAGGCCGAGGTCTGGGCGAAGCGGCATCTAGCCGAGGTGGTGGAGTTGGCTAGCCAGCAGCGGGTAGCGCTGCCGTTCACGGCGGAGGAAGTAGCGCTTTATGATCGGGAGGAGTTCCACCAATTGATCGGATCGAAGGCGCGTGCATCTTCGACTTTTCGTGCCTGGTACACCTATTCTCGGTTAAATTTTTTACGGTTTCGTTTGGATTGGGAGCTGCGCCAGTCTGTTGTGCCGGAGCAGGCGCGCAGGGTTTGGCGCAATCTGGAGGAAATGCTCTCGCTGTTCTTGCAGGCTCCGGGGCTGGGGGTTGGGCACGATCCCGGAAAGGCATGCTTCGGGTGCCGGTGGATCGCTGATTGCGCTCCTGGGAAGCACTATGTGCTGGAGCATGGGGGGGCTCTGCAGGGTCAGATTGTGCATTGAATGATGTGGCGGGCCATCTTGGCGGGAATCAAGGTGATCAGCATTGGCAATAACGATTCATCAACCTGAAGGAGCATACCGTGGAAGTGCAACCTGAGCGGATGGCGATCGTCGAGCGGTGGGCAACGTGGGGAGCAAGGCGTTTGCATCGGTGGGTGGGGGAGCGCGGGCAGCCGGTGGATGGCGATGGCGAGTTCTGGGAGCGGCTCTATTCTATCGGCTGTATATCGGCGCTACGTTGCCCAGAAATGGGGGAGCAGGATTTTGAGCGCTGGATCTATCGATCTATCTGGCGTGAGAGCAATTATGTCTATGAGACGATGATGCGGCGCTGGGGGAAGTGGCAGCAGATCGTGGTGGAGGCGAAGTGCGCGGCACCTTTTGATCCGATCGGGCAACTGCAGGCGCGGTCGGATTTGCGACTATTACAGCGGAGATTGAGTGCGCGGGATTTCGAGCTGCTCGGCATGATTATCGACGAAGGGTCGGTTACGGCGGCAGCGTTGCGGCTTCGTTCCGGTGATAGCTCGACGCGGGCGCTGGTCACATACCGGGCGATGCTGTATTCCGCCCGGGATCGCGCTCGAGATATTTTGGGCAGATAAGTCTGGATTTCTGGAATCTCTTGCGGTAATCAGGCAGGATGATCTCCAGAAAAACTCCAGAAAGGATAAAGTCATGACGATGCCATCTTGCTACGGGCAGGTATGGGAGGGGATAGTCGGATCTCTGTGCGTGGATCAGGGTTGCGGGGTGATCGACG
>Ga0315289_10006561_pt1 | contig 17091 bp, 19 predicted proteins | sample YL17G11_40_MG_FD_203452 | JGI IMG/M metagenome (GOLD analysis project Ga0315289, IMG submission 203452) | Sediment microbial communities from Yellowstone Lake, YNP, Wyoming, USA - YL17G11_40 | ecosystem: Environmental > Aquatic > Freshwater > Lake > Sediment | place: USA: Wyoming | collected... | reverse complement strand
GATCGTATATGATCAGACCCTGATCCGTTCCGGTTGCGATACCCAGGAGACATTGGAGGACATCATTATCGGCGTACAGGCCGTCGTGGCAGGCAAGTATGACACTCAGGAAGAAGCGCTTAAGTCCGTGGGTATTCTGCTGCTGCGAGGACAATAGCTGCGTTGATATTCTTGGCGCACCGTCGCCCTTATCCCGGTTCCATGACGGTGCGCCTGTAACGGATGGCGCTGGCAATGGTCACCTGATCCAGGTACTTGAGCTCACCCCCCACGGGTATGCCTGAGGCGAGCCTGCTAATGCACATCCTCAAGCCCGCATCACAGATCATCTTGTGAATGTATTGGGCGGTGATGTCGCCTTCCACGGAAGGGCTCAAGGCAACCACAATCTCTTTCACCGTGGGTCTTATCCGCTGCAAAAGCTCCTGGAGCTTGATGTCATACGGCCCGATGCCGTTGATGGGCGAGATCAGGCCGTGGAGGACATGGTAGAGGCCCTTGAACTCGTTGGCTGATTCGAGGGCCAGGATATCGCTGGGCTCTTCAATCACGCAGATAATGGATGCATCCCGCGACGGGTTAGTGCATATGGTGCAACGTACCTGATCGGTGAGGTTGAAGCACTCGGGACAGAGTTGTATCTGTTTTATCCCTTCTAATGCAGCAGCTAGGCCTTCCTTCAGTCCCCGCTTGTCACCGAGGATATAGAGCGCAAGGCGTGTGGCCGTTTTTTCGCCGATGCCCGGAAGCCGCTTGAGCTCCTTGATGAGATGCCGTAAGGGCTTGGGATATGGGTCCATGTCAGATCAGATCAATTGGCAGGGGTAGTCCCCCGGTCAGCTTGCGCATCTCTTCCGCCGCGAGCTCCCTGGACTTCTTCAATCCCTGGTTCACGGCGGCCAGGATCAGATCCTCAAGCATGGGTATGTCCCGGCTGTCCACGCAGATGGGGTCGAGCCTGATATTCTTGAGTTCCTGGCGGCCATTGACGGTAACCGTGACCATGCCGCCGCCCGACTCGGCGGTCACCGTCCTTTTCGCGAGCTCCTCCTGGATCTCCTTTATCTGCGTCTGAAGGTTCTGCGCCTGCTTGAGGAGGGTGTTGAGATCGAATTCCATGGCCCTCTTTAAACCTGAAAAACCTCACCCTGTCAAGTAGCGGCAAGGTGCATGGCTGGGATTTGCGATGTCCGCAAAGGATGGCAGATGGAATGTCCAGTTGGAGAGGAATCATAGGGCTTGACTTATGCTTCCTGAATCCATAAGAAAGCCTCTAGGGAGGCACTCCATATGCAAGGGTTTTTAACGCTTATCCTCATACTCGGTGCGTGGTTTATCCTCAACCGATTCATTCTGCCGAAATTCGGCATCCGGACCTGAATGTCTCCTGCGTGCAGGATCGAGGATCGATCCCATAAATCCGATCAGAACGTCGGATAAAGGCATCCACGGTATCCTACGGGTAGCTAGTTTTTTTATGCTGTAGCCAGCCGCTAACCACAGCACACTGCGGCCAGATTACGTACTGATAACCCTGTTCTTACCAAGACAAATGCATGGCGTGAGATAAAGAATAATTGCGATGACGCGTATTGAGGATGACATGGCATTGGAAAGCGAGTCCAACGTGACACACCCAATGATTCATGGAAATTCCGGGGATGTTGCATGTTTAACGACAAAGGTGGTACAGTGCTTGAGTTCATCCGCCAATTGGGATATGACTGACAACCGATATCCCTTTAATAGTGGCTGATGGGCCGGCAATGATGATGATAAAGAAAGCGTTATTCGTCATGATCCTCTCAGGTATGTGTCTTTTCCTCTCGGCTTCAGATCTTCTCGCCCTTGAATATGCGATTATCCCAGTGCATCCAGCTATGATTACACCCTTTATCTTGCTGCTCCTCGCCATTGCTTTCATGCCGTTGATCAACGGCGTTTGGTGGGAAAAGAACTATCCCCTTGTCTCCCTTGTCCTGGGGGTATTCCCCTTGGTTTACTATTTTCTTATCCTAAAAAACGGACCGCGGATGATAAGCACAGCTTTTGAATACTTCAGCTTTATCGCCTTGATTGGTTCGCTCTTTGTGGTTTCCGGAGGGATCCATATCAGGATAAAGGGACGGGCAACGGCGAAGGCCAACGTTATCCTCCTGGCAATCGGCGCCGTTTTTTCAAATCTCCTCGGTACGACCGGTGCGTCCATGGTTCTCATCAGGCCCTATATCAGGGTCAATAGGTATAGGATATCGGGTTACCATATCGTGTTTTTCATCTTCATCGTTTCGAACATCGGGGGGTTTCTGACTCCGATCGGTGATCCGCCGCTTTTCCTGGGATATCTCAAGGGTATTCCGTTCTTCTGGGTTATCACCCGTGTCTGGCTGATCTGGCTCGTGGCCGTATCCATTGTCCTCCTGATCTTCTATATCATCGATGCTTACAATTACAGAAAGATCCCCGATGCCATGGAACATGAGATTGAGGAAGCGGGCGAACATGCCGTTGTTGAAGGGCTACACAACGGAATCTTTCTCCTGATGATCATCGGCGCTGTCTTCTTGCAGGAGCCTGTGCGCGAGATTGTCATGATCGGTGCCGCTACGGCAAGTTATTTCACGACAAGCAGAGCGATCCATGCGGGGAACCAATTCAATTTCATGCCTATAAAAGAGGTGGCCATCCTCTTCGCCGCTATCTTTGCCACGATGGTTCCCGCACTGGACTGGCTCGAGTTGAACGCAGGCAGTCTGGGCATCACGAAACCGGCCCACTTCTACTGGTGTTCAGGACTATTGTCATGCATCCTCGACAATGCACCCACTTACCTCAATTTCTTGAGCGCTGCCTTCGGCCTTCACGGATTAAGTCTTGATAACCACCTGCATATGCAGGCCATGCTCGGAAACCTACCGTCTCCAGTGCTCACCAAACTGCATTTGTTGCATACTTCCCCCCTGCAACCTCTGACGTCACAATCCTGGAAATACATCCAGGCCATATCTGCAGGGGCCGTGTTGTTCGGGGCAGGGACATACATTGGAAACGGGCCGAATTTTATGGTCAAATCAATTGCTGAACATAACCATGTGAAGGTGCCAAGCTTCATGGGGTATATTATATACTACTCACTCCCCATACTGGGGCCTACATTTATAGGTATCTGGTACATCTTCTTCAGATAAGCATATGACAACTGACGGGATAAAATTATTGCAGGTTGGAAGCATGGAAACGCGGGTGATTGGCAATGCTCAGGATGGCTCTAGCGAATGGTCTGCAAGAAGGTCCTCAGATTGACCTTCTTGTTCTTTATCCCGAGCTTTGCCCGCAGGTTTTCCCGGTGGAATTCGACGGTCCGGGGGGAGAGATTGAGGATCTCGGCTATTTCCTTGATAACCATCCCTTCCTTGATCAGATTCGCTATCCGGATCTCGGTCGGGGTCAGGCTCAGGAATTTGTTGGAGAGATCGCGGATGAAAGGGGAGATGATATTGTTCAGATTGGACTCCATCATCTCTAGATAAACCCTTTGCCTGGCGTCCAGCGGGCCCTTCTCGATCCATCGCAAATAAGGAATCACCAGGTCTTTTAAGTTGTTCAGGATCTTATCCTCGAGTTCCGCCCTGTCCTCCTCCCTCCTCTTCAAGAGGACCCGCAGCGCCGTATTCACCTCCTCCAGGTTCTCGGTGCGTTCCCGGACCTTTTTTTCCAGCTCATCGTAGACCTTCTTCAGCTCTTCCTCAGCATGCTTCTGTTTGCTGATATCCCGCACATTGCCGACGATGGTTACCGGTTCGTTATCGTTCTCGAACAGGATGGTTCTCGAATCGCTCACCCAGCGATATCCCAGGGTTTTATGACGTATCCTATACTCACCCGTGGACGGCATATCACTGAGCGACTTGGGGTTCGTCAGGAAGAAGTGTCCTTTTATCCGCTGGTAATCATCGGGATGGATGATGGATTTTGATCTTTCCAATCCCAGGGTGATCAGTTCTTGCGGGGTATACCCGAGCAAGCGCTCCGACGAGGGGCTCACATAATCGTATGTGCCGGACCGCAAATTCAAGCAATAGATGACATCGAAAGAGTTATCGAGGATGCTGAACCATTCTTCGCTCTCCCTGAGCCTGCGGCTGCTGGGTTCCTGGTGGAATCTCTGCTTCGCCCTGCCCAGATCTTCGACGATCGACCTGAGGAGTTCCTTGATCTGATCCATGGATTGGATGAGCGCCTGCCCTTTCGTTTTGAGGGCAGCAATATCCTTTGAAGATCCTGGGCTCTTATAGGCCATCCGCTGTTCTTGGGGCATATCCTTATCCTCCGGCATACCCATTATACGGGATTTTTACCCGTACTGTATACGTACTATTCCAGTCTTGTCATCTGGAAAACAGGCAATTATCATGTTATCATAACATTATTAACATCATATGTTTTGGAGTTGAAGTAAAATCCAGTTTTTATAACGAAAAAGAGGGGGAAAATCGGCATCGAGGAACACCAGATCTTTTCCTTGCGAGGAAGGTCGCAGCAATTCTCTGTTAGGCATAGGTGGGAGATCTGTCCGTAATTCCTGCTATTCACCCACAGGGACGGAGTCTATCGGGGAATGGGCATTCGCCGTCCCTCAAGACGGGAAATCGATATGAACAGGGTCCTGGAAACGATACAGAACATACGGGTTGTACCGGTTGTCGCCATGCAGGATGCCGGGGATGCCGGGCGCCTGGCGCAAGCTCTCATTGACGGCAACCTTCCCTGTGTGGAAGTAACCTCCCGGACCGCCGCCGCTGAGGATTCCATGCGCGCGCTGGCACAACGCGGTGATATCCTCGTGGGTGCGGGGAACCGTGCTCACCGTTGACCAGGTCAAACGGGCGCTGAATGCCGGTGCACGATTCATCGTCTCACCCGGCTTGCATGCGAAGGTCGTTCAATACTGCCTGGAGCATGACATCACGGTAACGCCTGGCATCTGCACCCCATCGGATATCATGCTGGCGCTCGATTTCGGGCTAAGCGTGGTGAAGTTTTTCCCGGCTGAAGCGTTTGGAGGCCTCAATACCCTGAAGGCCCTCGGTGCACCCTTCACCACGGTGAAGTTTATTCCGACGGGCGGGATTAGTCCCAGGAACCTCGCGGCATACCTTGCATATCCACAGGTGTTCGCCTGTGGAGGGACCTGGATCGCCTCATCCGAGCTTTTAGCGAGCGGTAGGTTTGATGATATCGCGCGGCTGGCGCGCGAGGCGGTGGAGATCGCCGCCAAGGTGGATAAAAAGACATAGGTGCGGTCCGCCATGTCGATGTCATGCTTGGCAACGAGGAGGACTTCATAGCCTGTCTGGGATTTGGGGTGGAAGGAGTCGACGAGAACCTCTCGGCCCTCGGCATGGAGAATTATAAAAAGATGATTCAGCAGGTGATCGTTGCATTCCCCAACATCAAGGTAGCCGCCGCCACCTTAAGAACGGTGAAGAGCGCCACGATCAATGACTGGGGCGCCGTCTGCTGGGCACTCGGACAATTCTATGCAGCGCCTTTGCGGGAGAACCTTGAGATCCTGGACCGGGTGGGCGGCGGCGACAGATTCGCTTCCGGCCTCATCTACGGCTTCCTGACCTCCGGCGATCCGCAGGAGGCGGTCGATTACGGTGCGGCCCACGGGGCCCTTGCCATGACCACGCCCGGCGATACCACTATGGCCACGCTCGATGAGGTAAAAAAAGATCATGGCTGGCCGGAGCGCCAGGGTAGAGAGGTGATTGTATGGATGCTCATTATCTCATAGGGGTAGCCCTTGCCATCCTGTCCGGTGTCCTGAATCAATATGGGCAGTTGCTCCAGAAGAAGGCAGTAAACGAAATCCCGCCGGAGGTGCGGGAGCAGCGCTTCATGCGCACGCTCATTAGACACCCCGCCTGGATCACCGGCATGGTGCTCGCCATTGGCTTTGGTTCCGTCGCCTTTATGTTCGCCCAGGGCATGATCGGCCCAGCTTTGGTTCCCGGGCTTATGGCTTCCGGCCTGATCGTGTTGGCCATCGGGTCTGTCAAGATGAACAAGGAAACGCTGGACAAGACCGAAGGCCTTGGAATCGTCATTATGATCGTGGGGATCATCCTCCTGGGCATGAGCGAACTGGGGATCAACTCCGAGCAGGTGCGGGTCGCCCTGGCGGATAGGGCTACCTGGTTGCGGATCACGGTCTTCACGCTGAGCCTGCTTTTCCTCTGGGGCGTGCTCCATCTGCTTGCGTTCAGGAGCGTCAAGAGAAAGGGCATCATTCTGGCGGTTTCCAACGGGTTTCCGTTCTGCCTCTCGAACTTCTGGATCAGCCCGCTCGTAGCCGTGATCATCATCGTCCTGGCCGGCAAAGGCACCATCGGACAGATTATCATCTTCGTACTGGCGTGTATCTTGATTGTCGGCACGAACATCCTCGGAATCTGGCAGACCCAGGAGGCCTTCAAGTACGCCCAGGCGAGCAACATCATTCCCGTCCAGCAGGTGCCCGTCCAGACCACACCGATCATCGTTTATTTCTACGTCTTTTGGCTTAACCCACCGAAAACCATTTCTATCGTCTATATCCTCTCTGGTGTATTCCTTATCATCTTAAGCGGTTTTCTCCTTGGAAAGCGGCAATCTTCGCCTGAGACCAATGACGTGCATGTAGGGGAGGTACAATGGGAGAGATGAACAAGCTCATCATCACCGCCACGACAGCGAACTCCTGGCTTCACCCGGAGCTGAAGAACTGGGCGATGACCACGGACGATCTCATCGAAGACGCCATCCAGTGCGCCGAGGCCGGCGCAGCAATCCTCCATATCCATCTGCCGCGGGGTCCCGAGGCCTTTGACATCGTCAGGAGGATCAGATCCAGAACCGATGCGATCATCCAGGCCGGCATGTCGAGCTATCCCATCGAGGAGCGGGATACGGACTTCGAAGCGCGGCCGGATATGCTCTCCATCATCCTGAACCACCATGACGAGCACTTTGCGGAAATGCATGTCAACCGGCTCCACCCCCTGGATGAATTCGAAAAATACTGTGTCAAGTGCCGAGAATACGGCATCAAGCCCGAGTGGGAGGTCTGGCATACCGGGTCCTACTGGAACCTGCAGTACATGATCTACAAGAAATGGATCACGGGCCCCCATGTGCTGACGTTCTTTTTCGGATGGCCAGGTGGTACCTGGACTCCACCGACACCGGACAGCTATTTCTATCGGGTGCGACACATGCCCCCGAATTGTCTACACACCATCAGCGTCATGGGGAAGGAGCAGGCTGCGATCGCCACCCTGGCGATCGCCACCGGGGGCAACGTGCGGGTTGGAACTGAGGATTACCCTTTTATCAGTGATGGCCTTCCCGCCAGAAACAATGCCGAACTCATCAAGCGCATAGTTACCATTGCACGGTTCATAGGCAGGGAGGTAGCCACCCCGGTGGATGCCAGAAAGATGATCGGGGGGGAGGGTCTAAAATGATGAAGCTCAAGGACAAGGTGGCAATTATCACCGGGGCCGGCGCCGGGATCGGGGAGGCGACAGCGCTCCTCTTCGCCCGCGAAGGCGCCAAGGTCTGTTGCAGTGACCTGAGCCCAGCGGCGCAAAGGGTTGTCGATGCCATCAGGGCAGAGGGGGGAGATGCACAGTTCGTGCAGGGCGATGTATCCCTGGGACAGGACGCCAAGAGGATCGTCGAGGAAACGGTGAAGAGGTACGGAAAGATCGATATCCTGAATAACATCGCCGGCATCGTGGTTAATGGAAGCGTCGAAGACTGCCCGGTCAAGGATTTCGACCAATGCATGAAGATCAATGTCAGGGGCGTATACCTCTGTTCGAAGTACGCGATCCCCTACCTGAGAAAGACCAGGGGGGTCATTGTAAACTGCTCCTCGATCGTCGCAATGAAGGGTGTGGTGAACAGGGCGGCCTATACCGCCTCCAAGGGTGCGGTTCTCTCCCTGACGAAGGCAATGGCGATGGACCATATCCAGGACAGGATCCGGGTCAACGCCATCTGCCCGGGCACAACCGACACCCCCTCCCTCGCTGACAGGATATCGAGGATGGATAATCCGGAGGAAGCCAGGCGTCAGTTCATCGCCCGGCAGCCCCTGGGACGTCTCGGGACACCACAGGAGATCGCCGAGGGGATGCTCCTGCTTGCATGCAATGAATTCTGCACGGGCACCATCCTCGCCATCGATGGAGGCATGTCTATTTAGTCGCCCCTGTCTCTCTACCTTTTTCTCCCATCCGGGAGAAGAGAGTCGAAGGCCAATCGATTTGGCCGACCGCTTTTTTCGAAATCATCGTGGCGACCGTCCAAATCGATTGGCCCTCTCCCTTGGGGGAGAGGGGTGGGAGAAGGGAAAAGAAAGAGAGAGGAGAGAAGATGCTGAAGGCGGGGATAATCGGGGCAGGGACGGCAGGAAACTGGCATGCAAACGCGGTAAAGAAGAATCCGGAGATGTGCGCGCTTGCGGCTATCGCCGATCTGGACGAAAAGCGGTTGAAATTCCTGCAGCGCAAGCACCCGCAGGTCGCCATGTACGCCGATTACCGGGAAATCCTGAACCGGAGCGACATCGATACCGTGCATATCTGTCTGCCCCACCACCTGCACGCCAGGATTTGCGTCGAGGCGTTCCAGGCCGGGAAGCATGTACTCTGTGAGAAGCCCATGGCGAACACCCTGGAAGAAGCGGATGCCATGATCAATGCTGCGCGGAATGCCGGACGCAAACTCATGATCGCGGAAAACCAGCGGTTCCTGCCTGCGATCATCAAGATCAAGGAGCTCCTCGATGCCGGGACGATCGGAGAACCCAAGCTCATCCAGACTTATGAAGGGGGGTCCGAGGTCAAAAACATGTCCGATCCCGATAGCTGGAAGAGCAATTGCGTGGAAGCGGGCGGCGGGGCCTGGATAGATAGTGGGATCCATCGCATCTCCGTGCTCCGCTACCTTTTCGGGGAGATCGAGAGCATCTCCGGCAAGGCGGAGCGCCTTTTTATCGCCTGCGAGACCAAGGGCGACGACAACTGCGCCTTCACGGTGGAGTTTGCCTGCGGTGCCCTCGGCACAGTGGCCTGTTGCTTCACCGTGGCGAGCGAGTGGAACAACACAATGGAGATATACGGCACGCAGGGGACGATCCTGGAAAACCACAACTGGGAACAGCCCATCAAGCTGTTCTCGGCCTTGCCTGGACCGGACCAGAGCAAGTGGGTATGTCCAGAGGTGGAGCACAAGGTGTATCCAGGATATTATCCCCTTACCTACGAGGCTGAGGTGAAGCACTTCTATGCGTGCCTTGTCAACGACACCGAGCCTTTCATGACCGGTGAGGAAGGCAGGAAGGCCCTTGAGATAATCCTCCTCGGCTACGAGGCATCCCGAACGGGAAAGATCATGTACAGGAAGAAATAAGTCAGAATATTGCAAAAGTTGATGTATGATTAAGCGCATGATCCGATACCTGGAAGCGACACCACTGGATATGCAGGAGATGCTCCGGGAGAACCCCATCGCCTATGTCCCTTTCGGGGCGCTCGAATGGCATGGGGAGCACAATGTCCTCGGTCTGGACGGCCTCAAGGCTGTGGAGATCTGCGAGCGGGCAGCAAAGATCACCGGCGGTGTAGTCTTTCCCTGTGTGCACTGGGGGGCCTTCGATCCCCTGACCAACTTCCCATACACCTTCACTTTCCCCCGGCGGCCGCTTTACAATATGACCCGGAGCATGGTGGAACAGCTCCATGCCATGGGCTTCAGGATTGTGATTCTTTTGGCCGGGCATTACCCGCCCACCCAGATAAAGCAGCTCAGGAAAATCGCTGAAAAATACTCGCAGAAATACCCGGACTTCTTCGTGCTCGGCATACCGGAGTACTTCCTCGTCCCGGATCTCGATTATCTCGGCGAGCATGCTGCGATGTGCGAGACCTCCTGCATGCTGGCGATCGATCCCAGCTACGTCCACCTCGAACGGATCCCGGAGAATCTCAACTTCGCGGAGCGGGCCATCAGGCATGGGATATTCGGCAAGGACCCCAGGAACCATGCCTCGCGGGAACTGGGGACAAGGCTTCTTGATGAGATCGTCCGAAGACTGAGCGATGCGATTTTACAGGTGAACGCAACCAAATCTCATGCGCCTTTTTCCCGCATCTATGCCGACTTTGAAAAGACCTTCCGCAAGACATTCAATTTCTACAGCATGGACAAGATATATGCGAATCAAGGCATAAGCGGCGCCCGTGACGGATGGGAGTTCTTCAAATGGATGGTACTGAAAAAAAAGAGGTATGATCCCAACTATATCTACCCCAAAAAAGACCGATGAGAGGAGGATGTATGCCGAGCAAGGACGACATCAGGGAGGCGCTGGTAAAATGGACACGGATATTGCAGGATCCGGAGATCGCTAAGGACTTCGAAGGCTACAACAAGACCATGCAGTTCGTCTTCCCGGACATTGATGTGAAGATGCAGCTCGTCTTCAAAGGGGCCAATGTATCTATTGTCGACGGCTTCAAGGAGAATACCGACATGAGCCTGACCGTGGATGCACAGATGTTCATGGGGATCGTGGCGGGAGAGATCGACCCCATGGACGCCTTCATGGAGGGGAAGTTGAAGCCGGTCGGCGCTATGCCGGACCTCGAAAAACTGCAGGTGCTCCTGCTCTCAGATGTCGATTAACATCTCAAACCACCCATCCCCCCTGAGTTTTCAGGGGGGCTAGACATCTGCCGGTCGGTCCGCTCGCCAGACCGGATAACAAAGTAAGCGGACCAACCGGCGAATCCTTGGCCCCCTTGAGATCAAGAGGAATCGGAGGGATTGCGTTTTTTTAGGAGGTGAATATGGAGACTGTTCAGCCGCAACCCATTGGATTTTCGTCGGAGAAGGCGCAACAGGTTTTGGATAAGCACAACATAGATGTGCTTATTGCCGCGACGCCGGTGAATGTGTTCTATACCACGGGTATGCCAACCCTGCACGTCGCACCCAACCCTATCCTGTACGTCCTTGCCAATCAGTTCCCCACGCTCTCCCTGGTGCGCAGAGACGGGAAGGAGTATGCCGTCACCTGGATGGTGTACCAGAGCACGAAGAAATGGACCTGGGTGGACGAGGTGACCGGGACCGTCTCCCCCCAGCAGACCATGGAAGCGGTGTGCAATAAGATCGCGGAGTGGGGGCTGTCCGACAAGACCATCGGCCTGGAATCCCTGATGCCGAGATACCAGTACGATTTCATCCGCCAGCGTTTCCCCCAGGCGATTATCGTGGATGCCGACCGGGCCTTCCTCGACATGCGTCTGATTAAGACCGCGGAGGAGATCGACCGCATCAAAAAGTCCACCCGCATCGCAGAAAAAGCGATTCTTTCTGTGATCGATGCCGCCAAGGAAGGTATCACCGACAATGAACTGCTCCAGATCGCCCGCCGGACCATCATCGACGAGGGCGCCGAAGGCTGGGACCACCTCACCATGGGACTTGGCACCTCCGACCCGGAAGCTCCGGGCCTCGGTTATACCGTCAAACGGGGCGAGATCAACCGCATCGATATTGGGGTGGTCTCCAAAGGATACATCTCCGACATCAGCCGTGAATTTGTTGTCGGCGATTTGCCCGAAGGCGCCCAGGAACATATGGACAACCTCATCAAGGTCCAGGAATTCCTGGAGCAGAATATCAAACCTGGCGTGAATACCGTCCAGCTTTACAAGGAGGCCAAGAATTTCGGCAAATCCCTGGTCAAACGCGGCATGGTGTTTGTCACCGTGCACTCCCTCGGCTTGGAATGCGAGGAGGTCCACCTCTTCAGCCCCATGCGCTCGCTCGATATCGCCTTCGAAGAGGGCATGGTTCTCGATCTCGAGGTCTGGCAATCGTATCGGAACTTCAACCTGGTCGGGATCGAGGACTGCTACGTGATCAGGGCTTCCGGCGTCGAGCGGATCTCGAGCCTGGACAAGCAAATCTTCGTCCGGTAGGAACCATGGGTAGGGGGGTTGCCAGATTCTATTATTGGGGAGGTGAGAATAAACATGAAGATGAAAGACAAGGTTGTGGTATTGACCGGCGCGGCATCGGGGATCGGCAGGGTCACCGCCGTCCTGTTCGCCAAGCAAGGCGCAATTCTTCATATCTCGGACATCGACGGGAAGGGACTCAAGGAAACCTGTGGCCTTATCAAGAAGGGCAAGGAGAATGTTCACCTCACCAAGGTCAATGTCACGAAGTACGCCGAGGTGAAGAAGCACATCGATGATGTATATGCGAAATGCGGCCGGATCGATTGCCTGATCGTCAATGCGGGTGTGGTCAGGGTCGGTCAGGTCGAGGATTTCTCAGAGGAGGATTATGACCTTTTGATCAATGTCAACCTCAAAGGTACCTTCTTCACCTGCAAGGCTGCTATCCCCTATTTCAAAAGGCAGAAGTCCGGCAATATCATCACGCTGGCCTCGGTCGCCGCTCACATCGGCCAGATCAACCATGCCAACTACTGCTCCACCAAGGCCGGCGTGCTCGGGTTCACCCGGGCCCTAGCCCTGGACATGGCACCTTACGGTGTGCGCGTCAATAGCGTGAGCCCCGGCGCTACGGACACCCCCATGCTCCAGAGCGACGTGGCCAAGGAGGCTAAACAGCGCGGCATCCCCTACGAGGCGGTCAAGAAGGAGTTCGAGGAGCAGGGCGTCATAGGCCGCTGGGCCGATCCGGAGGAGATCGCGACCGGCATCCTCTTTCTGGCAACCTGCGACGCTTCCTACATCACCGGCTCCGACCTGCGTATCGATGGTGGCTGGACGACGAGATAAGGTTCGTCCCTATCTCCCAATCCGCTGACGGCGCATCGCCTTACCAATAATTTTGGGTAATCCCAATATTTCTTTATAATATCAAACCAGAGGAGAATAAAATGGACCTTAGGTGTTGCAAGAACAGCAGGGTGAGGTCTGCTCTTATTTTTATCATTGCTGTAATCCTCTTCTTGGGGTGTCAATCATCTTCCCAAGAGGATGTTACCGAGCCAGAGGCACAACAGAAAGATATCCAAGAGAAAGCAAGCGCGTATCCGCAGAATCCAGTTTTCGAGGAGAGTGAAGTCTATGTAAGCGGCACCGGGGGGTACGACACCTACCACATACCATCGCTCATCGCCACCCAGAATGGGACGCTTCTGGCGTTCTGTGAAGGTCGCAAAGCTGGCGCTGCAGATGCTGGAAACATGGACCTGCTCCTCCGGCGTTCTGAGGACGGCGGGCAAACGTGGAGTGAGCCTCAAGTGATTTGGGATGACGGTGAAAATTTCTGCGGCAATCCCTGTGCGGTGATTGACGAGCAAACTGGTACCATCTGGCTCTTCATGATCTGGAAAAATGGAAAGGACGAGGAATGGATGATCAACCTGGGCATTGGCAAGGACACCTCCCGGGTTTTCAGCACATACTCGGGCGATGACGGCAAGACCTGGGCCGAGCCAACAGAGATCACAGCGATGGTAAAAAGTGCTGACTGGCGTTGGTATGCCACAGGCCCGGGTATAGGTATACAGCTAAAATATGGTGAACACAAAGGCCGCCTGGTTATCCCTTGCAATCACTCCACGACAATGCTTGCATTGGGCTCCCATGCCATTTTCAGCGATGATCATGGCCAGACATGGTCCTACAGCAACAGTATCCCAGGAGGCTGCGACGAGGCCCAGGTGGTGGAGCGCATCGACGGCACACTTGAGATGAACATGCGGATGCAACGCTGGAGCAGGGGCTACCGGGCCATATCGCTGAGCATGGAAGAGGGCGAGACGTGGTCGTGGCGCTCTCACGATACAAACCTGCCCGATCCTAAATGTCAGGCCAGCATTATACGCTACACGACCACGGATGACAGCGATAAGAACCGCTTGCTCTTCTCGAATCCCGCCACAGGCGGCCGCAATGGTATGACCGTGCGCATGAGCTATGACGAAGGCAAGACCTGGCCGGTGGCAAAACTCATCTTTCCAGGCAGTTCAGCGTATTCCTGTCTCACGGTATTGAAGGATAAGACCATCGGATTGCTCTACGAAAAGGACAACTACGGCAAGATCACTTTTGCCCACTTCGATCTGCTCTTCCTGACCGAAGGCAGGGATAGCATTGAATAAGACAGACGGAACCTTTTTTATAAGTAGCCCTTAATGCTTTCAATGCCGCTTGTGCACTATCCTCCTGAAGGGCGATCCGTGTATGGGGGAGTTGTTGGGAGATCGATCATAGCCTTTTGGGGCTCGTTTATGGGAGGTATACCGTGAAGATTATAGACATTCACACACATGTTGGCGATGTGCTCTTTGGCTGGCCATTGGATGAAGCCTATGCGAAACCGGTGTGGAGTCCAGGGTTCATCGAGGAGTGGACCGGGTATCGCATGAGCAAGCCGCCTTTGGGCATGCGCACCATTACCCGCTACCTGGAGGTGATCAACAACCAGCAACGTAACAACCTGGCAACCGAAAGGAATTTGGAGCGATACGCGGTGGAAGCCGGGGTGACGCACTGCATGCTCCAACCCATCGAGCCGCATGTCAAGACCGAGGATAATCTCGCCCTGTGCCGGTCGCGTCGGGAATCCGGCAAGGATAAGCCGCTCGTTTTCACCTTTGCCTCCGTAGACCCACACGATCCGGACCGCATTATCAAACTGCACAGGTATATGCAGGCCGGGTGTCTCGGGATCAAGCTGCACCCCAACATTCAGAACCTGCCGCTGACGGATCAGAGGTGGTTCGAGATCCTTGAGGAGTTTCGAAAGTACGGGAAGCCAGCCATCATCCATTCCGGCGTGAGCACGTACTACATTCCGAAGTTCAGGCGCTCAGAGTACACCGCGATGGCCAACTACGAAAAGCTGATCGCCGCCTTCCCGGATGTCCCGATCATCTTGGCCCATATGGGGATGTTGGAGTTTGAGAAAGTCTGGGAGTTGGCAACGAAATATGCAAACGTGCATACCGACGCCAGCTTCAAGTGTGAGAAGAACATCAGAAAGGCCTTCGATCGAATGGGGCAGGACAGGGTGTTGTATGCCTCCGACTTCCCGTTTTCATTGCCGAAGTATGCGGTGCGGGTGGGGATGCAGGCGACCAGGGACAACCGTGCGCTCCGAGAGAAGTTCTTCTATAAGAATGCGGAGAGCCTCATAGGCGCACTGCCGGATGTATAAATGCATGCTATGTATTCAAAGAATGGAGCAGTGTAACCAATAACAAATTCCTTAGGAGGATAAATGTCTATTTGGGTATCCATCGTATTCGTTACCATCTTTGCCGTGAGCGTCAATCTGGGGGTGGTCCTCCAGAAGCAGGCGGCCGACCACCTGCCTCTGATTGCAGGGGACAAGAACCTCCCCAAGGTCATCTGGGCCTTTCTTACCTCGAAGAAATGGATGGGGGGGCTCGTGATCAGCGGGATCGGATGGGGGTTCTTCGTTTACGCCCTGACGTTCACGCCCATTTCCCTGGCGCGGGCCATCCAGGGATCGGGGTTCGTGGTCCTGGCGCTCTTCTCGATCTTCTTCCTCAATCACAGACTCAAGTCCTCGGAATGGGCGGCGGTGATCGTCGTCACCCTGGGCATCATCGCCCTGGGGCTTAGCGAACCCACGGGGAGCCAGACCATAAGTGTCATCGCTCCTGCCAGGTTTGTCGCAGCCGTGGGCTTGAGCTGTGGGGTCTGCCTCCTCATCTTTCTCTCCCGCCGGGCGTACAATTTCGACCTCGGCCTGGCCGTGGTTTTCAGCATCATCTCCGGGGTGCTGGCCGGTCTGGGGGACGTGTTCACCAAGGCGCTGATCCTGGAGATCAACAGCAAGGCCCTCATCGTAGGTTTCGGCATCATCTTCCCGGCGCTCATCTGCTTCTATCTCACCCAGATCTTTCTCCTGTCCCGCGCTTACCAGCACGGCCGAGCGATCATGGTGATCGCCATCAATGATTTCTGCGCCCGGTTGATCGCCATCTTCATCGGCATCTATGCCATGGGCGAGCTCCTGCCCGCGGATACGAGGTTGAGATGGCTCAGGATCGGCGGTTTCGTGGTGGTCCTCTTCGGGACCATCCTGCTTGCCCGCTTTTCTGGCGAGCAGCTCGCCGCGGAGCTCACCAAACAGGTGGATGAGGGATAGCGACATCCCTCGAGGGATGATGCATTTCGCACCCATGGGGATGAGGCTCATATACGGGTTTTTTACCAGTAGTGTATAGGTAATATTCCCGTCTTGTTACGTGAGAATTTACCGTATATTATCATTGCGTATAGTTTGCACTGCATTGATATGGATACTTTTTCTTACCATGAGCAAAATTAATCCAGGAGGTGGATATGTCTTTGAATAAAGATTTGATCGCATTGGACAAGCAGTACCTCATACATCCCGTGACACATCCAAAGGACTTCGACCATCTGCCACCCAAGATCATCGTGAAAGGCAAGGGTATGTACATATGGGACATCGACGGCAAGGAGTACCTCGACGGCTTTGCCGGTCTCTGGTGCGTGGCGGTGGGCCATAACCATCCCAAGATCATCAAGGCCGTGCATGAACAGATGCAGAAGCTCTGTTATTTCACTTCGTTCCACGGGCATTCCACGCCGCCGTCCATCGAGCTCGCTGTAAAGGTGGCCTCCCTCATTAACCCCGCATACAACCTCACCCGCACCTGGTTCACCTGTGGGGGTTCGGAGACGAACGAAACCAACCTCAAGATGGCGCGGCTCTACTGGCAGCTGCAGGGCAAGACGGAGAAGAGCAAGATCATCTCGCGTAGGTTCTCCTATCACGGGATGGGGCTGTCGACCACCGCCGCTACCGGCATCTTTCCCTTCCACTGGAACATCGAGCCCCTGGCGCAGGGATTTCTCCATGTCGCCGCGCCGTACTGCTACCAGTGCGAGTTCGATAAGAGCTACCCGGGATGCGATTTCGAATGCATACAGGACCTCGAGGACACCATCGTAAGCGAGGGTGCGGATACCATCGCTGCCTTCATTG
>Ga0315289_10006560_pt1 | contig 17092 bp, 15 predicted proteins | sample YL17G11_40_MG_FD_203452 | JGI IMG/M metagenome (GOLD analysis project Ga0315289, IMG submission 203452) | Sediment microbial communities from Yellowstone Lake, YNP, Wyoming, USA - YL17G11_40 | ecosystem: Environmental > Aquatic > Freshwater > Lake > Sediment | place: USA: Wyoming | collected... | reverse complement strand
TTGTCCCCGTGTAGAAATTACGCCCATAAAGGGCTACACTACACAAAACCTGGCGGATTTGAAGGAACGGGCTCAATAAATTGAGCCCCTACAATTAACGTAGGGGTTCGATTCATCGAACCCGTAAAAGGTTGGGATAGTTTGGTGATAAAGTTAAGCGGGAGAAAAAAAGAGAGACGAAGCAAGGGTCTTTTAGTTAGTGTGGTTAATTTGCAGAATAAAGTCAAGATTGATAAAAAGTATGTACAGAGGATAGCGAAAGAAGCCATCAGGTTGGGAACAAGAGATAGCGGGAAATTGTGGAAAGGCAAATGTGAGGCGGGAATAATTTTCACTAATAACAGCTACATTAAGGGATTAAATAGAAGGTATAGGAAGGTTAACCGGACGACTGATGTGATTGCTTTCTCAATGGAAGAACATAAAGAATTTACCCCATCTTTACCTTTCTCTTCTTGCATTTTGGGTGATGTTTTTATTTCCGCAGAGAGGGCAAAGGTCCAGGCAAAGGATTTCAGGCATAGTATAAAGAAAGAGATTGCCATTTTAACTATTCATGGCATATTGCACCTTCTAAGCTATGACCACCAGAGGAAGAAAAATGGTCTGGCAATGAGAAAGAAAGAAGAAGAAATATTGACCAGATTAGGGATTTCAAAAAATGAAAGTGGCAAATAAAGATAGTTTATTTATGAGGCTCAATAGAGCACTGAGGGGAATTTTTTACGTTTTTAAAACACAGAGAAATATGCGTATTCATTTTAGTATAGCATTCGTCGTCCTGGCCATAAGTCTATTCTTAAATTTAGATAAAAAGGAAGTAATGATTCTTTCCTTTACTATTATTCTCGTATTAATCACTGAGATGTTCAATACTGCAGTGGAATTGGCGGTCAATCTAATTACAGATAAATTTCATCCTTTGGCAAGGACGGTTAAAGATATTGCTGCGGGAGCTGTCTTATTCGCTTCTGTAAATGCCATATTGGTTGGTTATTTAATCTTCTTCAGGGAAAAATACCTGGATTACCATTTTAATTCTTCTATATTTGTTAAAATTAAAAATTCTCCGGAATACATTACGGCTGTTTGTCTGGCAGTGATTCTTCTCTTGGTATTTGGTGGTAAAGCCTACTCCAAGCAAGGGGCTCCTTTGATGGGAGGGATGCCGAGTGGACATACAGCTTTCGCCTTTGCCCTCTCCACCGCGTGTGCGTTTGTTTCTAAGAATATCGTCTTAAGTATTCTGACATTGATTCTGGCGGTTATGGTTGGAGAAAGTAGAGTAAGGTCTGGGATTCACACGAAACGGGAAGTATTTATGGGTGGTTTAATCGGTGTAATAGCTACTATATTAATCTTTCAAATATTCGGCTAAGGCAGGTGGGCTCTAATTTTTCTAGTGGCATTAATTTTACTTATTTTGCTTATCTTATCGAGTTTCTTTTCAGCAACTGAGACGGCTCTTATCTCCCTGGGAAAGTTGAAAACGAAAGAGATAATCGAGGAGAAAAGGTTTTACATTCTGCAAAACTGGCTTGATAACCCAGCTGAGTGGATCAGTGGAATTCTGGTTGGTAATAATATTGTCAATATTCTTTTCAGTGTGCTATTTACTTACTGGGCATTGAGGTCTTCTCTCTTTTCTGGTCTGGCTCGGGGTTGGGCGGAGATTCTTATTCTGATAGTGGTTGCTCTTTTGATTCTCTTTTTTGGTGAAATTATACCAAAGACTTTTGCTCACACTTTTCCTGAGAGAATTGCCCTTTTGACATATCGTCTTTTCTTCTTCATTCTTCGCCTCCTTTCTCCACTGGTGAAATTTTTTGTAATGGTGGCGGGGATATTTATGGGTAAAAAATTGTCCTTAAAAGCAACTAAAGTTACAAGACAAGAATTGGAAGGGCTGATGGTACAGGGGAGAGAAGAAGGAGTGATTGAGAGAAAAGCCGAAGAGATGATTAAGAAGGTTTTAAATTTCGACCAGATTTCGGTTAGAAATGTGATGACAGGGAGGGCCAATATTGATTGGGTTGATATAAATCAGCCCGATGAGAAATTTATTGACCTGGTTGTGGAGACGGGACGGTCTCGAGTCCCTGTCTATAGCGGTAACGTGGATAATATTGTGGGAATGGTTTATGCAAGAGACCTTTTAAGTGCTTGGCAATTAAAGAGTCAGTTTGAAATAAGAGACGTTTTACGACCTGCATATTATGTTCCGCCTGGAAAAAAGTGCAATGAGCTTTTCCAGGAATTTAGAGAAAAGAGAATTCACGCTGCTCTAATTGAGGAAAAAGGAAAGATCGTTGGGTTGGTAACTATGGAAGATTTGTTAGAAGAGATTCTCGGTGAAATCGTTGACGAATTTGATTTGATAAGAACTTAGTGCAGGTCTCTAAGGCATCCAATTAGGGAGTCGACTTATATATGACTTTGAAGCATCCCGATGGTTATCGGGATGCGGATTAGGGAGTTTGAGGGAAACAATCTGGTTTCCCTCAAGGGGTGACAGTGGAAAAATGCGACGAATAGGAGCATTTTGAAGCGCCAAAGGGGCGAAGCCCCTATGGAAGTAACCCCGAAGGGGTTATCTTGATTCTTATAAAAGCTTTTGGTTTTCTTATCTCCTTTTTTTCGATGATGTTTTTTGCGGGAAGCGAAACTGCTCTCACTACCCTTCATCGGATAAGAATCAAAAGGCTTGTAGCTGAAGGAGTTAGGGCGGCACGGGGACTCTCTCTGTGGCTACAAGACCCTAATAAGCTTTTAACCACAATCCTAATCGGTAATGCGGGAGCGGTTATCTTTGCCTCTGTGTTGACAACATCTGTGGCTTTGGACTTCGCTTTTGCATATGGTTGGGGTCAAAGACTAACTGTGGTCTATGCCACTGGGATTGTTACCGTTCTCATCCTCGTATTTGGGGAAATTATGCCCAAGACCTATGCGAGGGAGAATGCAGAGAAAATTTCTGCCATTTGCATTGAGCCACTGAGATGGATTGCGAAGTTATTTAATCCTCTAATCCAGGTGATGGTTGTCCCTGCCAATTTCCTCATTCAGGTATTTGGTGGGAGGGGTCTAAGAGGTATTCCTCTGTTTACCGCGCGAGAAATCGACACGTTAATTGAAGTGGGAGCGAGGGAGGGAGCACTGGATGATGAGGAAAAGAAGATGATTCAAAGTATCCTTGAATTCGGGGAGACTATCGTGCGGGAGGTTATGGTTCCTCGCATTGATATGCAGTGTGTGGATATAAATGATGAGACAGAAGAAATATTTAAAAAGATAGCGAAGATGAGATATTCCCGCATTCCTGTTTACATGGGAAATCTTGACAACATCATTGGAATCATATACGCTAAGGACCTACTGACCGCGTGGCGGAATAGAGAATTGTTCATTATGGAAGACCTCATGCGCCAGGCTTATTTTGTGCCAGAAACGAAGAAGATTAGTGAGCTATTGGAGGAGTTTCGAAAGGGAAAGATGCATCTGGCTGTAGTTGTCGATGAGTATGGAGTTACCGCGGGATTGGTAACCATAGAGGATTTAATAGAACAAATCACCGGAGAAATTATGGATGAATACGATGTTGAAGAAGAGACAATTGTGGAATTGTCGGATGAACAGGCTATTGTTTATGCCAAAGAGGATCTGGATAAGATTAATGAGGAGTTAGGTTTAGAATTGCCTGCTGAAGAGTTTGATTCGCTGGGAGGATTAGTGGTTGATTTGTTTGGAAGAGTTCCGCGAGCAGGAGAGGAGATAAATTTTGGTAATTTGAAGTTTATAGTGCAGGAAGCGGATAGGAAAAAAATAATCAAATTGAAAATTGTAAAAGATAAAAGAAAAAGTTATGGAAAAAAGAATTAAAGGATTTGCACTTTTTCTGCCAGAAATAAATGAATTATTGAAAGCGAAGGATTATAGCGAGTTAAAAAAATTGTTAAAGGCGGTTCCTCCTATTGACCTTGCTGAAGGATGGAGCGAGTTTTCTCTGGCAGATAGGAATGTTGTTTTTCACCTGTTAGAGAGGAAGCGGGCTATTGAGGTTTTTGAAGATTTAAGTTTTGAGGATCAAAAAATATTAATTAATAGTTTGGAATCGCGAGAAGCAGGTGAAGTTTTAGATGAAATGTCCACTGACGAGAGGGCTGACCTGTTCGATGGGTTGCCCGAGAAGATGGTAAAGAAACTTTTTAGCGTGATGAAAAGAGAAGAGGTGGAAGACGTAAAAGACCTTCTTTCCTATAAGGAGAATACTGCTGGTGGTTTGATGACTACTGAGTTTGTGGAATTGAGGAAGGATATGACTGCCCGCCAGGCCATCCTGAAGATACAGGAATCTTATCGCACCTACTACGGTGAAACTATTCAGGATGTTTACGTAACCAATGCCGAAAATCGTCTGATTGGAGGGCTTTCTTTACAAGCCCTTATCGCTTCTCCGCCCGATATATTACTAAAAGATATTATGTCTCCTGTGCAAATAATAAAGATTAATGTGAACATGCACCAAGAAGAGGTTGCCAAAGTTTTCAGCAAGTATGACCTTTTGTCAGCGCCAGTGGTTGATGACGAGAATAGATTGCTGGGCATAATCACTATCGATGATATTGTGGATGTAATTCAAAAGGAAGCAACCAAAGATATTTACGGAATGGGAAAGATAAGCGGAGTGGAAAGGGTAGCGGAAATTGATTATGGAAAGGCTTCTGCTTTCACTTTGGTAAAGAATAGGGTGGTTTGGTTATTTGTTCTACTACTAATTGGGACCTTCGTTTCAGGCAGGTTACTCAAAGGATATAGCGGGGTACTCCAGTCAGTAATTGCTCTGGCTATTTTTATTCCCATGATGATGGACTCCGGGGGTAATGCTGGTGCTCAGTCTCTGGCTATGGTGGTCCGTGGACTGGCTACTGGAGAGGTTACACTTGATCAAGTATGGAGAATTATTCACAAAGAAATTTTCGCCGGGCTGATGAGTGGAATATTAATGGGGATTATTGCTATGTTCAGCGTTTTCATTCTACAGGGTTTTAATTTAGGACTTGCTTTTTCTGTAGGCTTTTCTTTGGCCATCGTGGTGACAGTAGCCACAGTTACTGGCGCCTTCTTGCCGCTACTATTTAAACGGCTCGGTTTCGACCCTGCAGTGGCAGCTAGCCCTTTTATTACCACGGTTGTCGATGCTACCGGCTTAATCATATATTTTGAAGTCGCCAAACGGCTAGTCTGTTAGCGCCCGAAGGAGTTACCCGGCGGGATAAAAAAGGAGTAATTTTTGTCACTATATAATAAAACTGAAGCAATTGTTTTGGGCCAGCATGATTTTGGTGAAGCCGATAAGATCGTTACTCTTTATACTAAAGAGTTTGGTAAACTAAAGGCAGTGGCCAAAGGGGTTCGTAGAATAAAAAGTAGATTCGGCTCTTCTACGGAGCTCTTCTCATACAACCAGCTAATGTTGTATATGCAGCCAAAGAGAGATCTATATATTATTGCTGGCTCAAATATAATCCGGACACATAAAGAATTAAGGGAGAATTTCGACTCGTTTGTCACGGGGAGCTACGTTGCCGAATTAGTGGATAAATTAACAGAACCCGAGGAACGAAATTGTCATCTATTCTCATTGATTTTGGAGACTTTCCACCAGATACCAAAACAAGATAGAGATATTATAATAGCAGTCTTCGTTACGAAATTTCTGGCAAATGCGGGTTATAAGCTCGATCTGGAGAAGTGCGTCCTTTGCGAAAAACCTATCTCACTCATTGAGCGAAAAAAATTGAGTGTTGAGCAGGGCGGGGTTCTCTGTTCGAAATGCCAAGTTCGAGATCTTCAGGCAATGGATGTCTCCTCATTGGCTCTTATATATCTTAAAAAATTTGAAACTGTTAACTTAGCCGAAGTTGGAAAGATAGATATAGAGACCTCGATTAGGAATGACTTAAACAGGATAGTCCATTTTTATTTATCCCATCACCTCCCCAGTAGTTTAAAGACAGAGGAGTTCATCGAGAAGTTAATTAGTAGTTCAAAAATGTAGAATGTAGGGGCGACACGCAGTTTACCCCGATGTATCGGGGTGGTCGCCCGAAGGTAGTGTAGGGGCTTGTCCCCGTAAGAATTACGCCCATAAAGGGCTACACTACTGAAAAATTAAGGGCAATTATGACTTTTGATGAGATCATAATGAAATTAGAGAGTTTCTGGTCACAGCAGGGATGCTTGATACTGCAGCCATACGATGTGGAGAAAGGAGCGGGAACATTCAATCCTGCGACTTTTCTTCGTTGCCTTGGACCCAAACCGTGGGCTTGTGCTTATGTGGAGCCTTCCAGGAGACCTAAGGATGCCCGTTATGGAGAAAATCCCAATAGGCTGGGCAAATACTATCAGTATCAGGTAATCATTAAGCCTGCTCCGGGAGATATTCAGAAGATTTATCTCCAAAGCCTTAAAAAACTCACCATTGATTCTCGCCAGCATGACATCCGCTTTATTGAAGATGACTGGGAATCGCCAACTCTCGGTGCCTCGGGGGTGGGTTGGGAGATCTGGCTGGATGGTTTGGAGATTACACAGTTTACCTATTTCCAGCAGATAGGAGGGATTGATTTAGACCCGGTTTCAGTAGAATTAACTTATGGACTGGAGCGGATTGCTATGTACATCCAGAAGAAAGATAGCATTTTCGATATTGAGTGGTCGAGAGGGGTAACTTATGGCGATATCCACTTACAGGATGAGAGGGAATTCTCAAAATATGCCTTGGAAGACCTGGATATAGAGACTCAATTTAAACTCTTTGCAATATACGAAAGTGAATGTGAAAAATTATTAGATAAGAAATTGGTATTGCCTGCCTATGATTATGTGCTGAAATGTTCTCATACTTTTAATCTTTTGGATGCCTGTGGTGCGATCAGTGTTAGTGAGCGTACTGGCTATATTGGAAGAGTTCGAGATTTAGCCCGGCGGGTAGCCAAATTGTATTTGGGAGAAGAGAGTGGCAGATGACCTTTTGTTAGAAATTGGAACGGAGGAACTTCCTGCTCGATATATTGAGCCTGCCTTGGAGCAGATGGAGGAACTCTCTAAGAAGTTCTTTTCAGAGGAAAGGATTCCATTTAAAGAGATGAAAACTTACGCTACCCCTCGGCGGCTGATTCTATTTATGACGGAAGTTGTAAGAAAACAGGAAGACCTTATTCTGGAAGTTCTCGGTCCATCAAAGAAAGCTGCATTTGATTCAGAGGGTAATCCCACTAAAGCCGCTATCGGCTTTGCTAAGAGTCAGGGAGTAAAAGTTGAGGACTTAGTGACCAGAAAAGTAGAAAAGGGAGAGTATGTCTTCGCCTTGAAAAGAGATCCCGGGCGAGCTACTTTGAAGGTCTTACCAAAAATATTAAAACAGATTATAACCGGTATTTCCTTTCCAAAATCTATGCGCTGGCCTCAGAGCAACATAAGATTTGCCCGGCCTATCAGGTGGATAGTCGCCCTTTATGGCACAAAGACTGTAGATTTTTCTCTGGGAAAGCTCAAAGCAGGAAGGCTTACTCGAGGTCATAGTCTTCTTTCAAGTAAGCCCATAATGGTAAAAGATATTGCAAAATATGAAGAACTTTTGAAAAATAACTATGTTATCATCGATCAGGAAAAAAGGAAGAGGACTATCGAGAAAGCAATTATGAGTGTTATTAGAAAAACCAAGGGTAGGTTATTGGAGGATAAGGAGTTATTGGACGAGGTGAATTATTTGTTAGAATATCCCACAGCACTCTTGGGCCATTTTGAGGAGAAATATTTGAAACTCCCGCGTGAAGTTCTGATTACTTGCCTCAGGCATCATCTTAAGTACTTTTCCCTCGTGGATAGTGCAGGTAAACTATTGCCTTATTTTGTGGGTTTGAGAGACGGAATTTCCGAATATATGGAGAATGTGCGACAAGGCTACGAGAGAGTGCTGAGGGCGAGACTCGAGGATGCTGAATTCTTCTTTGAGCAGGATACCAAAAGAAAGCTCGATGAAAATGCGGAGAAGTTGAAGGGGGTAGTTTTCCAGGAGGAATTGGGAACACTTTACGAGAAGATTCAAAGAGTCATTAAGCTTTCGGAAATAATTGAGGACATAGCAAAGGCAAATTGTAAGAAATCGACTCTCGGTAGAATCGCATTGCTCTGTAAAGCCGACGCAGTTACCGAAATGGTCGGGGAATTTCCAGAACTGCAGGGAATTATGGGTAGAGAATATGCCAGAATTTCGGGTGAAGAGAAAATCGTAGCGGATGGAATATACGAACATCACTTGCCTCTGTCAGGTAGCACAGAGTTACCCCACTTAATAGAAGGGGCGATCGTCAGCATAGCTGATAAGGTGGATACCATTACGGGAGATTTTTGTGTTGGGTTTATACCCTCGGGATCACAAGACCCCTATGGCTTGCGCCGTCAAGCTCAAGGAGTCATCCGCATAATTTTGGATAAAAAGCTTACCTTGCCTCTCGATATTCTGATTGATGAAGCTTTGGGTCTATTGAGGAAATCGGCTCACTTTAGCCGACAGAGGCTTGCAGAAATTCCAGAGGTTAAAAGTGAGATTCTTCAATTCTTTCGCCAGCGTCTGGAGTCGATTCTCACAGAGGCGGGAATCAGCTATGATGAAGTCGACGCAACACTGGCGGTCGGTTTTTCCGATTTAGTCGATGCTGAACTTAGAGCCCGTTCTATCCATGAGTTAAGGAAGTCTCCCGATTTTGAACCAATCATTATTGCCTTTAAGAGAGCAAAAAATATCTTGAAGCAAGCTGAAGAACGGAGAATCAAGGTTCTGAGCTCAGAGTTTAATGAGAAGAAATTAAAAGAGGTTGAGGAGAAAAGACTTTTCGAAGGATTTAATAAAATCGAGGAGGATACTGAGAATTTTTTGAAAAAGAGAGAGTATCAAGAGGCATTACAGAAACTGGTGAGCCTGCGTGAGCCTGTGGATGACTTTTTTGATAAAGTGATGGTTATGGTTGAGGATAAGGAGTTGCGAGATAATCGTTTGGCTCTGTTAAACAGGGTTGTGGATCTATTCTGTAAAATTGCTGACTTTTCCAAAATAGTAGTAGAATAATGACATAAAGACAGTTTGTTCGTCACTAGCAATTTTTTTAACGCTGTGGAACAAGTGCGAAGCTACGCTTCGCTACTCCTATATCGTAAAGGAGTAGTGGAGCAAAGCTCCGCGTTAACTTCGCTACTCCATATCGTAAAGGAATAGCGGAGCAAAGCTCCGCGTTAACTTCGCTACTCCATATCGTAAAGGAGTAGCGGAGCAAAGCTCCACGTTAACTTCGCTACTCCTATATCGTAAAGGAGTAGTGGAGCAAAGCTCCGCGTTAACTTCGCTACTCCATATCGTAAAGGAGTAGCGGAGCAAAGCTCCGCGTTAACTTCGCTACTCCATATCGTAAAGGAGTAGCGGAGCAAAGCTCCGCGTTAACTTCGCTACTCCATATCGTAAAGGAGTAGCGGAGCAAAGCTCCGCGTTAACTTCGCTACTCCATATCGTAAAGGAGTAGCGGAGCAAAGCTCCGCGTTAACGGTTTTAACCGTGCAAATGAGAGAAGGAGGTAGGTTGAGGATGGCTCGGAAATATGTCTATTTCTTTGGTGAAGGTAAAGCGGATGGAAAGGGTGATATGAAAAATCTTCTGGGAGGGAAAGGAGCCGACCTGGCTGAGATGACCAATCTGAGGATTCGAGTGCCAGCCGGTTTTACCATTTCCACAGAGGTTTGCACCGCCTACTACGAAAATAAGGGAAAATTTCCCGAGGGGTTAAAAGAAGAAGTAGAAGAGAATTTGAAAAAAGTGGAAGAGGCAATGGGAGCGAAGTTTGGAGACACGGAGAATCCTCTCTTAGTTTCAGTCCGCAGCGGCGCTCGAGTTTCTATGCCCGGAATGATGGACACGGTTCTAAATTTAGGATTAAATGATAAGACTATTAAAGGCTTGATTAAGCAATCAGGAAACAGGCGGTTTGCATACGACTGTTACCGTCGTTTTGCGCAGATGTATGGTGATGTTGTCTTGGGCTTAAAGCCAGAGGGAAAAGAAGAAGATCCCTTTGAAGTTTTAATTGAGAAGAAGAAGAGAGAAAAAGGAGTGAAACTGGACACGGAACTCAATGCCGAGGACTTAGAAGATTTAGTTAAAGAGTTCAAGGCTTTGATAAAGAAAAGGAAAGGAATCGATTTTCCAGACGACCCATGGCAACAGCTATGGGAAGCTATTGCCGCTGTTTTCAGGTCCTGGGATAATAAGAGGGCAATTGAGTATAGGAGAATAAACAAGATTCCCTCTCACTGGGGAACTGCAGTAAATGTGCAAACGATGGTCTATGGAAACTTAGGAAATGATTCGGCCACCGGTGTGGCATTTACTCGCGACCCTGCTACAGGCGATAAGAAATTTTACGGAGAGTTCCTACTCAATGCTCAGGGAGAGGATGTGGTTGCCGGAATTAGAACTCCTCAGCCCATAAATAAGTCTGGAAAGAAAGATGAAAATTTGATTTCACTGGAAGAGGCAATGCCAGAAGTATACAAGGAACTGGAGGATGTCTATCAGAAAATAGAGCGACACTATAGAGATATGCAGGATATTGAGTTCACTATTCAAAATAGGAAACTCTATCTCCTCCAGACGCGGGCAGGGAAGAGGACTGGCTTTGCAGCTATCAGAATTGCGGTGGAGATGGTGGAAGAGGGACTAATAGATAAAGAGACAGCCCTTATGAGAGTGGAACCAGACCAGCTGGTCCAGCTTCTATCTCCCATTTTTGGGCGCCAGGAGAAAGAAGTGGCAATCGAAGACGGAAGGTTTCTCTCATCGGGCTTAAATGCAAGCCCAGGAGCAGCTTCAGGCAAGGTTGTATTTACTGCTGATGAGGCAGTGGCTATGGCAAATTCTGGTGATGAAGTCATATTAGTTCGTCTGGAAACTTCTCCCGAAGATATTCAGGGAATGAATGTGGCTCAAGGTATTCTCACTGCCCGTGGCGGGATGACTTCTCATGCCGCTGTTGTGGCTCGAGGAATGGGTAAACCCTGTGTAGCCGGTTGCGGGGCAATAGATATCGATTACGAGAACAAGAAATTTTCAGTGAATAGAAAAGTTATAAAGCAGGGAGATTACATTTCGATAGATGGTACCACAGGAGAGGTTATCCAGGGCAGAATGTCCGCCTATCCTTCAGAAATTGCCCAGGTGCTTATAGATAAGACTATGAGAAAGGAAGATTCTCTAATTTTTCAGCATTTCTCCAAACTTTTGGAGTGGGCTGACAGTGTCCGGAGGCTAGGAGTGAGAACCAATGCCGATACACCCAAAGATTCTAAAGCGGCCCGCGATTTTGGTGCTGAAGGCATTGGGCTGTGCCGTACGGAACATATGTTCTTTGAAGGAGATAGAATAGATGCTATGAGGCAGATGATTGTAGCAGAAGACATTGAAGGGAGAAAGAGAGCACTGGGGAAACTATTGCCGATGCAAAGGCAGGATTTTATCGAGATTTTCAGGGCAATGCACAATTTGCCTGTAATTATAAGAACCCTGGATCCCCCTTTACATGAGTTTTTACCCCATACGGATAGGGAGATAAAGGAACTGGCTGAAAAGATGAACGTCCCGTTTGAAAAACTCAAAGCCAAAATTACCAGCCTTCATGAGATGAACCCGATGTTGGGACACCGCGGCTGCAGATTGGGGATTACTTATCCAGAGATTACTGAAATGCAGGCACGGGCAATATTTGAAGCTGCCTGTGAAGTGAATAGAGAAGGGATAAAGGTTATTCCTGAAGTGATGATTCCTCTGGTAGGAGATGTGAATGAATTTGTTCATCAGAAGAGAGTTGTCCTGAAGGTAGCCGAAGAGGTAGTGGCGAAGTATGGAGTTAAACTTGAGTTCATGGTGGGCACGATGATTGAGATTCCCAGGGCCTGCCTTACTGCTGATGAAATTTCTAAAGAAGCAGAATTCTTCTCCTTCGGAACAAATGATCTCACTCAGATGTGCTTTGGATTTAGCCGAGACGATGCGGGAAAGTTCCTTCCAGAATATATGGAAAAGGGTATTTTGAAAACCCCTCCTTTCCACACACTCGACCAGGAAGGTGTGGGAGAGCTGATAAAGATGGGGATTGAGAAAGGAAGAAAGAGTCGGCCAGATTTAGAAGTGGGCATTTGCGGTGAGCACGGGGGAGATGCCCAATCCATAAAGTTCTGCCATCGGGTAGGAATGAATTACGTTAGCTGTTCACCTTACAGAGTACCCATTGCCCGTCTCGCCAGTGCCCAGGCAGTCCTGGAAGAAAAGAGGAAATAACTATATTCTGTGCCCCGCCGAGATTCGGGGGACACAATTTAAAGAGTTTATTTCCTGGAAGAAGAAAATAGGTGAGTCTGTAGATCCAGAGGCCTTTCTTTCCGCCTCAGAGCGAAGTGAGGAAATGGCGCTTAGCGCCGTACAGAAACGGTTCAAAAAAAGGGCTAAATTAACTGGCTTAAATCCGCGGTCCAGCATTCATAGTGCCCGGCATACTTACGGGACCATGCTTTACAGATTAACAAAGGACCTACGTTTTGTACAGAAGCAATTAGGCCACAGTAGCAGCCAGATAACAGAGGTTTATGCGGATGTTTTGGATGAGGACGTAGAGAAAGCAGTCAATTTATTATATGCTTAGATTGGATATATTACATTCAAATTTAGGCGGTTTTAGAAGCAGTTTACAGGATAATTGGATATAAAACCCCACTTTTATATCCAGTTTAAGATTCTTCCCCTGGCTCTTCTTTGTACCCGGATGTATTTCCAGAAATTCTATAGTTGGAAATAAACGGACCACTTCGCAAAACAGACCAAATTGGAGGCATAGCCGAAGTAGTTCGGATATAAATAGTTATCTGCAACCGCCGATTATGAAAAGGAATAGTTTTTAGTTTGGACTTTAATAAAATGATAGGTTAAAATACTGCTGTAAAACTACCAATAAATAAAATAAATTAGAGATACGTGGGAGAGAGAGATATAAATGATTGAGACAGACGATCTATTGACTATAAAAGAAGCGAGTGAATGGGCAACGAAACATTTGGGTAAAACAGTAACAACCTCAAATATTTCCTATCTTATTCAATATGGACGGATAAAGAAAATCGGGAGCAATAGAACTCTCCAAGTTTCTAAACAGGAGTTAATTAACTATTACAAATCTCACAACGGCATAAGAGAGATTTCATGGAAAGACCAATTAGGTAATGACCTTAACTGGGCTTTATCATTTGACCAATATAAAGAAGCCGAGACAACCAAACACGTTCACCGACTTCACCCATACAAAGGCAAATTCATTCCGCAACTCGTTGAGTATTTCCTTGACAACCATACTGACAATTTCAAGAAAGGAGTATATTTCAAAAAAGGTGACATTGTTCTTGACCCATTTTCTGGCAGTGGAACTACTATGGTACAATCTTGCGAGCTCGGAATGCATGCCATTGGCATTGATGTTTCTGCCTTCAATGCGCTCATAGGGAATTGTAAGGTTACGAAATACAAGTTGGTTTACGTTCAAACAGAAATCAATCGAATAACAAAAGCACTCAAGGAATTTTTATCAAATTCTAACATACTTGAGTTTGAAGAAAAACTTTTACAATCACTTTTCGAATTCAACAATAAATATTTTCCCGTTCCCGAATACAAATCCAAAGTCAATCGCAATGAAATTAACGAGGATAATTACGGAGCAGAAAAGGAAAAAGAGTTTCTGCCTATTTTCAACAAACTCGTTGAACAATACAAAATTAAAATAAGACAGGATAAAACTGACTCCTTTTTTGATAAATGGTATTTTCAACACATCAGAGATGAAATTCAATTTGTATTTAATGAAATTAAAAAGATAAAAGATGCTGACACTAAAAAAATCATTTGTATTATTTTAAGTAGGACTATTCGTTCATGCAGAGCAACTACTCACGCTGATTTGGCAACATTGATTGAGCCAATTACAGCAACTTATTATTGTGCGAAACACGGAAAAGTTTGCAAACCACTTTTCTCCATTCTTAAATGGTGGGAGACGTATACGAAGGACACTGTTAAACGCCTCTCACAGTTTGATAGATTAAGAACACAAACTTTTCAAGTTTGTTTGACAGGCGACAGTAGAACCATTGACATCTTCAGGGAACTTGAAAAGAAGAATTTTACATTTGCAGAATTAGCACGAAAACAAAAAATCAAAGGAATATTTTCAAGCCCGCCATATGTTGGACTAATTGATTATCATGAACAACACGCTTATGCCTACGACCTTTTTGGGTTTAAACGCAGAGATGATTTAGAAATAGGCCCTCTGTGCAAAGGACAAGGCAGAGAAGCTAAACAAAGCTACATTCAAGGAATAACTGATGTTCTCAATAACTGTAAAAATTTTTTAGTTGATGACTACGATATTTTCCTTGTAGCCAACGACAAATACAATATGTATCCAACAATTGCCAAGAATTCAGGAATGCAAATCGTCAATCAATTCAAGCGACCTGTTTTAAATCGCACCGAAAAAGATAAAGGCGCATATTCAGAAATCATTTTTCATTTGAAGGGAAAGTAATGGCTTTATCAAAAGAGTATAAAGGACATATTGCCGAGACAATCAAAGTTTGCTTACGTGATAAATTTCAGAATTATAAACCTGAAACAGACAATATGCCATTCCACTACCGGTTACTTGGTAAAGACAGAATGGCATTGTTTTCATTTATACAATCTCTAAATACAACTTTTGGTACTTCAATCTACGAACCTGTTGCAAAAGAACTCGCAAAGGAAACATTCAAAGAAGTTTATACTCAATTTAAACTTGGTAACGTTATTACGCAGGATGCACAGAATGAAATTCAAAAAATAATGAACGACCTTTCGGTTGGTGGAGATGTAAATAAATCAGAAGAAACAGAAAGAATTAGAAAGGTTGCTCAATCAGGTAAATTAAATAAACTCAAATCTGTAAAAGTAGATTTATTTCTTGTCTCTAAAGAAGATGAAGTTTTTCTGTTTGACTTGAAAACTGTCAAGCCAAATAAAGGAGATTTCATTTCCTATAAACGAAATATGTTAGAGTGGTTAGCAGTTTTTTTCTACCAACACCCAAAGGCAAAAGTCAACACGCTTATTTCAATTCCTTACAATCCATACGAGCCAGAGTCATATAAACGCTGGACAATGAAAGGAATGTTGGACTTAAAAAAGGAAGTAAAAGTCGCAGAAGAATTTTGGGACTTTCTTGCTGGTGAAGGAACTTACAAAGACCTGCTTGACTGCTTTGAAAAAGCAGGCATAGAGTTACGACCTGAGATTGATGCTTATTTCACAAAGTTTAAGCAGGAATAATTTTGGCAACATATCTTCTTTGTGCAGGGCTGTGGTGCGACTATGAACAGCGGATAGCCTTTGAGAGAAGCAGTAAATCGATTTACCGCAGAGTTCATAAAGGATTTTTGTAATGGGAATGACTCTATCAACTGGAAAAAATTTGTCGAATTCAACAGCGGAATGAAATAATCGGCGGCAACAGATAACACGGTGTAAAAGACTACGCTTCGCTCCGTCCAAATTCTGCTTACGCAGAACTTCCTTTATCCGCAAAACGTTAGCCGACTGTCGCAAAAGTAAGACTTTTGCGACAGTGGAAAGGCCGAAGGGGAAAATTTATCGATGAGAGCAGTGAACAGGTTTTTGAACTTTTGCGACATTCAAAGCAAATTCTGATGAAAATCGTACTCGAGCCAAGACAATTAGACACTATAAACGCTGAAATTAGTTTTTGAAAGAAAATAATAGAAAATGCTTGCATTTACTTTTATCTTATGGTATACTTTTATCAAAGGAGGGATATAAGATGACTGTTCAACTCTCAACTAGAATTGACCCTAAGGTAAAGCAGATATTAAGTCAGCTTCATAAAAAAACCCACATACCTATTCGCGTCCTAACCGAGAAGGCTATTTTTCTGCTTAAAGAGCGGTATGACCGTATGAGTCAGATGTATCAGCAAGGCGTAGTTGATGAAAGATTTATGGAATTACTTGACTATAGCTTAAGAACCCATGATGCCACCTACCAGAAGCTCGCTGACTAAGCCGATTCAATATCTTAGCGTAGAGCAAGTGCTTGCAGCTCACGCAGCACTTATCAAGCGTTATGGGGGAAGCCAGGATATTCATGACCAAGGGCTTCTTGAATCTGCCGTGTTTCGTCCACAAGCTAGCGCTTTTGGCCAAGAAACCTACCCAACCCTTTTTGAAAAATGTGCTGTTTTAGGGTATTCTCTCATTCAAAACCATCCTTTTTTAGATGGCAATAAGCGGACCGGCTTTGCTGCTATGCACCTCATGCTACTCATTAATGGCTATGATTTAACCTCTACCACCGAAAAAGAAATCGCTATGGCAGAAAATATCGCTTCCGGAAAAATGCATGAGCCTGAAATCGCCCAGTGGCTTAAGCAACACTCCAAAAAGAAGGCCCCAAAAGCAAGGAAATAGATAGACTTCTTACCTCAAGGTAAAGGAGACTAAAATCAAGGAGGCCTTAGCATGGAGCTCCTCTTGAAACTATCAGGGATCCTCACAGGTGTCCTGGCCAGGACACTGGTGCCATACCTCAGGAAGTTAAAACAGGGAAAGATCAAAAGCTTTAATAAGGGGTATTGGGCATCAGCCCTGGCTTCGTTTATTCTGGGACTAATTACCACCTTGCTTATCTTCCCAAAATTTGAGTTTGGAGGGGCAGTTATGGGTAGTCTCTGTTATAATAAACTTGGTGAATAGAGATTATTTGAGACGCAGTCCTTTACCGGACCTAAAATAACACACTCAACTTATACATTATCTTTTTGATAGGATGCATTCTCGAAAAGCCGAATGGCTTAATTGGACACGTTCGGTTCTTTGAGGGGCGCACCAATTTTAATTAAGAGGTGTTTACTCGATGAAAATTGCATTAGTTTGTATGGGGACT
>Ga0315289_10006559_pt1 | contig 17094 bp, 15 predicted proteins | sample YL17G11_40_MG_FD_203452 | JGI IMG/M metagenome (GOLD analysis project Ga0315289, IMG submission 203452) | Sediment microbial communities from Yellowstone Lake, YNP, Wyoming, USA - YL17G11_40 | ecosystem: Environmental > Aquatic > Freshwater > Lake > Sediment | place: USA: Wyoming | collected... | reverse complement strand
CCTTATTCTAAAACAGCCGTTATCTCTGTTCCCCCGGGGTTTTCCCTCCGACTTGCTCGCCGAATTTAAGCATCGGACCGGGGTGGCCGGCATCTTGGGCAACAGGGCCGCTTCGGGCACGGAGATCATCGCCGAGCTCGGGGCCGAGCACGCGCGGAGCGGTTTTCCCATCGTCTACACTTCGGCCGACAGCGTCTTCCAGATCGCCGCCCACGAAGACATCATCCCGTTACCTGAGTTTTACGAGATGTGCCTGCGGGCCAGAAAGCTTTGTGACGATCGGCGGATCGGCCGGGTCATCGCCCGGCCTTTCATCGGCCGACCCGGAAACTTCAGCCGCACGGCCAACCGCCGCGATTTTTCCATGCGGCCCCCCGGGGAAACGGTGTTGGATGTCCTCGTGAAGAACGGATTGGCCGTCACCGCCGTCGGCAAGATCGAAAATATATTCGCCGGACAGGGCATCAGCCGTTCGCGGCCCAGCCATGACAATTCCGAAGGCATGAGCCTGGTACGGGAGGAATTAGCGGCGGCAAGGCGAGGCCTGATCTTCGCCAACCTGGTCGATTTCGATATGCTTTACGGCCACCGCAATGATGCCGACGGCTATGGGGCGGCCTTGGAAGACTTCGATCGCGAGCTGGGGGTCCTGTTGCCCGGACTCGGCCCCGGCGACATGCTGGTCATCACGGCCGACCATGGCTGCGATCCCGTCTATCCCGGCACCGACCATACCCGGGAATATGTTCCGCTCCTGGTGTACGGTCCGAGCTTGCCGGCCCGGGCTCTCGGGGTGCGGCCCACCTTTGCCGATGTCGGCGCGTCCATCCTGGATGTATTCGGATTGAGGCATGAAGGGCCCGGGCGAAGTTTCATTTCGGAGATTCAATCCCCCCCGGTCTAAGGAGGCGCTATGGACCTTTATGGGCACATCATGGATGCGGTCGGTTTCATAAAAAAGAAATATCCGCCGACTCCGCGGGTCGGGGTGGTTTTAGGCTCGGGGCTGGGGGCATTCGCCGATGCAATCGGCTCGGCGATAGCCATCCCCTATGCCGATATCCCCCATTTCAAGGCCGCGGGCGTAGCCGGGCACGCCGGCCGGCTGGTGCTTGGCAAGATCGGCCCGGCGGCCGTCGTCATCCTACAGGGACGCATCCACTATTACGAGGGGCACGATATCGGCGACGTGGTCTTCCCCGTGCGGGTTTTAGCCAAACTGGGGATTCATAGCCTGCTGCTGACCAATGCCGCCGGGGGCATCAACCCCGAATTGCGGCCCGGGGACCTGATGATCATCCGCGACCACATCAACCTGATGGGGATCAACCCGCTGCGCGGCGCCAACGACGAGCGGCTGGGCCCGCGTTTCCCCGATATGAGCGCCGTCTACGACCCGGCTTTCCAGGAGGTCATCGCCGCCGCCCTGGGGGAAATCGGCCGTCCCGCCCGTCGCGGCGTCTACCTGGCCCTGAACGGGCCGTCCTACGAGACGCCGGCCGAAATCCGAATGTTCGCGGCCTTGGGCGCCGACGCCGTGGGCATGTCCACCGTACCCGAGGCCATCTGCGCCCGCCACATGGGAGTGCGCGTGGCCGGCATCTCCTGCATCACCAACCTGGCCGCCGGCCTCTCGGCGCAACCGCTCAGTCACCAAGAGGTCATCGAGACGGGAGAACGGGTGAAAAACGACTTCATCCGCCTCCTGAACCTCGTGATTCCTCACCTGGTCTGACCTACCGCGACATTATCCGCAGATCATAGAACGAGGGAGGCAAAGCCCCAATGCGTCGCCGAATGCTCCTTGGAAAGAAGGCAGGAAACGCAGCGACCGTTGGAAGGAAATCCATTCAAAGGGTTTCCGTCCAAGAGTGACCCCCCGACCTCCCGGCCGGGGGGCTTTCCGGAACATCTAGCCCCGTCGAGGGATCCGGTCCCTCCCCTAGTTAAACTTATAACGCAGGCCGATCTGCGCCCCCCAGCGGGAGCCGAGGTTGCTGAGGGAGAATCTGGTCGTGGGCAGGGTCAACTGGATCTTTTCCTTGCCGGTCGCGGCGTCGATGCCCTTGTAGTTCCAGGGTCTTAATCTATTGTTGCTGACGTATTGGGACTTACCCCAGTCCTTGTTCAGAAGGTTGAGTACGTTGACGAAATCCAGGGTGATCTGCAGGCGGTTATCCCGGAGGAAGGGAACCGGGAGGTCCTGGGCGATGCGGGCGTCGAGAGCCTGGTCCCAGGGGGTGCGGCTTGCGTTTCGCTCGATGATCTTGCCGCGGGCGGCTTCCAGGGCCGGGTCCCCCTTGATGAACGCATCCAACTGGCCCCAGGCCGCCTGCCGGGCGTCCGCGGCCAGGGCGGCGCCGGCCGAATCCGTCAGGATGATATCATCGATGTTGGCAGGGATGTAGACCAAGTCGTTTTCAAGCTTCGTGTCGCCATTGGCGTCGGAGTTGTAAACGTGAGAATAAGGTCGGCCCGAACGGCCGGCGTAGAACAAACCGAACGTGGTCGGGGCGGTTTTGATGAAGCGGAAAGTGTAGGAAACGGCGGCGCCGATCCGGTGGCGGGTGTCGTAGTTGGACCAGGCGAGTTCGGGATTGCCGGAGTCGAAGCGGATATGGTTGTACTGGAAGTTGGAGGAGGCTTGCGAAGAGTTGCCGGAGTTGAGATCCTTGGACTCGCCGTACGCATAGGTGAGGTTGGCCCAAGAGTCCTGGTTGAAGTTCTTCTGGAGCTGGACGGAGAAGCTGAGCTGATAACCCTTATTGGTGTTCTTCAGGTAGATGACGTCGTTGAATGATTTCGAGATATCGCGGGCGTACAGCCAGCGGCCGCCGACCCCGGTCCCGGTTTGTCTCAGGTTCAAGTTCTGGTAGTTGATCTCGTTGATGGTCTTGGAATAGATGAACTCCAGCGTCCCGACGACGCCCCAGGGGAGTTCCTGGTCGACGGCCAGGTTCGTCCGCAGCAATTGGGGATATTTGAACTCCTTATCGATGAGGTTGACTTCGCTGATGCCGGAGACTAAGCCCGGACCGGTCTCGGGCTGATTCAGCGGGTCGGCCACGAAGCTGAAGGTCGGATTGCTCAAATCAAAGCGGGTGAATTCCAAGCCGCTGTTGGAGTATTGATTGGAGATCCAGACATAGGGCGTCCGGCCGGAAAAGATGCCGACGCCGCCGCGCAACTGAGTCTTCTTGTCCTGGAAGACGTCCCAGTTGAAGCCCACGCGGGGGGACCACAGGAGATTGCCGGAGGCCGCTTGGTCGGTCTTGATCCCGTAGGTCTGCTCGACGAGCGGATTGGCGGCGGGGATGTTGTTGATGATCGGCACGTCGACCCGCAGGCCCAGGGTCAGGTTGAGATTGGGCAGGATCGCCCACTTATCGCCGATGTAAGCGCCGAGCTGGGCGACGCTGAACTTGGCGAACCACCTTTCTTTGGGATTGTTGGTGAAGAAGTCGTGATTGTAGCGGGAGGCTTTGCCGATTTCGAAATCGTCGAGGCTGTTGAATCGCCAGTAGCCGTAGAAGTTCCGGATATACAGGTTGGAGAATTTGAAGAACTCATTGTGGGTGCCGATGGTGAACGTGTGCTTGCCCGTGTACCAGGTCAAGTTGTCGGTGATCTCGATGATATCCTGGTTCAGGGAGTTGGCGCCCGAAAATTGCTCGGTCCCGGCGGTCATCCGATAGCTTCCGGCGATGGCCACATCGACCTGGGGAAACAGCTTGTCGGGGACGTCGCGGTTGTCGCGGATGGTCGTGTAGTTCAGGGTCAGTTCGTTGAAGAGATTTTGTCCCAAAGTGCTGTTGAGCTGGAGGACGGTGGAATTGGTCTTGTTGGTCAACTTATAATAATCGTCGGCGAAGGGGAACACCGAGCTCGAAGCAATGCTCGGACTCTGTTCGTTGAAGCCCGAGACGTAATTGTGACGAACGGTCAGGCGGTGCCTGTTGCTGATATTGAAGTCGAGGCGGGCGAAGAATTTTTTATCGTCCGAGGTGTTTTGCCGATAGCCGCGGCCGAAACCGCCCGGATCGTAGCCGTACTTGTTTTTCAAAATGTTGACGAACCGCTGGGCGTCGGCGATCGAGATGACGGATCCGCCGAAGTCGTCCGAGGCACCGCTGTCGTCGATGGCGTACGTGGTTGGGCTGACGTTGTCGCCGAGTTCCGCATTGAAGAAGAAGAACATCTTGTCCTGGATGATCGGGCCGCCCAGGCGGAGGCCCATGGACTTTTGCTTGAAGGTCCCATAGGGGATCTGGTCGGGTCCCTTGCCGACGAAATCCTGGTTCCGGCCGTAAAAATAGGCCGATCCGGCGAACCGATTGGTCCCGCTGCGGGTGATGGCGTTCAAGCCGGCCCCGGTGAAGCCGCCGTAGCGCACGTCATAGGGGGCGATGACCAGTTGGAATTCCTGGACGGCGTCTATCGAGATCGGGTTCGCAAGACCGGGCGTGCCGGCGTTACCCAGGCCAAACAGGTTGTTGTTGACGGCGCCGTCGATCTGGATGCTGTTGTACCTGGTGCTTATGCCGACGGCCGAGAAAGCGCCGCCGCCGCGGGAATCGACCTGGGGAGCCAGGCGGGCGTAATCGTCGAACGAACGGCCGAGCGACGGCATGGTTTCGATGATGGAGACGGAAACGTTCTGGGCCGCGCCCGTGCGTCCTTCGGACACGAGCGGGCTCCGGGCGATAACCGTGACTTCCTCCGCGAGGGCTTTCACGGACAATTTGAAACTCAGGTTGAGGTCCTCGCTCAGTCTCAGGGTGATGCCCTTCACTTCCTGGGCGACAAAGAGGGTCATGGCGGCCTTGACCGTGTAGGGTCCGCCGACCCTGACGGCGGGGATGTTGTAACGTCCGTCCGGGCGGCTTTGGGCGTTATAAACAGTTCCGGTCGGCGTGTGTACGGCGGTGATGGCAGCTCCGCCGAGGGGGTTGCCGTCGCTGTCCGTGACCAGGCCGTTGAAGGCGGCGGTGGTCACACTCTGGGCGAAAATCAGCCCGGGCAGAATCAAGCAACCTAAGATGACCGCGAGAAACGTTCTTTTCATAGAAACAGGTCCTCCTTCTATTGATATTAATAGAGAGGATCATATTACAGGAAATGAGGAAAATCAATCTTGAGAAGAAGGCCACTTTTGAGGGCTTTTTTTGAGGGCTTTTACCTCGCCGGGGGGGTTGTGCTAACATGTCGTCGTGAAGAGAAAGCCGCTGATCATCGGGGTTGCCGGCGGCACGGCCTCGGGGAAGACCACCATCGCCGACGCCATTATGGAGTCCATCAACCATCCGCAGATGGTGATGATTCAGCATGACGCCTACTACAAGGACGTCGGCCACCTGCCCTTGGCCGAACGCGCCCGGATCAATTTCGATCATCCCGACGCTCTGGAAACCGACCTCATGGTCCGGCATCTGCGGCAGCTCATCGCCGGCCGCTCCATCGAAATGCCGGTCTACGATTTTTCCACCCACACGCGCCTGGCGAAGGGCCTCATCAAGAAACCGGCCAAGGTGATCATCATCGAGGGGATTTTGATCTTTTGCGAACAGGCTCTGCGCGAGTTGATGGATGTCAAAATCTTCGTGGATACGGACAGCGACCTGCGCTTCATCCGCCGGCTGAAGCGCGACCTTCAGGAGCGTCAGCGCAGCCTGGAATCGGTGATCGGCCAATACTTGGGAACGGTCCGGCCCATGCACATCGCCTTTGTCGAACCGAGCCGCAAGTACGCCGACATCATCATTCCCGAGGGGCACAATCCGGTTTCGACGGCCCTGGTCGTCACCCTGATCCGCCAGCGACTGCGCAAAGGAAACTATGACGAACTCTAAGCCCGTCCGGGAGAACGCCCATGGCTGAAAAACAGTATATCAAGGCGCAGGATCTGTTGGATGATTCCTTTCGGCTCGGCCTCAAGGTCCTGGACAGCGGGTTCAAGCCCGATTTCATCGTCGGCATCTGGCGGGGGGGCACGCCCGTAGGCATCGCCGTGCAGGAACTGTTCGAACACAACGGCATCGCCACCGATCACATCGCCATTCGCACGTCTTCCTATGAGGGCATCGAACGGCGGGGCAAGGTCATCCGGGTCCACGGCCTGAACTACATCATCGAGAAAGCCGACGCCGCCCACGGCCTGCTGATCGTGGATGACGTCTACGACACCGGCTTGAGCATCCAGGCCGTCATCGACGCCCTGAACCGCCTCTCCCGGCGCAACACGCCCCAGGATATCCGCGTGGCCACGGTCTTTTTCAAGCCCGGCAACAACCGGACCGACCGCCGGCCCGATTACTACATCCATGAAACGGACAAATGGCTGGTCTTCCCTCATGAATTGGAAGGCCTCAGCCCCGAAGAGATCGCCCTCCACAAGCCCGAGATCGCCCGGGTCATCCAAGGACGCGGGGCCAAATGATCATCACCAAAGAATTCGTCGACAAGATCCCGAAGACCGATCTACACCTCCACCTGGACGGTTCGCTCCGCTTGTCGACCCTGATCGAGCTGGCCGAAGAGAGTGGGATCAAGCTGCCGGCCTATGACGAGGCGGGATTACGCCGCCTGGTGTTCAAGAAGAAATACGTCAACCTGCCCGATTATCTGAAGGCCTTCGCCTACACCACGGCAGTGTTGCAAACCGGATCCGCCCTGGAGCGGGCGGGCTACGAGCTGGCCCTGGACAACCAGGCCGAAGGGGTGCGCTACATCGAGGTGCGCTTCGCCCCGCAGCTGCATCAGAACGCCCGGCTGACCTGCATCGAGGCCATGGCCGCGCTCAATCGCGGCCTGGCCCGGGCCAAGGAGGAATTCAACGCCCGGGCCGAGGTGAAAAGCGGCGCCGAGCCGCCCTTCGAATACGGCATCATCGCCTGCGCCATGCGCATGTTCGATTACGGATTTTCCCAGTATTACGACACGCTGCTCCATGTCCACGCCCATTCCGAGCGCAAAGAGATCTTTTCCCTGGCCTCGCAGGAACTGGTCCGGGCGGCCGTGGACGCCAAAACGAGGCTCAAGCTGCCTATCGTCGGCTTCGACCTGGCCGGCGCCGAAGCCGGCTTTCCGGCCGAAGACCACGCCCAAGCCTACGCCCTGGCCCACAAGAATTTCTTAAAGAAAACCGTGCATGCCGGCGAGGCCTACGGGCCGGAGAGCATTTTCCAGGCCATCACCGACCTGCACGCCGACCGCCTCGGTCATGCCGTCCATCTCTTCGACCCCGACATGATCAAGAGTCCGGAGATCAAGGACAAAAAGGCCTACGTCGACAACCTGGTGCAGTTCATCGCCGACCGGCGCATCACCATCGAGGTCTGCCTGACCTCGAACCTGCAGACCAATCCCGCCATCCGCGACCTGGCCCACCACTCGTTCAGGCACATGCGCCGGGCCAAGCTGTCGGCCACGTTCTGCACCGACAACCGGACCGTGTCGCAGACGACGGTCAGCGCCGAGATCCTCAAGGCGGTGCGGGCCTTCGGCATCACCCCGCGCGAGCTCAAGAATTTCATCATTTACGGCTTCAAGCGCAGCTTTTTCCCCGGGACCTACATTGCGAAAAGGGAATATGCGCACCGGATCATCGAATACTACGAAAAGATCGAGAAGCAATATCTGCGGCACGGAACAGGTGACCGATGAATATGATATCGCTGCTCCGCGGAGTTTTGGGCCTGATCCTGATCTTGGGCATCGCCCTTCTGTTCTCCAACAACCGCCGGCGGATCAGCTGGCGGCTGGTTTCGACCGGCATCGGTCTCCAGGTGGTGTTCGCCGTATTCATCCTCTACAGCGACACGCTGAGATCTTGGTTCGCGCCCTTGGGCTGGCCGAAAGCGTTGATCTCCTGGCTGGGCGGCGCCATCGTCAGCCTGCTGAACTTCACCGCCGAGGGCTCCAAGTTCGTCTTCGGCCGGCTGGCCGTCAACGCGGGACCCGACAGCCTGGGCGTCTTTTTCGCCTTCCAGGTGCTGCCGACGATCATCTTTGTCGCCACCCTGACCTCGGTGTTGTATTACCTGGGCATCCTGCAGCTCGTGGTTAAAGGCATGGCCAAAGTCATGGCCAAGCTGATGGGCACAAGCGGCGCCGAGTCGCTCTCCAACACGGCCAACATCTTCGTCGGCCAGACCGAGGCCCCGCTGTTGATCAAGCCCTACATCGGCACGATGACGAATTCCGAGATCCTGACCATCATGGTCGGGGGCATGGCCACCATCGCCGGCGGCGTCATGGCCGCCTACATCCAGATGCTCGGCCAGGCCCTTGCTGAAGTTCAGAAGATCCCTTTGGCCGAAGCCCAGCTCCGCTTCGCCGTCCAATTGCTGGCCGCGAGCGTCATGGCCGCCCCGGCGTCCCTGGTCATCGCCAAGATCCTCTACCCGGAGACCGGGACGCCCGTGACCAAGGGCACGGTCAACCTCAAGGTGGAAAAGAACGCCTCCAATGTCATCGAGGCGGCGGCCACCGGGGCCGGCGACGGCATGCACCTGGCCCTGAATGTCGGGGCCATGTTGCTGGCCTTCATCGCCGGCATCGCCATGATCAATTACCTTTTCCTCGGGCTGGGCGACCTGCTGGGCGTCAACGCCTATCTCACGGCCAATTTCGGCCGGCCCCTCTCCCTTCAGCTCATCTTCGGGGTGGTCCTGCGCTACCTCGCCATCGGGATCGGCGTGCCGGCCGCCGACGCGTTCCGCTTCGGCAGCCTGATAGGCACTAAGGTCGTTTTGAACGAATTCGTGGCCTATATCGACCTCGTCGGCCTGATCAGACAGGGCGTCTTGAGCCCCAAAGGCGTCATCATGGCCACTTACGCCCTGTGCGGTTTCGCGAACTTCTCCTCGATCGCCATCCAGATCGGCGGCATCGCGCCCATGGCGCCCCACCGCAAAAAGGACATCGCGAGTCTGGGCTTAAAGGCGGTCCTGGGCGGCGCGCTGGCCACTCTGATGACCGCCACCCTGGCCGGGATCCTGCTGGGATAAAAGTCCGCCCTCATTCGCTTCGCGAATGAGGACTGCAAAGCCCGGGGCGGCCGAGAGGGTCTTTGACCGCGGCGACCAGGTCGGTCGGTCAAGAAATCGACCCCGAGAATCAGGGGAAGTTGACGTCGAGCTTCGCGGCGGTCTTTTTGAGCGGAATGTCCTGGGTCCAAATAGGGATTCCGTCGAGACGGGCGGCGGCTAAAAGATGGACGTCGATGAAGCCGAGGCCGGTTCCCATGAGCCGATAGCCTTCGATCAGACTCATGACTTCGTCCTGGCCGGCGACACTTGTCCGGGGCAGTTCAAGCAGGCATCCCAGCGTATCCGCGCGCTCGGGGAGGTTCCCGCAGGCGAGTTCCCCGATGATAAAGGGATGACAAACGACATCTCCGTTTTCCAGGAGGGAGGCCAGCCGCGGATTCCCAAAGCGGAGATGATCGACCCATACGGACGTGTCGACGAGGACCATCGGTCACCCGCTGCTTTTTCGCCGGGGAATGGGCTCGAGGTCCTTGGCCGTCCCGCCGAGCTTGGCCAGTCTCTTGGCGCTCTCCCGGGCGATGAGGTATTCCAGACCCGTCCTGACCAGGGCCGTTTTCTCTTTAATGCCGGTCAATTCCGAAGCTCTGGAGAGAATCGTATCGTCGATATTGATTGTCGTTCTCATATGCATAGATATGCTCTCTTTATGCATATCTGTCAAGGCCCTTCGCCTTCGGTCATCATCATAATAGACGTTTCGAAGCGAGAAAAATTCTCATTCCACCTCGCCCAAGCGATCCCATGTCGGACGAGAGATCCGTCAACAAACATTTACGCCGCTTCTGCCCTATGTCCGAACCTTTCGTTTATGAAAGGCCCGGGCAGCCGAGCAGCTCCCGGATGAAGGCGATGATGAAGGCCGGAGCGTGGCCGTCCGGGACCGGGACCCCGGTCGGGTTGAGCCAGCAGAAATCCATGCCGGCGTTGCGGGCCGCGGCCATGTCCGAGGTCACGCTGTCGCCGACATAGAGAACGTCGCCCGCTTCGACGCCGATCTTTTTCAGGGCGGGCGCGAAGATCCGCGGGTCGGGCTTGGCGATGCCGACCTCCTCGGAAATGACCACGGCCTGAAAATAGGGAGTGATGGGCGAGGCGGCGAATCGCTTGCGCTGCACCGCAGCGATGCCGTTGGTGATGAGCGCCAAGGGAAATTTCCTCGACAATGCTCGGACCGTGGCCAAGGCCCCCGGAAAGAGCTGCGGCTGGGCGGACAGGGATTCGAGGTAAAACGCGCTGATTTTTTCGAGCGGCAGTCCCTCAAGGCCGAATTCCGCCGCGACGCGCCGGAAGCGCTCGACGCGCAAAGCGGCCTGGCCGGTCTCGCCGCGCTCGAAGGACCGCCACATGTCGCGGTTGTGGCGGCGGTAGGAGTCGAGGAAGACTTCCAGCTCGATGCGGAGATGGAATTCACGGAGGCAGGCGCGCAGAGCGGCGCGCTCGGCCCGGGGATAATCGAAAAGAGTATCGTCGGCGTCGAAAAAAATGCTCTTATATCTCGCCCCCATCGGATTCAATCCCCTTCGCAGGATTCCCAGGATGTGATTCTGGGGAGGAATGGCGAACCTCCCTCTCCGGGGACAGAAGCTCCAAAAAGAGCCCGAACGGTATCTCGAAGATGAAAATCCATGGAGCTTCAGTAGGGCCAGGGGCGCGCGCCGTCTCGATCCACCATATAGAGAATCATTTTCGGCTTGGCCACGGGTCGGGGTCCGAGGCGGATCGCCCGGCGCAAGCGCTCCGAGACCGCGGTCAGCCTTTCGGGCCGGTCGGTGTGGATGGTGACGATTTTTTGGCCTTTTTCAACCCTGTCCCCGACCTTGGCGTGGAAGACGAAGCCGCTTCCATAATCGATCGTGTCTTCTTTTCTGCGGCGTCCGGCGCCGGTGTCTATGGCGGCCAAGCCGACGCTGAGAGTATCGATCGTCTCGATAAAACCGGCGTCCGGCGCCCTGAATTCCACCCGTTCGGAGCTTGCGGGGAGCAGGGAATAGTCGTCACAGACCCGCGAGTCACCGTTCTGGGAGGCGATGAACCGCCTGAAGACATCCAAGGCCCGGCCCGAGGCGACGGCCTCCTGGAAAATTTCGACGGCCTGCGTATAGCCGGTCTCGATTCCGGCCAACCGCAACATACAAAAACCCAGGGCATGGGTGATCTGCATGAGGTCCTCGGCTCCCCGGCCTTTCAAAGCCTCGATGGATTCGATGATCTCCAGGCCGTTGCCCACGGCCAGGCCGAGGGGCTGGTCCATGCTCGTAATGATGCCCATCGTGGGGCGGCCGGCCGCTTCGCCGAGGGCGACCATGGTCCGGCAAAGGCGCAGCGAATCCTCCTCGTCTCTCATGATGGCGCCGCCGCCGGTTTTCACATCGAGGACGATGCCGTCCGTCCCTAGGGCCAGCTTCTTGCTCATGATCGAGGAGGCGATGAGGGGGATGCTGCCGACCGTAGCGGTGGCGTCGCGCAAGGCGTAGAGTTTCTTGTCGGCCGGGACGATGGCTTCGGTCTGGCCGCAAATGGCCATTCCGGTTTCGGCCAGCACGCCGCGGATTCGCTCGGGAGTGAGAAAGACGTTCATCCCCGGGATGGCTTCCAGCTTATCGAGGGTGCCGCCGGTGTGGCCTAGGCCGCGGCCGGAGAGCATGGGCACGCGGATCCCGCAGGCGGCGACAATGGGAGCGACGATGAAGCTGACCGTGTCGCCGACACCGCCGGTGCTGTGCTTGTCGATCTTTTTCCCGGGCACCCCGTCGAGGGGGATGCGATCGCCGGAGGCGAGCATGATCTCGGTAAGATCGGCCAGCTCACGCTCACTCAGGCCGCGAAGATAGACGGCCATCAGCCAGGCCGCGACTTGGTAGTCGGGGATTTCGCCTTTGGCGCAGCCGGAAATCACGAACGCGATTTCCTCCCGGTCCAGGTCCTGTCCGTCCCGCTTTTTCGAGATGATCTCATACATACCGTGGGTCGTCATGTCAGCCGCCTCCGGCGGGGGAAAAAAGAGCGACGCTGTCGCCGGCCTTGACCCGCGTCTGAAGGCCCTGCCGCAAACGGATATTCTCGCCGTTGACGAGAATGATGGTCCCGGTCAACAGCCCTTGATCCCGGTCCAGCATTTCGTCCAGGAAACTCTGCCCTGTTTCCTTCTCCGCCAGGCGCAACAGCGCCAGGATCGTCAGGTCATCGCCACCGATCTCTACGACGGCGGTCCGTAGGCGCCGGCGCAGCAGCCCGTAAAACTTGACCGCGATCTTCCCAGCCAAATTACAGCCCCAGGTTCTTCAGGGTTTGAGGCAGCGGCACGCCGCTCCGGTCCCAGCCTCGGACGGCGTAGTATTCGTCGAGCATCCCCTCGAGTCGGACCAGCCGGCGGCGCGTCGAGCCGGTCTGGAATTCCTCGTTGAAAAAACGCGGTGGCAGGGTGTCGTCGGCGCGGCCGAAGCCGGCCCGGTTGTTGAAGAGCCGCTCCAGGGTGTAGATGCGGCGGCCGATCGTCATCAGTTCTTCATCGCTGAAATCAAGGCCGGTGACCGCACTCAGCATCTCCGTGAAGGTGGAAATCCCCAGGGCGAATTGAAGGAAGCGGCAGAGGACGGCCGAATCCACGACGGCGGAAATATCTTGAAAGAGGGCCACGAGCTCGGCCTTGCCCGCGGTGGAGAAACGGTCGAGGAAGACGGGGTGGCCGAGGATCTCGGGAGCGATCATGTAGGCCCGCATGTGGCAGCCGCCGCGGTTGGACGTGGCGTAGGACAAGGCCATGCCCTGGGCGCCGCGCGGATCATAGGCCGGGATCTCCATCCCTTTGACCTGCATGGCCAGCTCGGGACGGCCGTATTTGGACGCCAGCCGCTTCGAACCCAAGGCCAGATCCGCGCCGATCCCCCTCCGGTAGGCCGTATCCGTCACCCAATCCAGCAGCTTGCCGGCCTCGCCCCAGCGCAGATTTTCCTTCCAGGCGCCTGTTTCGCTGAGCTCCATAGCGCAGCCGAGGGTGCTGCCCATGGTAATGGTGTCAAGACCCAATTCATTACAGGCGTAATTGGCTTCGGTGATGGCGGCGAGGTCGCTGATGCCCAGGTGGGCGCCGAACGCCCAGACTGTTTCGTATTCAGGTCCTTCGCCGCGCTTGTCCCTGGTTCGGGTGGTGCGGCCGCAGCCGATCGGGCATTTGTAGCAGGAACTCTGGCGCTCGAGCAGCGTTTCGGCGATTTTTTCTCCGCTGGTCCCTTCGGCGTCGTTGAACACGCCGCGGCGGAAATTCTCGGTCGGGAACATGCCGTGGGCGTTGATGATGTTGACCAGGACCGACGTTCCCAAAACCTGAAGCGATTTGCCCGTCACGGGGTTCTTGTCGACGGCGCGATCGATCCGGGCCGCCAGGTCCTTGTATCCGGCCGGGTCGCTGATCGTCACCGGACGGCTGCCGGCGGCGGCGACCGCCTTCAGGTTCTTGCCGCCCATGATCGCGCCCATGCCGCCGCGGCCCGCGGCGCGGTCCTTGTCGTTCATGATGGCGGCGAAAAGGACCCCGTTCTCGCCGGCCGGACCGATGCTCGCCACCGAGGCTTTGGACGAGGTCTCGGCCTGGATCCCCTTCTGCGTCCGCTGGGTGTCGAGCCCCCAAAAAGCCTCGGCGTCGCGAACCTCGATCCCGTCCTCGTGGACCCACAGGTAGACGGGTTTTGGGGCTCGGCCGCGGATGATCAGCCCGTCGATCCCGGCCCCCTTGAGGGCGGCCCCGAAGCTTCCCCCGGAGCTCGAATCGCAGATGGTCCCGGTCAGGGGCGAGCGCGAGACGACCTGGTAGCGGCCCGAGGTCATCATCGTCCCGGTCAACGGCCCGGTCATGAAGATCAGAGCGTTGTCGGCGGCCAAAGGGTCTATCGGGTCAGGGCACAGGTCGCTGTACAATTTGACGCCCAGCCCGCGGCCGCCGAGGTACCGGCGCCGCGTCGCCTCGCCGACGGCGACGGTTTCCTGCTTCCGGCTGCCCAAGTCGATCGCGACGATTTTTCCCGTCCAGCCGTTCATCGCGTTCTCTCTACTCATAGAATTTGTTGTACTTTTCAACGTGCGGACAGGCCAGGCACTTCTTTTTATAATAGGCATAAACCGCCTTGGGCTGCTTGTCGAGGTTGGCGAAACGCGACGGGCAGATGTGGCACGGGATCTCCTCTTCCAGCCAGGCCGCCGGGGCGAATTTGTAAAGAGACAGGCCCTCGACGATCCCAACGCTGGCGCTTAATCCCAGTCGTGAGGCGCCGGCCTGGATCAGGCGCCAGGCCTCCTTGAAGTTTTTGATCCCGCCCGCCGCTTTGACCCCGATCTCCGGGCCCACGGTTTGACGCATGAGCCGCACGTGCGCCGGAAAGGCCCCGAAGGCCCCGAATCCCGTCGAAGTTTTCACGAATTCGGCGCCCGCTTCGACGGATAAACGGCATCCGGAAACGATCTCCTCGTCGGTCAGATAGCCCGTTTCCAAAATCACCTTGACCAGCGCCGGCCGGCCGGCTTCGACCACGGCCCGGATGTCGTCGCGGACGAGGTCCGCCTTCTTGTCCCGCAGGGCGCCGACATTGATCACCATGTCGACCTCGGCGGCGCCGTCCCGAACGGCTTCCTCGGCTTCAAACGATTTGGCGGAGCTAGTGCCGGCCCCGAGGGGAAAGCCGGCCACGGTGCAGACCAGAACGCTGCTGCCCACGAGCAGTTCCTTTGCCAAGCGCGTATAGGCGCCGTTGATGCAAACGGCGTAGAAACCGAAGCTGCGCGCCTCGCTGCAAAGGTTGGCGATCTTTTTTTCCCCGGAGTGGGCGCTGAGCTCGGTGTGGTCGATCATCTTGACCAGCGTCGCCCTGTCCAGGTCGATCATCGTCTTTCTTCTTGATGGATCATCTTCGGCGACACGGCCCGACTAAGATCCTTTCTTTAAGTGGAAAACAAAGGGCACCAGTTCGGATACGGTGATATCGCGGCAGGCGCCGGTACGGTCGCACATGTGGATGACGGCCGACGGAAGCGCGAATTCGGCGATCACTTGCCGGCAGGCGCCGCAGGGGGAGAGGAACTCCTCGGTATCGCCGATGACCAGGACCTCCCGGATCTCCCTTTCGCCGGCAGCGACCATGGCGAAGATCGCGTTGCGCTCAGCGCAGCAGGTCAGCCCGAATGAGGCGTTTTCGACGTTGCAGCCGCTGAAGATCCTGCCGTCGGAGCCGAGGACGGCAGCTCCCACGCGAAAGTTCGAATACGGGGCATAGGCCCGTTCGCGCGCCTGTCGGGCCGCCGCCAGCAATTCCGCTTTGTCGTCCGCCATGCGTCTCCGGCGCCCGCCAGGCGGGCCGCCGTTGGAGATTGTAGAATCGCGCCGGTCGGAAATCAAGGATCTTTGGTCTTAGGCTTCTTCGGATTCGGGGACGGCGGTCGATCGAGTCGGGGCGGCCGGCTTGGCCTCGCCGCTCGTCGGCATCACGGGCATCCGCGGGTGCTTGGCGAACGAAAACGCCAGCTGCTCGTACCAGGAGTCGGACGACATCGACATCCGCAAGATTTGTTTCCACACATCCACCGGCGGGCCGAACTCCTTCCAATCGATCACCATCACCCGCACCCCGCGCCGCCGCATCTCCTGGATCAGCAGCCTGTAGTTTTTGTCGAGGTGCTGAAGATAGTCCAGCGGCACGCCGGCCTCCTGCTCGCGGGCCCGGCTGCTCATCCGGCGGTGGCACTCTTCGGGCGAGACGTCGAGGTAGACGAAGACGTCGGGCGGCATCACGTCGCGGCTCATGTTCCGGAAGACGTCGACGTACAGCTCGAACTCCTGACGGGTCATGAAACCGCGTTCCATGGCGGTGGTGGCGAACACGGTATCGCCGTAGATCGGCCGGTCCTGGATCACGACTTGGCCTTGCGGGCCCCAGGCCAGCTCCACGGCCAGCCGGTGCTGCTCGTAGCGCTGGCAGAGCATGAACATCTGCATCGAAAAGCCGCCGCCTGTGTTGTTTCCGGTACGCAGGTCCTCGTAGTAGTGATCGAGGAAATAAGCGAACTTGGGGTGGTGGGTAGGCTCCTCGATCACGCGGGCCGGCCAGCCGTTGGCGGTGGCGGCCGAGCCGATGGCGTGGCAGGCGTTGGTCTTGCCCGCCCCTATGTTGGCGTCGATGGTGACGAACAGCCCATGTTTGCGCGGATTTTCGGCTTGGTCCATGAGTCGATCCTTTCGCCCTGCCGATGAAGGCCCCATCGGATAGGTAGGGCCGAGGAGCGTTAAAAATACACGCAATCGACCCGAAAATCAATCCTTTGATCTCGGATTCCTCGATCGCTGACCGTCGAACAGTTTGTTCTTTCGGACTGCTTTGCTTGATCGCCGACCGCAAACGGGAACGGCCGGAACGTGATGAGGGTTTGCCGCCCCGCAGGCGCTCTTCGAGGCTCCCGGATGCGGACGCCGAGGTTTCAGAGACCATCAAGGCCGACTTGAAGACTACGAGCTGGTGAAGGGGGAGGAGCGTAAGGTCCGAGGCGCCGAGAAGGAGCGACGAGGGGCGGTCCATCAAACCCGATCTGGAGTGAAGGCCGTTTTCGGATGCGGATGCGATGGCGATGATACCGTGCTAAAACTGTTCGACGGTCAGCTCCGGCCCATGCCGTATGACTCCGGTATCGGGGATTTCGAGGCTTTGTTATAATATCCGGCGGGAGGATCTGATGAACAGAAGACGGGCTCTCATCATCGCCGCGGCCCTCGCCGCCGGGGCGGCCTGCTCGCCCCGAATCAATATCGATTTCCTGGGTTCGCCGACGCTAGCCGAGGTCGTCCTCGTCCCCGGCCCGGCGACGGCCAAAATCGCCGTGCTCGACATCGAGGGGACGATCAGCGCCCTCGTCGGCTCCGGCCTGTCGCGCGAGGGCGACATCCTCTCCAAGGTCTACGCCCGGCTTGAGCGAGCCGCCGCCGATCCGATGGTCAAAGCCGTTATCCTCCGCCTCGACACGCCGGGCGGCGAAGTGACGGCCAGCGATATCCTCTACCACGAGA
>Ga0315289_10006558_pt1 | contig 17094 bp, 11 predicted proteins | sample YL17G11_40_MG_FD_203452 | JGI IMG/M metagenome (GOLD analysis project Ga0315289, IMG submission 203452) | Sediment microbial communities from Yellowstone Lake, YNP, Wyoming, USA - YL17G11_40 | ecosystem: Environmental > Aquatic > Freshwater > Lake > Sediment | place: USA: Wyoming | collected... | reverse complement strand
TTAAAGAGTTTGCCCAAAGGTCTGATTGGCAGGCAATCCTAACTCAAGCAGAAAAAGACTATCCTCAATTAACAAAAATGCACTCAATTTTAGAAAGCTGGGATTGGGACAGTAATTTAACTAACCACCCTGAAATAAAAGAAAAAGCCGATGAATTGATTAAATCAATTCTTTTTAGTCCCACTCTAGCCAAGGAAAACTGGAAAATGGAAGAGTTAGCTTTTAAGGCTTTATCAGAAGAATCCCTTTTGCAAGTTCTGGCACAAGAGGGATTGATTAATGAAGAATTAGCGGCTGTTCTTAGCGAAGCCCTCCAAATAATCAAAGGGGCAAAAGATAAATGGGTTAAAGATGCTTCAGAAGAGGAAAAAGAAGATGGTCCCCGATTAACTGATTCAAGTTTGAGAGAATCAATCAAACGGCGGTGTCTTGAAATGTCCGGAATCGGAAAAGGCAGTAAATCAGAAAAACAAATATCTGGATTTAGATTTGAAAGGTTAGCCATCCTTGCCCAAGCAATCAAAGAAAATCAAGATAATCTACCGGTTCTACTTTATCTTACTAATGATGAGGTGATTAGATTCTCCCAACGGAATGATGCTACTAAAGAAAAGGTTGAAATTTTGGCCAGTGCTTTTAAAACAGTTCCCTCTCTTGTTGATTCCAAACTTCATAATTCTGAAACATTGACATATTTTTTAACCAAGTATCCAGAATTTTTAAATGAAAATGGTCTCCAGTTTTTAAATGATTTCGCCGAGAAATACCAGGATTTCCCCTTCGAAGGAGTCCTTGGCATGGTTGGCCAAAACAGATTATCTCAACAAAGAGCGCTTGAATTGTATGACAAACTTCGGAACCCCACTTTTATGAAATTCTTTAACACTGCCACTATTTTCCCCGAGTTAATCTTGTCAACTGAGGAAGGAACGACTTTTTTTGAGAATGTTATTGAAAAATATCATCCTGAAAAAGGAGGACCGAATAGCGACTTGGCAAATATTCTTCTTCATGTTCAAAAAAAAGTCTTAACTCGAGAAAGGGTGCTTGAATTGCCTGACAAATTTCCCGAATTGTTAGAAGAAAAAAATCTTCGGCTTGCACTTGAGCATCCTTTCTTAATCACGACTGACGAAGGTATTGAGTTTTTTAAAGGCGTCCTGGAAAAATATCCGTTTTACCGAGAAAATCTCACGTGGCTAATGCGCGCAGTTGATCAAGGAAAGACTACCCAAGAAAGAGTGCTTGAATTGCCTGACCAATTTCCGGATTTTTTTGCTAGTGCTCCCTTCAGAATCCATTTTAATGCAGCCCTCGAATATCCTGATTTACTGTTTAACACTGACGAAGAAGTAAAATTTTTTCAAGGTCTATTAGAAAAATATGGTGATCATAATACTCTTATTGACGAGGCAATCAGGGCTCTTGGAAAAAACCATCTTCAAGGAGAAATCGTTCTTCAATTTCCCGATCTCGCTCCAGCCCTAATGGGAAACGATTGGCTAGCGACTTCTCGCTTTATTTTCCAAAACAGCAACATTCTTATCCGAGACACTTCTGATTTAAAATTTCTTAATCGATTAGTGGGTGAGTATGGCAAAGGCGCTCAAATTTTAATCGAAGATTATCGGGAGTGTCTCTACGACAAAGAAATCACCCTTGATGACAAAGATCTAATTCTTGAGTTTACCCAAAAATTCAGAGTTCTCTCCCCCGCCATTTTTAAAGGCTACCGTGTGGCTAAGCAAACCGGAAATGAAGAAGTTTTTATTGCTGGCCTCGGCTCTATCGCCGAAAAGTTAACTGGCGCTGGTCAAGTTACTGATGAAGAGAGAACTTCTCCTTATTTCCGAGACCTCATTAGGCACGTCTATCAAAACAATGCCGGGGCATGGACCTCCTATGAGAGCAATAATCAATGCCAAGACAGATCAACAGACCTGGCTGAATTCAAAGTCAGACCTCGTTACGTCATCGATCTTCTTTCTGCGAGTGAAATTAGAATTAAAGAAGGACAAACACTTGATGCCGAAGCCGTTGATGGGCTGAAAGAAAAAATTCTTTCTCTATCAAGAAAAGCTGAGGGTTACAGTTATGAAAGAGAGAGAATGAAAGAGGAGCTGAATGCGGTTCTTGACACCAGGTTAAAAGAGATTACTGATAAAGGCGGTCTTCAGGAAATTGATTTAAACGCGGTCAAGGAAATAGAAGAAAAATTATTTTTGGTTTTGACGGATTCAATTTACGGTACCCAATCAGTTGACGTCCCCACCCTTCAATCCTTGATGATTAATTATCAATTTGCTTTTTTTGAAGATATTCGTGCCTATATTGAAGGCACATCAGACAGAGTCAGGAGAGCCAATAATGAAGATTACGCTTTGTTATGTGAGCTTCACACCTTTTACACTGATAGAATCAAGGAATCAAACAAAGAATTAGTGGAAAAAGCGGTTCAAAATTCTTTAGTAGCTAATGCTCTGCCCCCTTTTTTCCAAAAAATGTCCCAAGAAACCCTTGGTGAAAATAGAAAAGCAAAGATAGACAGATTGCGAGTCGATAATTTGGGCATATCAGATAGTTTTGTTAATCAAATTCGGAGAAACTTAACCAGAATGACCAATAAGGAATACACCTCAGAACAAGTCAGAAAAGTTCTTAGGGCTTATGCCACTTCCACTGTCATTCTTGGCAAGAGAGCGGCCACAACCAAGAAAAAATTAACTCGTGATGTGGCTCGTTCTTTGCAGGGACAAATTGAAAGTCAAAGAAAAAAAACCGCCGAGGCAATTGAGACTCTTACTGGCGAAAAAATCGCTCCTGAGGAAGTCAATTTAGGCGAAATTAATTTGCAGGAGTTGCTTGACTCCCAGAGAAATATTCTTGAAGGAGAATATCGACCAGATGAGTTTGCTAAATATACGGCCCAGCGATTTATCAACCTCTTTGGTGATGACCGAGAAAAAATCGAGGAAGAATTAGCTAAATTCGAATCAATTTCAGGTCAACAAAGAGAACGGCTTCATGCTTATATCACCAAAACTAAAGAAAGCGCCCATGCTCGCATGACGGGAGGAGTTTGTGTTTCTGGCGATAACCTAGCAAAGGGGGAAACTAATCTTTGGGATATGCCCAATTATCTCCAAATGGTTTTTCAAGATCCCTTCTCCAGCCGTTGTCAGGGATTGGTGCTTATGCATCATTACGAGGAAGCCGGTCAAAAAATTCTTTCTGTGGTCCTTGACCCCTCAAGTACTTACCTTTATTCCGTTGATGAAACCGCCTTATTCGGAGGCATTATGAAAAGCCTTGAAGAGTTTGCGAGAGACAATGATTTTGACCGAGTCGTGATCACAAAAAATGCCATTATTAGAACCAATCGAACCGGAGGAGAGTTTGAGGCAGCCATAACGAAAAAAGTTGCTGAGATTAACGAAGATTTTAGTTTTGCCGAACCAAAAACATTTTCCTATCACCCGCAATATATGATTCAAGACATGGCTGTTTTGTGGAAAAAGGAGTAAATTACCCTACCCATATTTTGGATAGCAGCATTTTTTGTACTTTTTCCCGGAACCGCAAGGGCAAGGGTCATTCCGACCGATTTTTTTCTTTTGGGGCACGACCTGGCTGGCTTGTTTTGGTTCAGGGGTTAAGCCCATCTTGTCTTGGGTGTCAATGTTGGTTCGAATCGGTTGGGGTTGAGGTCGAGGTGGGCCGATTTGGACCCTGAAGATTTGTCTGACCAGGTCGTGGTCAATTGAACCCAATAATCTTTCAAAGGAAGAAAAAGCTTCTTTTTTGTATTCCACCAAGGGGTCTTTTTGACCATAACCTCTTAAACCCACGCCTTCCCTTAAATCATCCATGGCATCAAGATGGTCGACCCAGATCCGGTCAATCGTTCTTAAATAAACAAAACTTTCAATCTGACGCATGTTTGTCTCACCCACTTGTTTTTCTCGACCCTCATAGGCATCGCTGACCAATTTTTTAAGGAATTCTTTGATTTTTTCCGGTTCTTTTATTTCTTCTAGTTGGCTTTTTAGTCTGCCTTGAGAGTTGGTGTCAAAAGGGAGGATTTCCCCAAAACCAGGCATAATTTGGTCATATTCAATCTGGCTAATGCCTTCGGGAGCGTAGAGGGCCAGAAGATTGTCCACTTCACCCAGCATTTTTTCTAAGATTTCTTTTTTCAGTTCTCCGTTAGTCTTGCCTGCCGTTTGCAATATTGCTTGTCTTTTTTCATAAATAATTTCTCTTTGTTTATTCATAACGTCGTCGTATTCCACCACTCTCTTTCTCATGTCAAAGTTAAAACCTTCGACTTTGGTTTGGGCTTGCTCAATTGCTTTAGAAACCATTTGGTGTTCAATCGGCTGGTCTTCGGGCAGTTTCAGGGTGGTCATTAAACCGGCAATCCTGTCTCCGCCAAAAAGGCGCATGATGTCGTCTTCCAAAGAAACAAAAAATCGGGAAGAGCCAGGGTCGCCTTGACGACCGGAACGTCCCCGAAGTTGGTTATCAATCCGTCTTGATTCATGACGTTCCGTGCCCACGACGTGGAGACCACCGGATTTGATCACCGCTTGATGATTTTTTTGCCAGGTTTCTCTGGCTTCTTGACTTTTTTCTTCTGGCTTAGAACCACCTAGAACAATGTCCACTCCTCGACCAGCCATGTTAGTAGCCACGGTCACCGCTTTCGGTTTACCGGCATCAGCAAGAATTCTAGCTTCTCTTTCGTGCTGTTTGGCGTTGAGGACATTATGAGGAATGCCTTTTTTATCTAGAAATTTGGAAATGATTTCGTTTCTTTCAATCGAGGTCGTGCCGATGAGAACCGGCTGGCTTTTTTGATAACACGCCTCAATTTCTCTGGCCACGGCCGCGTATTTCGCCCGCACGGTCTTATAAACGACATCCGGATTGTCCTGGCGAACCATCGGTTCGTTGGTGGGAATGACCAAGGTCTCTAAATTGTAAATTTTGACAAATTCTTCTGCCTCTGTGGCCGCCGTCCCGGTCATGCCCGCCAGCTTCTGATACTGACGGAAGTAATTTTGAAAAGAAATCGTCGCCATGGTCACGGACTCCTGCTGAATCCTGACCCCCTCCTTGGCTTCAACCGCTTGATGCAAACCTTCGGACCAACGCCGACCTTGCATTAATCGGCCGGTGAATTCATCGACAATGATGACCTGGTCATCTTTAGTCACGTAATCCCGGTCACGGAGAAAATGAATTCTTGCCTTGAGAGCGTTTTCAATATGATGGATGGTGTCAAAGTCTTTTTCGTAAAGATTTTCAATCTCCAATCTTTTTTCAATTTTCCTAATGCCGTGCTCGGTTAAGTTGACAGTTTTGGTTTTTTCTTCACTGACAAAATCCGTGTCCGAAGATAAACCTTTGATGAGGTCGGCAAACTGATAATATTTTTGTGTCGGTTCGGTGTCCGGAGCGGAAATGATTAACGGTGTTCTCGCTTCATCAATGAGAATCGAGTCAACCTCATCCACGATGGCAAAATGGTGACCTCGCTGAGCTTGATCTTCTTGGCGCAAAGCCATGTTGTCCCGGAGATAATCAAAACCAAATTCATTGTTGGTGCCGTAGGTGATATCGGCCTGATAAGCCTCTTGGCGGCTGATGGGTTTGAGGTGTCTCAATCTCTCGTCGTCTTGTTGTTTCTCGAGGTATTCCCGATCAAGAAGAAAAGCCTGTTCATGAACAATACAACCTAAAGAGAGACCGGCAAAGTCAAGGGCTTGACCGTACCAGCCGGTGTCTCGGCGAGCCAGATAGTCATTGACGGTGACGATGTGAACCCCATTGCCCGCCAAGCCATTGAGATAGGCAGTGATGGTCGAAGACAAGGTTTTCCCTTCCCCGGTTTTTTGTTCGGCAATTTTGCCTTGATGCAAAGTGAGAGCGGCCATCAATTGAACATCAAAGGCCCGTTCCCCCACGGTTCTTCTGATCGCTTCCCTGGCCAAAGCAAAAGCTTCCGGCAGAAGCTCATCTAAAGTTTCACCGTCAGCGACTCTTTTTTTAAAAGCGGCCGTCATCCCGGGAAAATCATCATCCTTGAGTTTTTTCATTTTTGGCTCAAGAGAATTGATTTTTTCCACCACCGGACTCATTTTTTTCAATTGTTTCTCATTGGAATCAAGAAGATGGTCAAGAAATTTAATCATTTGCTTCTTGATTTTAACATAAATTATCCTTAATATCGTGATTACTCCTGCCCAGGAGTTTTTTAATATGTCAGCTGAAAAACCAGTTTTTGGAAACCCCGAATCAATCAAAGAAGCCAAAGTAAAACCAAGAACTAAAAAAGAGGTTGCCCCAACAGCAAATGATCCTCTGAAAGTCCTTCCCACAATCGAAAAACTCGTTGTTGGGGAAAGAAAAAGGTGGGACATTTTGAGGGGCGAAAGTTTGGACAGGGGCACTTTGGCTCGAGAAATTTTGGGAATTGAAAAAGATCCCATTCATCCTTCACTGGTATCTAAATGTCTTCGTTGGTGGGGTTATCAACAATTAGGTTACAAACCCATCCCAAAAGATCTCAATGCCATTCTGCGTCTGGAAGCTGGTAGTGCTCTTCACCAGGCTTTTGAGAGACTACTCAGCAACATGGGTCAAGTTGAATATCACGTTACTCACTCCGCTCAAGATCTCGCGGATATGAGTGGTAAAATTGACATCCTTTTTCGCAACCCAAAACTGCCTCCAGAAATTGGTGAATATCAGGTGATTGAACTTAAATCAGTTTCCAATTACGCTTTTAAATTCCAATTAAATCGGCAAGGTTTAAGACCAGATTTGGTCCCGACCAAGGATATTGTTGCTCCCAGAGAGAGTGATAAAAAACAAATCGGTCTTTATTTAAAACAACTAGATACTGAAGGAAAAAACGTAGCTGGGGCCAACATCATTTATATTGACCGTAATGACCTCGGTCTTAAAGAAGCCCTTATTCCCTGGGATCCTATTACCCAATACGAAATCGACCAGTTTATTCAACAAATTTATGAAGCTCAAGAATTAATCAAGCAAGGAAAACTGCCTGAAGCCACGGTTGATTCCGATATTCCCTGCCGTTACTACTGTGATTACCGACATGTTTGTGATGTAGGCAGACCGGAAGCGGCAAAAAGAAAAAAACCTCTCCCTAAAGAAGTAAAGGCAATGGCAAAAGATTATTGGGAGAAAAAAAGATTGGCCATGGAAGAAGCGGGAGCGGTTCAACCCACTTTAGGCGGTGACTTTAACAGGGAAGACTTAACCCGCAAATAAAAAAAGATTGGATCGGGTGTCTAATTTTTCCGTTTTTGAAAAATTTCTTTCAATTTTTTCAACCATTTCTTTTTCTTCTTTGTTTTTCAACCAATTAAAAATAATTATTCCTTCTTGAATAAGAAGTCTTTTTAATTTTTGGAGAAACTCATTTTCCATGGCCTTTGGGAGAAATTCTCCCCCTATATACAAATCAACTAAGATTAGATCGAATTTATCTCCTTGATATTTATTTACCCACTTAATCGCGTCCTCATTAATGATTTTCAAGTTTTTAATTTTATCTAAACCAAAGTATTTTTTACCCATCTTAATGATTTCCCTGTCTATTTCCAGAGTGGTGATTTTTGCCTTGGGGAAGCGTTTTTTGATTAATTGAATCACCGTCCCGCCACCCAAACCGAGTAATAAAACCTTTTCGGCACTTTTTACCTTTTTTAAAGGTTTTTGCCAAAGACTCTTGATGATTCCCCCTGATTGGGTCAGGTTTTGGACTTGGAGAGAATATTGACCCAAGTGTTCCTTGACCACAATTTCCCCACTGATTTTTGATTGGGTCTGGTAAACGGTTTTAGGGAAAAAAGAAAAGCTCATTTTTAACGGTAACCTTTGGCTTGAAGTTCAAAAAGTTGAGCATACTCCCCTTTTTGTTTCATTAGTTTCTCATGGCTACCTTCTTCAATAATTTTTCCGTCGTCAACAACATAAATTCTGTCTGCTTTTCTTACCGTGGAAAAACGATGGGAAATGAGAAAAAGAATTTTCTTTTCAGCGTAGTTAATAATCTCCTCAAAAATCTCTTCTTCGGCTTTGGGATCAACATGGGAAGTCGGTTCATCCAGAATGACGATTTGACTGTCTTTTAAAAAGATTCTTGCTAAACCAATTCGTTGCCACTGGCCCATGGAAGGGCGAACTCCTTTCTCAAACTGGGGGTCCAATGGATTTTTATATTTTAATGACAATGATTCAATAAAATCATCAATTTTCGCTCTCTTGGCCGCTTTTTTAATCAAATCCTCTCGACTGATTTTGCTGATATCTCCGTAGGCAATGCTTTCCTTGGCGGAAAAAGGATAGACTTCAAAATCTTGGAAAAGAACCGCCAAATTACTCCAAAAATTTTCAATTGAATATTTTTTTAAATTGATGCCGTTTAACAAAATTTCTCCTTTTTGAGGATCATAAAAGCGGCAAAGGAGTTTGACCAAAGTGGTTTTCCCGGCACCGTTTTCGCCGACAATGGCCGCGTTTTCTTGAGGATTAATTTTTAGATCAATCCCTTTTAATATCCAAGGAGTTTTGTCTGAATACCGGAACCAAACGTTTTTAAATTCAATTCCTTGGTTGATTTTTTTGGCTAATTTCTTTCCTTTTTCATCAACCCTTAATTCAGGTTCAAGAGAAAGAAGCCAAACGAGGTCACTGACATACAAGTAGTTTTCATAAAGCTCAAAGAAATTTCTCACTAATTCCGTCAGATTTTGTCTAAAAGAACTAATCGCTCGCAGAAGCATTTCCGCAGAACCCACCGTCAATTTCTTGACAAAAACAAAAAAGGCAAAATAAATACCCACCACTAAAAGAAAAATGTTTTGGGGAATCGAACCCACAATCCCCCAGGTTGTTTTTCTTTTTTCAAGATCAAGCCTGTCGGAAAAAATTTTGTTGTAGGTTTCCATCATTCTTTTGAAAAATGGTTGGCCCAATCGTTGCAGTTTAATTTCCAAAATATTTCTGGGGGTCAAGAGATAATGTTCCAACCAACCAGCGATTCGGTGAAGTGGACTGGATTTAGTATGATATTCATACTCTTCTTTAATAAATTTGGCATCAATCCAGAAGACCGGAATGGAAAGAAAAAGAATTGCCAAAGTCACTAGAGGGTTAAAAGAAAAGATGATCACCACCGTAGAAAGCAGTCCGGCTAAAACCATTGGCGTGTCCGCCAAGGGCCAAATCATACCCCAACCTCTTTGGCCACTTTCTCTTCTAATTTTCATAATCTTATCCTGAAATTCTGGGTCATCAATCATTTTTAAATCAAGCTCAACATTTTTTTTGGCCACCAAAGCCATCAAATAGGTAGAAAAAATTCTCGACATCATCACGCGAAAATGGTTACTAATTCTAGAAAAAATATCCTGGCCAAGACCAACAATAAACCGCAGGAATAAAATGAGAATAATCATTTTCCCCGCCGTCCCCCAAAAATCAGCCCCGACATTTTGAATTAAACCGTCAATAAAGGCTTTCTCCAACCTCAGGGTGGGATAAATTAAAAGACCGACAATCGTGTTCGTCAGAATAGTCAAAACTAAAAGCTTTGGACTCACCTGCCAAGACAGTTTCACGATTTGAAGAAAAACAAACCAAACTTGACCAAAGCGGCTCTCTTGGAGTTTGGGCAGAGAAATTTTTCTCATTTTTTTGGAGCTATCTTTTTGAACCCCGTGTATTTTTGGAGAACTTTGGGCACTTCGACTGAACCGTCTTTTTGCTGGTAATTTTCCAAGATGGCGAGAATCATCCGACCAATGGCAAAAGCGGTCCCGTTGAGGGTGTGAACAAATTCCGTCTTACCTTTTTCCCGATACCTGATATTTAGTCTTCTGGCTTGGTAGTCGGTACAAGCCGAAGTCGAGTGGGTTTCTCGATATCTTTTCTCGGCCGGAAACCAGCAATTAACATCATACTTTCTCACTTGAGGATGGGCCAGATCACCAGTGCACATCTTGGTAACTTGATAAGGAATTTCCAAAGCCTGAACTAATTTTTCTTCTAAAGATAATAAATACTCATTTTCTTTTTTGTCATCGTCTTTTTGGGGTTTGATAAAGGAAAACATTTCCATTTTGTCAAATTGGTGAACTCGAAAAATACCTTTGGTGTCTTTACCGTAAGTACCTGCTTCCCGGCGAAAACAAGTCGAAAAGCCAACGTATCTTCGAGGCAAATCTTTGGCTTCTAGAATTTCTCCGGTATACATTGGGGCGATTGATTGCTCGGCCGTCCCCACTAAAACCATTTTTTCTTTATCAAGAAGATAAATATCCTCTTTGCCCCCATGCTCCCAAAAACCGGTCCCTTTCATCATTTCGTCTTTGATCAAAACCGGGGGGATGGTGGGGACAAAACCTTCTTTAACTAAAACTTCTAAAGCCAATTGGACTAAAGCGAACTCTAACAGAACGGCTTCATTTTTAAGATAACCAAAACGGGTGCCGGAGACCTTGCTGGCGGTTCGGGTATCAATGAGTGCTAATGACTCACCCAATTGTTGATAATTTTTGGCTGGGAAACTAAATTTTTTGGGAGTGCCCCATTTTTTTATCTCCACGTTTTCGGATTCATCTTTGCCTTCAGGTACATCATCAGCCGGCAGGTTGGGGATTTCGGCAAGCAGATTTTGCCTCTCCTCTTCCACGGCCCTAAGGTTAGGCTCAAGTCTCCTCAGCATTTCTTTTATCTTTTCGCCTTTTTCCTTCTCGTCTTTCTTCAGTTTATTTCTTGCTTGTCGCCATTTTTCGACTTCACCCCTTAACTGTCTCCGGGTTTCCTCCACTTTCAAGACTCTCTCGATTGTTTTGGGATCATAACCCTTTTTCTTGATTCCTTCTTTAACTTTTTCTGGATTTTCCCTAATGAAATTAATGTCTAACATTTTAGAGTCCTAAATTTTGACTAATACCCTGCATCGCTCCTAAAGCTATTTTAACAAATTCTTCTAAGGAAATGTTTAACTTTTCTTCGCACTGTTTGATTTGGTCCCGGTCAACGGCGGCGGCAAAGGCTTTGTCCTTCATTTTTTTTAAGACCGATTCCGGTTTGACCGTGGTGATTTTTTTATCGGGCATCATTAAGGCGGTAGCGACAATCAGGCCGGTTAATTCGTCACAGCAGTAAAGCGCCCATTCCATTTTTGTTTCTGGGTTATTTTTGCCCGTTTTTTCGGCGTTGTGGGATAAGATAGCCTTGAGAATGGCTTCGTCCGTCTCGCCCGCTTCTTTGAGCCAGCGGTGCATTAAAAGAGTGTGCTCTTCTGGTTGCTCTTTGGTTTTTTCGTAATCACCGTCATGAAGGAGACCGACCAGGCCCCATTGGTTTTCCTCCCCACCCAATTTTTTGGCCAAGGCCTTCATCACCGCCTCAACCGCATAACAATGCCGTCTGAGGTTTTTATTCTCCATGTTTTGGTGAAGAAGTTTTAAGGCTTGTTCTCGAGTCATGGTTTCTTTTTTTCTGGGCGAAGAGTGGGAAACAAGATGGTTTCTTTTAAGGAGGCAGAACCGGTGATGAGCATCACAAAACGGTCAATCCCCATACCCCAACCCGCCAAAGGCGGCAGACCGTACTCGAGGGCGCGAAGGTAATCTTCGTCAAGAACTTGATACTCTTCTAGACCCCTCTTGGCTAAGGCCATTTCTTCTTCCCAACGTTTCCTTTGGTCAAGCGGATCATTGAGTTCGCTGTAAGCCAAAAGCATTTCTGTTCCCATAACCAGGGGTTGAAAACTTTCGACATAGCGAGGGTTGTCTTCTTTTCTTTTGGCCAAGGGGACCATTTCCACCGGCCAATCATGTAAAAAGACGGGACCAATGAGATTAGGCCTGACAAACTGTTTATAAAAAACGTCGAGTAAGGCCCCATAACCGACCACGCCCTTGAGGTCCAGTTTTATTTTTCTCTTTTTAATTTCTGTTTTTAATTTGGCTTCCGTGTCCACCCGGTCAAGGTCAATACACGCGTTTTCCAGAATGGCCTCACGAAAAGTGATTCTTGACCAAGGAGGGGTAAAATCAATTTCTTTCCCCTTCACTTTCACCTTTAACTGTCCCGTGACCGTTTTAATCACCTGGGAAAGCATCGCTTCCGTAAATTTCATCAGGTCAAGGTAATCTTTCCAGGCCCAATAAAATTCCAATTGGGTGAATTCGGGATTGTGTTGCCAGTCAATTCCTTCATTACGAAAGTCTTTGCTAAACTCATAAACAAATTCAAAACCGCCGCCAATCAAACGCTTCAGATAAAGTTCATTAGAAATGCGAAGATAAAAATCACTTTTCAGAGCCCGGTGATGAGTGATAAAAGGCCGGGCGGTCGCTCCCCCGTAAATGGGTTGTAAAATGGGCGTTTCCACTTCAAAACCACCATGTTGGTTAAGATACTGACGCAGTTCGTCAACCACTTTGGTTCTCACCTCAAAAATCGGCCGCACTTGAGGATTAATGAGCAAATCAACGTATCGCTGGCGGTACCTCTCTTCCACATCTTTCAAACCGTGCCATCTTGAAGGCAGAGGGCGGAGAGATTTGGTCAAAAGATGAAAATCTTCAACTAAAATGGAGATTTCCCCGGCATCGGTTTGAAAAACTTTACCTTGGACATCAAGAAAATCACCGATGTCTAAAAGCTTGAGTAGTTTGGCGTTCTTGCCTTTGATTTTTTCTGATTTGAAGACTAACTGGATTTTGCCGGATTCGTCTTGGAGATCAAAGAATTCAATTCCCCCATGGCCGCGCATGGACATGATTCTGCCGGCGACCGCCACTGGCTTGCCCATCATTTTCAGGGCTTGGGAAACTGAATGTTTTTTTTGACACCGAGCGGCGTAGGGATTAATTCCCAACTTTTTGATTTTTTGAAGTTTTTCTAGCCTTATCTTTCTTAATTCTTCCAGGGGATTCGCCATGATGGCTCGAGTTTAACACAAAAAAAAGCAAGCCTCAATCGATTTTCTTAATCGTGTAGACAATCTTGCCGGCCGGGGCCTCCACTTCCACTTTGTCACCGACTTTTTTGCCCAACAAAGACTGGCCTAAAGGAGATTGGTGGGAAATTTTCATTTCCGCCGGATCTGCTTCCCATTCACCCACCAAGTGATAAATTAAAGAGTGGCCGTCACCTTCAACCGTCACCCGGCAACCTAAATTAACTTGGGTGGGGTTTTTAGAACCATGGTTGATAATTTCGGCGTTTTTAATCACTTCACCCAATTCGCTAATCTTGCCATCGATAAAAGACAAGGTTTGTTTGGCTTGGATGTGTTCGTTGTCTTCGGTTAAATCCCCAATCGTTCTTGTTTCAGCCACTATTTTGACCGCTTCCGGCCTTTTAAGATCGACTAATTCGTCGTAATCTTTTTTAATCTCATCCAAACCTTCTTGGGTGATAGGAATTTTGTTTTGATTGTTGTTGTCCATAAAAAATTGACAATTCTGTCTGTTTATTTAGTTAATTAATCCAGGGCATTGGCAGTTGAAGATTCAACATTCTTGATAATAAATTATTGTAACACCGGTGTCAACAGCCCTATAAAAAGAGTTGGCCAAATTTCTGACCACCGTTGAAATAAAATCCTCTTCTAAATTGTATTAGTCATAAGGAGAGAATCAACTCCTCTTATTTTTTATTAGCATTATGGGACTATTTGGTCTATAATACGGCTCGATTTCGAGCGCCAGTGAGAAACAAGGTTCTGCGCGAAGCGCATGGTTCTTTTTTTAGAAGTATGAAAGAAAAAATAAAAAATTATCTTCAAGAGATTTTAAGAGACCGGAGGAAAAAAATCGGGGTGGTGGTTCTTTTGGGAGTCATCATTGGTTTAATTGGCTGGCAAACTTTGGGTAAGAAAGAAGAACAACCCCAAACTCAGACGACCAAAGTGGAAAAAGGGACGATTATCTCTTCCGTCAGTGCTTCTGGGCAAGTTTTAACTTCAAATATGACTCATGTTACCACCCAAGCCACCGGGATGGTGAAAAAAGTTTATGTCACTAATGGCGATCTGGTTTATACTGGTCAAACCATCGCCGCAATTGAACTTGACTCTCAAGGCAAACAAAATCAAGCTCAAACTTATGTCTCTTATCTTTCTGCCAAAAGTTCTTTGGCCCTGGCCGGAGCCAATTATTACACTCTTCAATCTGATTTGTTTGCCAAAAACCAAACTTTCATGAATGGGGCCGTGGTTCGAAAGTTGGCTGAAGATGACCCCCTCTATATTCAACAAAACGCTGATTGGCTGGCGTCTGAAATTAAGTTTAACAATTATCAAACTGATTTGGCTAAAACCAAAGCGAGTTTGAATAGCGCCTGGCTTACTTATCAACAAACTCAATCGGTCATTACCGCTCCTTCTTCAGGGACCATCAACAGCCTAACCATCGCCGAAGGCATGAATTTTGGCTCGTCAGGAGAAACCAGTGCCAATCAAAGGGTGGCTTCCATCTCTTCAAAAGGTACACCTCTAGCCTCTTTTAATCTTTCGGAAATTGATGTTTCCCAAATTAAACCAGGTCAAAAAGCAACGGTAACCATTGACAGTCTGACTGATAAAACCTTTACCGGCAAAGTGGTCAGCGTTGACCGGGTGGGAACGGTCACCAGCGGCGTGGTTAATTACCCGGTGATTATCCGGCTCGATACCAGTTCAGACCAGATTTTGCCTAATATGGCCGCTTCTGTCTCGATCATTATCGCGACCAAGAGTGATGTCCTTTTGGTGCCTTCCAGCGCGGTTCAAACTCAAGAGGGTCAAACAACCGTCAAAGTCTTAAAAAACGGTCAGCAGCAGATTGTTTCCGTCGAAATCGGTCTTTCTTCTGACACCCAAACGGAAATTGTCTCCGGTCTTTCCGAAGGCGATGAAGTGATCACCGGAACAACCGCTTCCGGACAAACCCTTCAAGGAGGCGAGTCCCCCTTTAGTGGTTTTGGCGGCGCCGGAAGGATTTTTCGCTAAAAACCGATGATCAAGGTAAAAAACATCACCAAAATTTACCAGACCGGTGAAGTGGAAGTCAAAGCCTTAATGAACGTCTCTTTTGCCGTCAAAAAAGGCGAGTTCGTCGCCATCATGGGCCCTTCAGGTTCGGGCAAATCGACGTTGATGAATATTTTAGGCGCTCTCGATAAACCCACTAGAGGCGCTTATTTTTTAGAGGGGGAAAACGTCAGTCAGCTTAACGACGATGAGCTGGCAGAAATTAGGAATCGCAAAATTGGTTTTGTTTTCCAAACTTACAATTTGCTTCCCAGAACAACCGCCCTCAAAAACGTGACCATCCCGATGATGTATGGGGGCATTCCAAAAAGGGAACGAGAGGATCGGGCAAAAAAACTGTTGGCCAAGGTCAGTCTGAAAGAGAGAATCAATCACACCCCCAGTCAATTGTCCGGCGGTGAACAACAGCGAGTGGCGATTGCCCGCGCCCTCTCGATGAATCCAAGGATTATCTTGGCAGACGAACCCACGGGTAATATTGCTTCCCATCAAGCGATGGAAATCATGGAAATCCTCCAAAACTTAAATGAGCAAGGTCATACCATTCTTATCATCACCCACGAAGAAGAAATTGCCGAATACGCCAAACGGGTGATTAAAATCCGTGATGGGCAATTGGACCAGGATATTAACAATGGCCGGCAGAAAATTGCCAAAAAAAATAATTAAAATGGAATTAAACGAACTCATTTTTGAAAGTTTAGGCACCCTGACTCTTAACCGGGTGCGGACTGGCTTAGCCATGTTGGGAGTGGTCATTGGCATCGGTAGTGTCATCGCCCTAGTTTCTTTAGGCCAAGCCTCGCAAAAATCAATCGAAACCCAGATAAAATCCTTAGGTTCAAATTTACTGACCATTTCTCCTGGAGCCCAGAGGGAAGGCGGCGTCCGGGGCGCTCCCGGAGGGATGACCACCCTGACTAATGAAGACGCTCAAGCCATTCTTGAGTCTTCTCAGATAACCACCGTCAGTTTGGTAGCCCCGGAATATTCTGACCGCTCGCAAGTCGTCGCCGGCAGAAATAACACTAATACCCAAGTGGTGGGTGTGACGCCTGAATACGCTCAAGCCAGAAATCTGGCGGTTTCTTCAGGGAGTTTTATCTCAGACAACCATCTCGAAGCCAGAAGCAAAGTGGCTATTCTCGGACCGCAAACCGTCACCGACCTCTTTGGTGAAGACGCTAACCCCATTGGCCAAACCATTAGGATTGAAGGCCAAGCTTTCAGTATTATTGGCGTCACCACCAGTAAAGGCGGCACCGGTTTTCAAAATCAAGACGACCAAATTTTCATTCCCTTGACCACGGCCCAAAAAACCCTTTATGGCGTTGACCATCTTTCTTCAATTGCCGTCACCGCCACTAGTGAAGAGACGATGGAGGAAACCAGAAATGAAATTGGTTATTTGCTTCTCGCCAGACATAAATTAAAAGACCCGACTCAAGCTGACTTCTCCATTTTTTCTCAAGAAGACATTTTAGGCACCGCCACGCAAGTGACCTCTACCTTCACCACCCTTTTAGCGGGCATTGCCGCCATTTCTTTAATTGTGGGTGGCATCGGCATTATGAACATTATGCTCGTTACCGTCACGGAAAGAACTCGAGAGATTGGTTTAAGAAAAGCTTTAGGCGCTAAAAAGAAAATTATTACTTACCAATTTTTAATCGAAGCGGTGATTGTCACTTTTGTCGGCGGTCTGGTAGGCACTTTATTGGGCATCGCCGTCTCTTTTTTACTTTCCCGGTCAATGTCCTTACCTTTCGCCCTTTCTTTTCCTTCCATCCTTTTGGCTTTCGGGGTTTCCGCCGGCATCGGCATCCTGTTTGGCTGGTATCCGGCCCGAAAAGCGGCTAACTTAGAACCGATTGAAGCCTTAAGATATGAGTAAATAAAGGAGGTGAGAAAGAATGAAAAATAGCTTAGTGATCGCCATTATCATTGCCGTGGTCGTTGGCCTGGGAGCTTTTTATGGAGGGATGAAATATCAACAAAACAAAATG
>Ga0315289_10006556_pt1 | contig 17095 bp, 8 predicted proteins | sample YL17G11_40_MG_FD_203452 | JGI IMG/M metagenome (GOLD analysis project Ga0315289, IMG submission 203452) | Sediment microbial communities from Yellowstone Lake, YNP, Wyoming, USA - YL17G11_40 | ecosystem: Environmental > Aquatic > Freshwater > Lake > Sediment | place: USA: Wyoming | collected... | reverse complement strand
GCCCTTTGCGCTCTCTTCGCTGCTCTCCGCGAGCGTCACGGAGGGCGCGGAGAGGGACGCGGCGAGCCCGAGCCACTCGAGGGCCTCGGTGAGGCGTTCGCGGTCGTCGTAGCCGTCGTCGCCGTCGTCGCCGCTGTTTTCTTCTTCTTCTTTCGCCGCCGCCGCCGCCGGTGCTTCCTCCTCGACCTCCTTTTCGTCGACCTCCATCTTCTCCTCCTCCCCTCCTCGATCTCGCTTGCTTCCCACCGCTTGCTTCCTTTCGGAGAGAGAGTGCTTCTTCCTGAAGAAGCCGGCGAAATCCGGGAAGGAAGGGAGAGGAGCGCGGGCCCGGAGGCGCCGGCGCTCCCGTGGCGAGACCTCCCTCGCGCCGGGCAGGGGCGGCGGTGAAAAGGAGCTCGAGCTCGACCTCGCGCTGGGAGGCAGGAGCGCAAAGGGCACGGGCAGCGTCGCCTCGGCGAGCCTCTCGCGGGCCCTGGCGAGCGGGCGGCGGTCATTTGCTGCTGCTGCGGCTGCTCCTCCCTCCTCTTCCGTCGCTTCCCGCCCCACCTCGTCCTTCTCTTCCCTCGCCGCCCCCGCCCCCGCCTTCGCCCTCGCCCTCGCCCTCGCCCTCGCCCCTCGCCCGGCGGTCAGGAAGACCTCTGACAGATACCAGCCCCCCCCCCCCGCCCCCCCGGGGTCCCTCCGCGAGGCCCCCGGGGCGACCTCGCCCGTCCGCCGCCGCTCCTCGGCCGGCAGCGCGACGAGCAGCCGGCCGTCCGGGCTCAGCGCGGCGCCGCCGCCCGCGTCGAGCGAGGCCGGCGCCGCGAGGCCGCAGGCGCCGTTGAAACTCCCCCCTCCTCCTCCTCCTCCTCCTCCTCCTCCTCCTTCTTCCTCTTCTTCGGGGAACGCCCACGTGACAAAATGCGGCGTCGTGAGCTCGGCGAGGTTGAGCGCCGGGACGCAGAAGTACGGCGGAGGCTTCGGGAGGAGGTCGAAGAAGAGGGAGGAAGGAGGAGGACGAGGAGCAGCGTCGCCGCCGCCGCCGATGCTGCCGTCGTCGGATCCCTCCCGTCGTTCCTTCGTCTCTTCTTTCAAGCTGCTCGGCACCACGACGTGCAGCGAGTGCGCAAGCGGGTGAGAGCGCAGCAGCACGAGGGCGCCGTCGATGCCGAGCGAGGCGCGGGCCGCGGCCCTCGCGCCCGAGCGGCGCGACGGCATGCGGGAGTGTTGACGAAAGAGCACTTCTGCTTCGAGGTCGACGAGCACAAAAAAAGAGGCATCGTTGGCAAAGGACGAAGTTTTCTTTTCATTATCTCGCCTCGCTCGCGCTTCTCGCCCGCCTCCAACGAACGATGGCGGACGATGGCAGGGCTCAGCAACCTGCCAGCACGAGCGGCGCCATCGGCAGCCTGGCGGGCGTGACGAGGTGAGAACGGGGAAGAGGAGCAAAACCAATGCAGCAGAGGGAGCATCAATCGATTTCCTCGCTCGCTCAAAAAACCTCTTCAATCTCAAAAAAAAAAAAAAAAAAGCTTCCTCTCCGGCCGCAGGGGCCTCCCGGGGTCCGTCCGCGCGCTGCGCGCCGCCGTCGTCAACTCCGTGACCAGCAACGGTGCCTCCTTCTCTTCCTCCTCCTCCTCGGCGACGGCGAGCGAGGCCGCGGCGGCGGCCGCCGGGGCGCCCCCGCCCAGGAGGAACAACGACGGCGACGAGGGCGGCGGCGGGGGAGACAGGGCCGCCTTTCTCGCCGCGGGAGGAGCCGGAGCTGCCGCAGAGGCGGGGGCGCAGCAGCGGCCCAGGAGGGACGCCTCCACCTCCCCTCCCCCTCCGACACGCTCGGCTTCGGAGCCTCGCATGGCCCGCTTCGACGCCCTGCTCCATCCCCCGGGCCCGGCCTCCTCCTCCGGCGGCGCCGTCGACCTCCGGGCGCTGCGCGAGCTCGCGTGGTCGGGCGTGCCCCCCAGGCTCCGCGGCACGGTCTGGAAGCTGCTGCTGGGGTACCTGCCCGCCGAGAGGTCGCGGCGGAGGGCCTTTCTGGCGAGAAAGAGGGCGGAGTACGCGCACTTCATCCCGGCCCACTACGAGGGGGCCGCGGCGGCAGGGGCCGCGGCCAGAGGCGGTGGCGGCGCCAACGGCGGCGGCGGCGGCGGGGCCGGCGGGAGCGGCGGCCCCGCGAGGGGAGGCGGAGGAGGTGCCGCCCCCTCCGCCGCGGCCGCCTCCCTCCTCCTCCAGCCCCAGCACCTCTCCGAGGAGGCCGCGGCCCTGCGTCAGGTCCAGGTCGACGCCCCCCGCACCGCGCCCGGGGTGCCGCTCTTCGCGAGGCCCGACGTGCAGCGCGCGCTCGTGCGCCTGCTGTACCTGTGGGGGGTGAGGCACCCCGCGTCGGGCTACGTCCAGGGGATAAACGACCTCGCGACGCCGCTGCTGGCGGCGTTCTTCGCCGACGCCGCCGCCGGGGACGGGGACGGGGTCGGGAGCAGCAGCAGTCGCGGAGGAGGAGGACGAGGAGGAGAAGGGGGCAGCAACGACTTTTCCGCGGGCGGCCGGGGCGGCGGCGCCGACGCCGCGGGCTCCCCGCTGCTGTCCCCCGACGACCCGGCGTGGCAGGGCGTCGCGCTCCCCGAGGGGGCCGCCGAGGCCGCCGAGGCAGACGCCTACTGGTGCCTCTGCCGCCTGCTCGAGGGCGTCCAGGACCACTACACGCACGGGCAGCCCGGGATCCGCCGGTGCGCCGCGGCCGTCGACGAGCTCGTCGCGCGGGTCGACGCGCCGCTCGCGCGCCACCTGCAGGGGGAGGGCGTCGAGTGCCTCCAGTTTGCGTTCCGATGGGCCAACTGCCTCCTGGCGAGGGAGATGCCCCTGAGGGCGGCGATGCGGCTGTTCGACACGTGGGTGGCGGAGGGGGCGAGCGGCGTCGCCGCGGGGCAGGGGGGCCGGGGCGGAGGCGGGGGAGCAGGAGCGACGATGGCGGGCGGCGGCGGCCCGGGCGCCCACGGGCGAGGCGGCGGCGCCGCCTCCGCCGCCTCCCCCTGCCCCTCCCTTCCCCCCTCCTCTTCCTCCCTCGCGGACTTCCTGGCCTACGCCTGCGCCTCCTTCCTGGTGGGCTGGCGCGAGGAGCTCGTCCGGCTCGACTTCCAGGGGGCGGTGATGTTCCTGCAGCGCCCGCCGACGGCGCGGTGGGGCGAGGCCGACGTCGAGCCGGTGCTGTCGCGGGCGTTTCTGTGGAGGGCGCAGTTCGGGGGGGCTCCCAGCCACCTGGGGAGGCGGTGAGAAGGAGATAGGATTGAGAACTGTTGTTTTTTTTTTGTAACACGCGCGCGAACGGCGAAAATAAAAAGGGCCGCGACAAAATGAAGGGAAGGAGAGGACTCATTTCGCGGCGACGGCGACCGCCGGCGGCGCACTCGTCGGGCGCGGCCTCGCTTTCTCTTCTCTCTCTCTCTGCTTCGCGCCGGCGGCGGCCGCAGCGGCGGCGACCCTCCCCGCCGCTGCTTTCACGACCGAGGCCGCAGCGGCGGCGGCGGCGGCGGCGGAGGCGACGTCGTTGCCCGGGTGCCGCAGTGGCGAAGGCGCCGCCGCCGCCGCAGCCGCGCCGCTCTGGTCCCCTCCCGCGCCCGCACCCGCGCCCTCGCCCCTCCCGTTCCCGTTCCCGGTCTCCGCCGCCGCCTCCGCCGCCGCCGCCTCCGCGGCCGCCGCAGCCGCCTCCCTCCGCTCCATCTCGCCCATCCGCTCCCGCAGCTCGTCGACCTCCTCGAGGGCGAGCCTGTAGTCCGCGTTCACGGCGTCCCTCCGCGCCTTGAGCGCCCTGGAATCGGCGGCGAGCTCGGCGTTGTCGGAGGCGAAGCGCGCCGCCATCGCCCGCGCCTCGGCCAGCTGCCGCGCTAGCGCCCTGGGAGCGAGGAAGACGGGCTGAGGCTGCTTCGATCGCTTCTTTTTTTCGTGTTCTTCTCCTCCTCCTCCTGCTGCTGCTGCTGCTGCTGCTTCGCCGTCGTCGCCGCCGCCGCCGCCGGTCCTCCTCGGGCTCGGAGGCCCCGTCGCGGCGCCCCCCTCTCGCTGCTCCTCCTCGCTCGGCGACGGGGGCCGCTCGGTGTCGTCGCCATCGCCGCCGCCGCGGAGGAAGACGCCGCCCCCCAGGGAGCCCCACTCGTCGAGGGAGGCCGGCCCGGCCCCTGCGCGCGGGGAGCCCGCGGAGGAGAGGAGGAGCCCGGGCCGGACCGGGGTCATGCTGCCCGGGGTCGCGCCGGCGAAGAGGGAGAGGCCGCCGCCGCCGCCGCCGGGAGTCTTGGCGCCCGAGGGCTCGCCGCCGAGGCCGCCGAGGCCGGCGCCCCCGCCGCTCGCCAGCTGCCCTCGCAGGTACACGTTCTCCGCCCGCAGCAGTAGCACCTCCCTCCTCAGGGCGGCCGCGGCGGCCTCCGCCGGGTCGACCCTCGGCGCCGCTCCCCTGGTCCTGACGGACGCGGCCCGCGCGGCGTACGCCAGCGTCGCCGACGACTCCTCGGCCGCGCTCGCCGCCGGGCTGACGCAGGCGATCATCAGCGCGAGGCCGCCGCCTCCCAGGGACTCCATGAGGAGCTTGGTGAGCTTGGAGTCCCGGTAGGGGACGTGGACCTGCTGCTGCTGGTTCTGGTTCTGCTGCTGGTTCTGGCTCTGCTGCTGGTGCTGCTGCTGCTGATGATGAGAAAGTGAGGCGGAGAAGGAGGAGGAGAAGCCCCTCTGCTGTCTCGCGAGCGCCGCTGCCGCTGCCGCCGCCGAGGGAGAGGGAACAGAAGAAAAAGAAGAAGAAGAAGAAGAAGAAGAAGGGCCCAGAGGCGTCGACACTCCGCTCGCCGCCGCAGACGCAGCCGCCGAGGCCGCAGCGGAAGCCGCCGCCGCCGCCTCCCTCGCCGCCGCGGCGGCCTCCTTCCTGCCCGCGACGCTCAGCGCGCAGATCACGTTCCCGAGCGCGAACAGGCTCTTGTTGATCGCGCCTGTCTCGCGGAGCATGCCCCCCGCGGAGCCGCTGTCGCCGAGGCGCTCGGAGCCGGCGAGGTCGACGAAGACGGCGCGGCCGTACCTCCGGACGGCGGGGCTCGCCGCGGCGACGCTGCCGTTGTCGCCGCTGCTGCCCTGGAGGTCGAGGGAGGCGAGCGCCGCGGCGCGGTCACCGTCGGCGCCGCCGCTCTTCCTGCCTCCTCGCCCTCCTTTTGTCCCTTTCCCTCCTTTTCCGCCCCCGCCGCTCGCGCCCGCGCTCCCGCTCGCTCCCGAGGGCGCGGGAACGCAGTCGACGTGCAGCGTGAAGATCGCGTGCGACCTCGAGGACTGCGCGTTCAGGGCGTGGCCGCCCGTCCTCCGCGCCGCCGCCGCCGCCGCGAGCGCCGCCAGCGCCGCCGCGGGCGAGGCGCAGGCGACCTCCCTCAGCCCCGGGGCGTGGAACCCCCTCTCGGCGTCCCACCTGAGCTGCAGGGGCGCAGGGCCCGAGTAGGAGGCGGTCGAGGCCGGGGAGGAAGCCTGCGACGACGACGACGACGACGAGGGGGAGGCGGAGGGAGAGGAGGCGGAGGGGGCGGCGGCGGACGGCGGCGGCGCGAGCAGATCGTAGAGCTGCTCGTTGTAGAGCTCCGCGGCGCTCGCCCTGAGGACGTACCTCGCGCCGTCCGAGGCGGACGCTTCGGCGGTGCGCGCGAAGAGGTGGGCGACGGAGCGGGCGATGACGCCGGCGGTCGAGCCGTCGTCGAGCGAGAGCGGGTCCGCGGGCACTCGGCCGCCGCTCTCGCCGCCGGCGGCCGTCGCTGCCGCCGCCGCCGGGGCCGACGGCGGGGGGGCGGAGCGGGCGCCGCTCGCGACGACCGGCGGCGCCGCCTCCCCCTCCCTCCCGCACATCGTGTACGTCTTCCCGGACCCGGTCTGCCCGTACGCCAGCACGGTGACCGCGTAGCCGGCCACGGCGGCGTCGAGGAGCCGGCCGACGCCAGCGGCGGCGAAGGTCGCGGCCTGCGACGCCGAGGGAGGGACGGCGGCGGCGAAGGGGAAGGCCTTTGCGCGCGGGGTCGAGGAGGCGGAGGGGGAGTCGGGAGCCGAGGGAGCGGAGGAGGAGGAGGAGGAGCAAGAGGAAGGGGGCGGCTGAGGGGGAGCGGTCTGAGGAATGAGAGCGTGAAAAGAGGGAGGGAGAGGAGAGGTTGAAAGGGAGTCGAGGAAAGACCTGGGTTAACAACGGGATTAGGGTTCCTGGGGAAATTTTTGAAAAAAAGGAAGAGAGAAACTAAAAATTTCCTAACCAAGACCGTTTTCCCGTCGTCGTGCACCTCTACCGCCACCCCTTCCCCTCGCGCGGCCTCCTTCTCGGACAGGGGGCGAACGCGAACGATCACGCCGATGGTGTCCGTGTCGAGGGCGGGCTGCTGCTGCTGCTGCTGGAGGAAGCCGAAGCGGTCTCTCGTCGCCGGCGCCACGGGCGTCGTCGTCGTCGTCGGCAGCGGCAGCGTTAGGGTCGAAGGCGGCGCGCGCCGAGAAACCGGGGAGGCGCTTCCGCTGGTGCTCCCGCTCCCGCTGCTCGCAGCAGCTCCGCCTCCTTCTTCTCCTCGAGCAGACACCTTGAAACTCGGTCTCGAAGAAGGCTTGGACGGAGAAGAAGAAGAGGAGGAGGCAGGTGCGTCTGAGGCGGAAAGCGTCGAAGGAGAACGGGCTCGCCCGTTGCCGCCGCCGCCGCTCCGTTGACTGGTGCCGCCGCCTCCCTGCTGCTGCAACAGCTCCTGTTTTCCCTGCTGCTCCTGCTGCTGCTGCTTCTCCAGCGGCGGGAAAATCCCACGCAGGGGATGCGGACCGCGCATCAGAGTGGGTTTCCTGTTCTCGCTTGCCTCGGCGTCCCCTCACGGAAGGAGGAAAGAAGAGAGAGAGAATGAAGAAGAAGAAAGAAGAAGCTTTTTTTAGATCCTCGTTTTCGCCTTTCGTGTTTTTCTCAACCTCGACCTTTTCGAAGAAAAAAAAGCATCTCTCTTCTCCACTCTCTCTCTTTTACACTCCCTCTCTTCTCCACGCCAAAGACACGACGCAAAAGACTCCCTGCGTTCTCTCTCAACACGCTGCGCGCAAAAAAGCAAATCACACAAGAAAAGGAAAAGGAGAAGAAAAAACGCTTCGGTTTCACTCAGTAGACTTCGGCGTTCGGGGTTTCCGCGAGCAGCCTCGCTTTGAAGGCTCTTTTAATTGATCTAGGCTTTTTGAATTGATTCAAAAAAGTCAAAAACCTTCTCCTCGTCTCCTCATTTTTTCACGCCTTTCTTAAATTTACAAATGCCCCCCCCCCCTCGCCCCTCCCCTTCAGTACTCGTCAAGCTCCCCAAACAGCTTCTCTCCAGAGGCGCAGCTCACGAAGAACGCGCCAGCGGCGGCCACGACCCCCGCGGCGACCCCCGTCGCCCCTCGCCACCCTCGCACCGCGTCGTCCCCGGCCCTCTCCAGCAGCAGCCCCGTAAAGCTCACCGCGACGACGCCCGCGAGCGTGCCCGCCGTGTTCGAAAGCGCCATCACCGCCCCGGCGTACCTGGGCGAGATGTCCATGTGGTTGACGGCGAAGCCGCCGCGGCTGAACCCGGCCCCGGCGAGGACGAGGCAGGTGGCGGCGACGCCGAACGCGCGCGGGTCCGCCGCAGCGGCGGCGTGGGGCATCGCGAGCAGGGCCGCCGAGGCGCAGAGGAACCCCAGCGAGTTGACCGCCTTGCGGGCAAGGGCGACGCGGGAGGCCGGGCGGTCCTGCTGCGGCCGCCGCTGCTGATCGGAAGGAGGCGAAGGAGAGAGGCGCGAGGACGCCGCCGACGGAGACTTCGACGGGGGGAACGCCGCGCCGAGAGCTTCCGCGAGCCGCCTCGTGCCCCTCTTCCCGTTGGCTATCGCGTCCCCAGCGGCCCCGCCGGCGTTCGCGGCCACGAACATCAGGGCGTACGGCAGGGCCTGGGCCGAGGCCTTCGAGAAGCCGAGCTGTCGAGGAGGCGGCGGAGGAGGGGGGTGGGCTCCCCCCGCCGTCGTCGCCGCCGCCGCCGCCGCCAAAGAAGAAGAATCGTCTCCTCCTCCTCCTCCCATCTCGACGAGCGGGGTCCCCAGCACGTCCCTGTGGTACGCCGGCATCCAGTTCATCACGACGTACAGAGCGTAGTGGAACGCGAAGTTGCAGGCCACGATCGCCCAGATTGCCCGGCAGCGGAGCATCTTCCCCCAGGGCGTCGGCGGCAGCCGCCGGCGGCCCCCCGCCGAAGAAGCAGCAGAAGGCTTTCCGCCGCCCGACGGCAGGTCGTTCCCGCCCGCCACTCGGTCCACAGAGTCCCCCTCCACGGCCCCGAAGCACCGCCAGGCTGCGAGCCAGCAGAGGCCCAAGAAGGCAGAGAGCCGCAGCACGGCCCTGGGGCCCGAGGGCGCCCCCGCTGCGAGCGCCGGCAGCAGCGCCGAAGCGAGCGCCGCGCCCAAGTACATCCCGCTCGTCGCCGCGGCCGTGGACTGCGGCCTCGAGGCCGGGGGGACGCGCTGGGCCAGGGCGGTGTGCAGGGCCGGGATGAGGGCGCCCTGGGCGAGGCCGACGAGGACCCTGGCGGCGGCCGTGGGGGCCAGGGAGCACGAGGAGGGGGGTCCTCCGCCGCCGCCGCCGCCGCCGCCGCAGCCGGGGCCGGGAAGCGGCGTCGCGAGCGTCGCCGCGGTCCAGGCAGCGAACGAGGCCGAGAGCACCGCGGACGGCCCGAAGCGGGCCGCGGCCCACCCGCCGGGGACCTGCGACGCGGCGTAGCCCCAGTAGAAGGCGGACAGGAGGGCACCCGTGGACGCCTCGTCGTGGTGGTGCGAAGCCGTTGCTCTCGCTCCCGTCGCGGCCGCCGCCGCCGCCGCCGCCGCTTGCTCTCCTATCCGCTCCCGCCTCTCCGCCGCAAGGGCGGCTGCCACGACCGCGAAGCCCACGCGCTCGACGTACGCGATGGCCGTGGCTGCGAAAGCCAGCGCGACGATGACGTGGCGCTGCTCGAAGCTGCCCCAGGAGAGGAGGCGAGAGCGAGCGTGGCGGCGAAAGGGAGGAGGCGAGGTCGAGGACGAGAACAGGAAACTCGATGATGGCGAGCTCGACGGCGGCATCGGGTAAGCGCCGCCGCCTATCCCCCGCGCGAGCCACTCTCCCGCCCTCTCGCTCCTCCGGGACTGCAGCCTCGATGCGTCGCTCGCTGACTGCGAGGCGTCGAGTCGCCCCGCGTTCGGGCGCATCGCGAAAAGTGCCCGCGGAAACGAGAAGGTTTCTCCGATTGAAGTTGGGAGTGTGGTTGAGAGAGAAAAACTCGACCCCCCCCCCCCGCTCTCTCTTGTTATTCTTTGGCTTCCAAGGAAAAAAGAAAAGGTGACCGCGGGGAGGGGGGTTGCCCCTCCCCCCGTGTGCTCTCCCAATCACATCTCTCGTTTACATCATCATCCCGCGGCAAAACAGGAGGAAAGGCATGAAAGTAAAAGCTCCTCTCCTCTTTCTCTTCGGCCGAAAACTCTCTCGCTCGCTGGCTTCTCTCTCTCAATTTTTGTTGTGGGTGGGTGGGGGGGGTTGTTTGGTGGGCTGCAAAATCGTGGTTTGGCGCGCACGCGCTCTTCCCCGAAAGAAGGATTGCGGTCGAGAAAAAGGCACCTTTAAAAAGTTCAAGGGGTTCGGAAGAAAGACAAAGTCGAGCGGGGAGGAGAAGCGCCGGCCAAAAGCGAAAGAAGAAAATCGAAAACGAGACGAAAGCGAAAAACGGACGCCGACCAACTCGAGAAGAAAAAACAAAACAGCAACGTAAAGGGAAAAAGGAAAACGAGCACCAAAGGCGGACAAGCCTCCCCCTCCCTCTCTGCGCGCGAATGCAGTTGCAAACTCGCAACGCCTCAAGAGAGAAAGAGAGAAACTCGCTGCGAGTGGTTGGAGTGTTGCTCGCTCCCCCTCTCCCCCTCCCGCCGCCGTCTCCCTCTTTTCAAAACCGTTAGCGCCCGCTAAGAATCCTTTTTCGATGTCTCGTCTCGTCTCTCTGTTCTCTCACTCCGGCCGCCACCACCGCCACCCGCCAACCAAGTCTCCCTCTCTCAACTCCCCCTCACTCAACAAAGCACCCTCTCTGCTCCCGTTTTCTCCTCCTCTCAAAAGAAACAGCACGCAACGATAATAATCAATCAAAAATCATCTTCAGCCTTTTTTTTCTTCTTTTTGAGTTTTTTTTGAGTTCCTCTAGGCGTCAACCCCAATCGAGCGGCGGGTCGGCTCTTCAACGGAAATGCAGCTCCTAGATCGTCCGAAAACGAGCTCTAGAACTCCCACGCCTTGTCGGCGATGACGCCGAGCTGGACGGGGCCGAAGCCCTTGGGACCGGCCGGCGCCTTGGCGTACGCGCGGACCAGCGGGCGGCCGGCCTCGCCGCCGTCGTCGTAGGCGACCTCGAGGAGGGCGACCTCGTCGGCGAACGCGTACTGCGGCCTGAAGGTGAACTTGTCGTGGGCCTTGGTCACGGAGAGGAAGGCGCCTGTTATTTTTAACGTTTTTTGGGGGGAAATGGGGAAGGGGGTGCGGTTTTTTGATTGGAGGGAGAGAGGGGGGAGGGAGAGAGAGTGAGAAGAAGACAAGAGGAAAGAAACTTTGAACGAAAAAACTTCGAAAGCAAAAAAAGAAAAAAGGGGGGGGGAGAAAAACTTCATCCACAAGAACGTACCCTTGGTGTTGAGGTCGTAGGCCGGCTCGACGGTGTAGCCCTCGCGCTCGATCGAGTACTTGACGGCCGCCGTCGAAACGGGGATGTTGAACGGCTCGATCACGAACGCCTTGCGCTCGGCGAGGTTGACGACCGTCGCGTTGCCGACGTCGTTGTCGTCGTTGAGCGTCTTGGTCGCCCAGAGCGACTGCGTCGAGTCGATCTGCACGCGCGCCTCGCCGCGGACGTGGTTGCCGTTCTGGAACCAGGTCGCGCCCAGGTCGACGGCCTTGCCCGCGAGCTCGGTCGCGGTGGTCAGGCCCGCCAGCGCGCCGCGCTGCCCGGCGTCGTAGCCGATCATCAGGTTGGTCCCGTCCTTCTTGGTGCGGGCCGTGATGAGCGCGTCGCGCAGGTGCGGCGCGTTGTCGATGTCCTTCGCGGTCGCGTCGGTGACGGAGGCCGTGAGGGAGAAGTCGTCGAGCTCCTTCGTGGCGTCGACGCGGCCGCTGTTCGTTGGTTGGTTGGGGGGGAGAGAGAGCGTGACAAGCGAGAGCGAGGGATGGAGAGAGCGTGAGAGAGAGGGAGAAAAGGAAAAAGGGGGGTTGAAAGAGAGGGGGGGTTTGCTTTCGCCCTCGAGCTCTCGAAAGACGCACGACGAGGATCGCTTTTTCCCCTCTGCGCCGAAGAATCTGGCCTTCTTCCCGCAACTTATCCCCGCGATATTCGGCGCGTATTCGGCTACGTGCCGCACCCCCCTCCCGTACAGGGCAATCGCAGTGGCCTCAGCGAGGCACTCGGGCCAAAAGCGGATCAAAATCGCGGCTTTTGCGGTGTCGCAGAGGGGGGGTGAGAGGGCTTGGAACCTCTTCCTCTCTCTCTTTGTCTACTTTTTCCGTCACCGTCAGCACGACGGAAAGTCGAAATCGGAAAACGGCTCCTTTCCCTTTGTCCAATCCCTGCGCTCCGCCCTCTCGATCGCCAATCAAATGCCCCCGATCGGGCCAGCGCCACCTCTCGGCGGTGCTGGAGGCGGGCGGGGGCGGCGAGAGCGAGAGGGTCCGGGGGACCGGAAGCGCGAAAGTTCTTTTTGGGAGGGCGAGTTCTCTGCAGCTGGAGAGCAGCCCGCAAGAGCTTGGGAAAAACCGAAACTGTTTTCCCCGGTGATTTTACCCGCGACCCTTGGGCCCTTCCGAGGCTCGAAACCGCGCGCCTCTGCTCCTCGTCGCGCGATTCGAAGAGGAGCTTGCGATGGCGGTGACCGAACGAGGAAAGGCGGCAAGGACGCGGAGCGCGACAGCGCGGGGGGGAGGACAGGTTTTCTCCGACAGTTTCGGCAAAAAAAGCAGAGCGTTGGTTCCGCTCCCTTTCTCAAGTATCTCGTCGTTTCGTTGCTCTCTCGCACCCCCCCACCCCCGCGCGACACCACGCCCCTCCCTCAAACGCACCGGACGTTGGCCTTGGCGCCCTGGATGTCGAAGAGGCCGAGGGCCTTGGTGACGACGGAAGCCATAGTTGAGTGGAGAAGGATGGAGTCGGGGAGGAAGAGGACGGAAGAAAGAGGGAAGGAGGCTGTTTGAAGAGAGATGTGTGCAGCGAGAGAGGGCGCGAACTTTCTTCTTCCAGCATGCTGACTAGCCCTGTTTTTCTTGACCCCGTGCCTCTTCTCTCTTGCCCTAGTTTTTTCCTTCTTCTTCTTCTTCTTCTTCTTCTTTGCTGGCCTGCGCTGGCGCGGGTGGAGCGGAGAACAGTGCGCTGGCGAGCGAGCCCTCTCTTCTGCCCTCGCTCTCGAGCGAACGAGGACGAGAACCTTTGCTTTTAATTCTCTCGAGTTTTCTTCTCTCTCTCTCGTTTCTTCCAGTGGGGACCCGAACAGAAGTACTTTTCTCTCTTTACAAAGCGTGCGCGCTCTCTCTTTCTTTCTCGCAACAATGAGCAAGTCAAGGCGGAGTGAGAATTCTCGTCGAATGTGACGAGTTTTTGAGGCGGCAGCAGCAGTGGTGGATAGAGGAAGAAGAAGGAACGGAAAGTGTTGAAATTTCTCTCAAAAGAAAAGAAAAGCGGATTTTTTTGGTTGATAAAGCGACAGCGAGGAAAGGACGAGCGCGCGCGGTGAACGAGGGGGGTGGGGGATCGCAGAAATCGTGCTTGACGCGCTGCTCTTCTTTTGCTGGCCAGTTTGTTTGTAATGAATGTAACGGGTTGGGATGAATGAAAAATATTCTTGTCTCTTGGTCTCTCGCGCTCGTTTTTGGTCTCTCTCTCAACGCTCTTGTTCCCTCTCGTCTCTCTCTCAATCTCCCTCTCAATCCCTCTCTCTGTCTCTGGCTGGCTCAATTTCAGTAATGATGATGATGAAGACGATCGCTATCTCTCAATATAAAGAAAGCAATGTCAAGGTTTTTGGGAATAGAAAAGAATGTTAAGAAACGGCGGAAACGACACGTCAAAGGAAAGAATAAGAAGAGAGACTCAGCTGTTCTCTCTCTCTCTCTTTCTCTCTCCCTCAAACGAATCCCCATCTACTCGTCCCCGTCGTAGCTCGAGTCGACGATCGCCCCCATACCGCGGGCGACCGGGTCGACGAACGGGCACTGAGAGCCGTGGCGCCTCTCGTCGTCCTCGCTGCTGCCGCGGAGGTCGTCGTCGCTGCTCAGGTGGCCGCTTCGTCGCTTGAACGCAAGGGAGCCGTTGCCGGTGCCGTCGCTGCCGGTGCTGCTGTTGCCGGAGGCGTGGGGCGGCGTCCTCGGGGGCTCGGCCGAGGGAGAGGGGCTCCACCTGGCGTTGTCGTTGCCGAACAGAGAAGAGCTCGGCGTCGCTTTCGTCGCCACGGCCGGGGCGGCGACGTTCCGCACCAGAGAGGAGACCGCCGGCGGCGTCCCCCCGGCCTCGGCGGTCGAGCACCTCTTCGTCATGAACGAGAGGTGCTGGTGGTGCCTGCGGTGCCTCGGCGGAGGGGAGCCGGCCGGGGAGACCAGCGCGGCGCCCTTGAGCACGACGGCCGGGCTCCAGTCCCTGCCGTCGTCGCTGCCGCTTGCGCTCGCGCCGAGGCCGCCGCCGCCGCCGCCGCCGCCGCTCCCGTCCCCGGGCGGCGAGATCCACTCGACCGTGCCGCAGCAGCCCTCGACGCGCGCGTCGTCGAAGCTCGTCTCCCTCGACCAGGGCTCCGGCGACGACGCGTAACGCAGGTCGTCGCCGCCGACGACGCTCGTCGGCGGAGCGTGGGGCACGAGGCGGGGCGCCGGCGAGGGAGCGCGGACGGGAGGAGAAGCAGAGGCAGAGAGAACGTCCGTCGTCGCGTCGTCGATGACGAGCGGCGTCGACAGAGCAGACGCCAGCGACGACGACGACGGCTGTCCCCTCTCCGCCGCGGCGGTCGCGGCGGCCACGGCGGCGGCGCTCGCGTGCGCGGCGAGCGCCGCCATGCTGCCACCGGCCCCCGTCAGCGCCGACGACAGCCGCGTCATCGAGCCGCGCAGCCTCGCCTGGCGGTGCCTCCACCAGCCCTGCTTGGGCACGAGGTCGCGGTGGGGGTCGGGCGCCGCCCAGCCGCCGCAGTGGTCGGCGTCCTCCGGATCGGCGTCGACGGAGGCGAGGGAGCGGAGGGCGGGGGAGGAGGCGGAGGAGGCGGCGGCGCCGCCGCCCCTCGTCGAGGTCGAGCCGCCGGCGAGGTCGCCGCCGACGACCGAGCGCACGAGCGCGTTGACCTCCGGCCCGCGCTCCCTCGTCAGGAAGTGCGCCCCCTCGAGCTCGACGTACGCGCCCCCCAGCCTCGCCGCGAGCGCCGCCCCGCGCTTGGGCGGCGCGAGCAGGTCGGACCGCCCGTGCAGCACCAGCACGGGGAACGGCGACCGGCGCACCAGCGCGACGTCGCCGCGCGTCACGCGGTGGGCCCACACCGCGCGCAGCTGCCCCAGAAAGCCCCGGCGCGACTGGCCGACGGCGCCTCCGCCCTTCGCTCCCTCGACGTACTCCTCGTGGAGCAGCTCTCTGCGCGTCGCGCCCCCCGCGGCGTCGTGCGCGTCGAGCGTGGAGGGCGCAAAGTGCAGCTTGAGGTCGACGGCCGCGCGGGCTGCGGGAGACCGCGCGAAGAAGAGCTGCAGCGTGTAGGCGATGGCGCGCGGGGCCGTAGGGACGATCTGGAGCCCTCCCGCGGTCGCGGAGATGATGGTGAGGCTGAGGTTGTGACGGAGGAGGCCGGAGGCGGAGAGAGAGGGGTCGACGAAGGAAAAGGCGGGTGAGCAAGAGAGAGAGAGAGAGAGAGAGAGAGAGAGAGAGGAAAAGGGAGGCGAGAGAGGGGGGAAAATTAAATTTGAACAAAACTCTCTCTCTCACCTCTGCACGCGCGTCGGGGCCGCGCTCGCCAGCTTGACAGCGATCATGCCCCCCATGGAGTGCCCGACGAGGTGCGCGGACTTCCAGCCGACGGCGTCCTGTTTTTTTAAAAGGAGCAGGAGAAAAAGAGCGAAAGAGGGAAAAAAAAGGAGGGGGAAAAAGGAGAGGTCAGCAAGAAGTCTGATGTCAGCAGTCTCAAAGGGGAAGGAGGGCCTCTCGCTTTGTCGTTCTTTTCTTCGACTTTCTTGACGCCGCACGAGGCCATTCGGTGCTCCCAAGATGGCGCTCGCCAAGTTCGTTCCAGGCTCTCTTTCTCCGTTCTGACCCTTCCAGCGTCTCGAACCTGGCACGTAGAGTGGGGCTAGCCCACGAGAAACAAGAGAGAGAGCTCGAGACGGCGCTCTCTTCACGCTCGAAAAGTCGCTTCCCCTCATTGCTCGAAAAGTCCCGAGAGTCGGGGAGCAAGAGCGAGAAAAAGCGCAGAGCGGGCAACTTCTTCAGTTTCATCCTCTTGCCAGCGCCGCGTTGGCCTCCTTTTCGACATTTGTTCTCTCTCCTCTCCTGCTGTATCGAAGCATCGCATAACAGGCAGCCCAGAGCGAGCAGAAACGAGCCCAAAAACGAGCCCAAAAACGAGCCCCAAAACAAGGCGAAACAGCAACGCTCACCATGCACGCCAAGACGTCCCTGGCCATGGTCGTCGTCGAGTACGACTTCTTCGAGCGAGGGCTGCCCGACTTGCCCACGCCCCTGTTATCGAGCAGCAGCGCCTGCGCTCGCACGCCGGACTTGGCGAGGGCGTCGACCTGCGGGCCCCAGCAGCCAGAGGTGGCGCCCATGCCCATGATGAAGACGAGGCGGGGGCGCTTCCGCCGGGAAAGTGTCGGCTTCGCGGCAGCAGCGGCGGCGCCATCATCGCTGGTGCTGCTGCTGCCGCCGCCGCCTTGCGGCGACGACGCAGAAGGCGACGCCTCCGCTCCTGCCCCTGCTCCGCCACTCTCCGCCTCCTTGAGCTCGTCCACGAGCTCGTACCAGATCTGCGTCCCGTCGTCCGGGGAGCTGACGTACGGCATTGTTGCTTCTTTTTTTAGCGAAAGACAGAAAACTTTTTTTTTTCTTCTTCCAAGGCGAGGGGCGATGCGAGAAGGAAGAAAAAAGTGAGGGGCGAGGAGCGGAGAGAGAGCGAAGGCCCCCGAGTTTTTTTTCCCCCTTTGCTCGCCGACCCCCCTCGGGCTTGATGTCACTGTGCTTTTTCCTTTTTTTTCTTTTTTTTCTTGCTTTGTTGCTTTTCTCTCTCTCTCTCCCCCCTTTACCGCAGAGGCGGAGGAAGACAACCCGACTGCGAGCTAGAGGAGAGGGTCGCCACTGTCCCTCTCTCCACGCATCAGCAGTTGCCTGGCGGGACGAAGGGGCCCAGACTAGAAAGCAGAGGCGAAGGAAAGAAAAACGATGCAGCATCGGCATCTGCTCTCTTCTCGGGCCGCGTCTCATGCCTCGGCCTCTTCGTCGAGCTCTTCGCGGGCGCCGTGTCCTCCTTCTCCGGCTTCCGCGCTTCGCTGGCAGCGCCACCGTGACGCACCGCGCCCCGCACTCGCACGAAAAGAGCGCGCCGCCACGCTGCGGGTGAGCTTACAACGGTTTCTTGATGCTTGGCGTCGCAGCAGAGTTTTTTTTTTCTTGGTTGTCGGCGCCGGCATTTCTCTAAAACCCTCGTCAACTAAAACGACCGTCCCCACTCACGCAAACAACAGCTCTTCGCCGCGCACCCTCAGGGACAGAGGGGAGACACGCTGCTCCAGCCGGTGGATTACTCGGTGAGTTTTCTGGACCGGGAGAGAGGGAGAGAGAGAGAAGAGGAACGGGCGAGAGAGAGAGAGCGAAGAAAAAAACACCACCACCACCACCGAGATCGAAGCTTCGGTTCTTTCAAATCTTCATCCCCGCCGAGCTCGCCCGCTTCTTCGTTCTGTCTCTTGTTCTGCTCTCGGCGATGGCTACAACTCTCGCCGTTTTTGAGCCGCAGAGAGAGCAAGAAAATCAACAAACGGCGGACTGCTTCTCCGTCCTTTCCCGACTGATGGAAGAAAGCCGGTGCCTTTCTCAATTGCTTCCACGGAGGACGATCACGGCTGCCC
>Ga0315289_10006555_pt1 | contig 17096 bp, 16 predicted proteins | sample YL17G11_40_MG_FD_203452 | JGI IMG/M metagenome (GOLD analysis project Ga0315289, IMG submission 203452) | Sediment microbial communities from Yellowstone Lake, YNP, Wyoming, USA - YL17G11_40 | ecosystem: Environmental > Aquatic > Freshwater > Lake > Sediment | place: USA: Wyoming | collected... | reverse complement strand
AGCCCTGGGCAGCGGCCTTCTCCTGGAATTCGGCCACCACGTCACGTACCAACGTTACGGGATCGAGATGCTCATAGTGATAGAGGAACGCGCGGGCCTCGATGCGGCCGAAATCCAGTAGCGACTCGACGAGCCTCTGCAGCCGCTCGCTTTCGCGGGACAGAATGTCATAGGATTTCTGCCGCAGGTCTTCCGTAGGAACCCTCCCTTTTGACAGCATCTCTGAAAGCTGGCGCAGCGACGTGAGCGGGGTCCGGAATTCATGCGATACCGTAGACACGAACTCGGATTGGAGCCTCGATACGGCACGCTCGCGATCGATGGAGCGCATGATGAAATAGGAGCCGGCGAAAAGCACCAGCGCCAGTACCACGAAACCTGAAAGCAGCAGGCGGCGCCGCCCGGCAAAGCCTGCTTCGTCGGCGCCGGGATCGGTACTGCTTGCGTGCAGAGTCCCGGGCAGTCTGGTGGCATCCGCCGTCCGTACGGCCTGCGGGCCGCTCTTGTTGACCGAGCCGATCATTACCTGCCCGTCCGCGTCGATCAAGGCGCCCTGGACACGCTGGCCATTTAAAAGTTCTTTCCACTTCGAACCAACGTAACCGGGCCCGGCCAACACAGCGGCCAGCCGATCCAAAGTCCCCGCCCAGGAGATCAGCACCGGCCGGCCTTCAATTCTCAGAATCCGGCGCCCTTTCGATTCCGGCTCGATAATCCACTGGCCGTACATCGATTCCGCGGCGCTCGAGAACACCAATGCGTTCTGTTCGCGTTCCGTCAAGGGACTGGCCCCCGACCAACGCTGCGCCTCTTCGACATGATACTCCCAGGCGGGATGGAGTAAGCTCCAGCGGCCGCTCCAAAGGGTCGCATGCAGGAGCGATGCTTCCTTCCGAAGTTCTTCGCGCTTTCCGATCGATTCCAGCACGCTGCCGCGCGCTTCGCGCGCCATCAGTTCCGCCGGCAGTCCCAGGACGGAGGTCCGGCCAAGTTGGGCGAGTTCGTCGTAGGCTTGGAGGGCCTCCTCATGGCGTCCGGTTTTGCGGAGGTTCCGCCCCAAGCGCAGCAACGCGCCGGCGCGCACGCCGGGATCCGGTGATCGGGCAAGCTCCCGGAAGACCTCAGCCGCTTTGGCCGGATCGTTGCCCTGGTACTCCAGGGTCTCGCCGGCCACGAAAGTCGAAGTCGGCGGTTCTTCGCCGTCCGGAATCACGGGATAGTAAAGCAGGCAGCCGGGCGGGTAAGCGTTGACGGCGCGTTTCGTCACCTGCAGGACCAACACGCCGTCCGGCGGTTCTTTCACGCCAGGGCTTGGGACGAAGTTCAGATAGCTTTCAAGGTCCGTAAGGCTTTGCTGAAGCGCGGCGGCCATGTGGTCCGCCGCTAGTTCCAGGCGTTCCTGTATGCGCTGTCCTTCGAGCGCGCGATCCTGTTTCAGTAATTGCCAGCCGAGCCAGCCCAGGGCGCCGCCAAGGACAAGCATGAGGCAGAGAAAGACCGCCAGGGTGCGACGGGGCGGCCGGAGCCAAATGGCTAATCCCATGGGTTGCCTCGCAACCGGTATCGATTCTTTACAGTATATCCGGCCGGGTCAGGATTGAATGGAGCTTGTGTCAGGATTTCGTTTTTCCAGGGAGCCGTTCATTTGGGTGTAAGAATTTGTTTTTTCGTGTTGCGCGATATTCCCTCGCATTAAGCTCGGAATCGGCACCACCCTTCACGGAAAAAGTATATTCCCGGCCGTTGATCGATGTCAAAGACAAGAAAATTGCCCGGAATTATAAAATCCGGCTGAATGATAGTCCCTGAAGCCGCCGCCGTCATGCGTCTCCGAGCAGCTCGCCTTATTGGCGGCCCAGCGGCGGGCGGAGTATTTTTTAGAGGAGTGGTTTTGATGGCGGCCTGGTTTTCATGGCATGTCCCGGTTAAGCTTAGACTCGACCAAGCCCAAATCTGCTCTGTTGTTTGCAGTATCGTCATAAAGCCGCCACTCAGCAACACGATCACCTTCGATTCGTGCCGTCCAGATGCCCGGATCGTACGGCTGTTTTTCGTTCCAGTACGCGTGGCCAAGAATAATGACCTGATTCGCCCGAGATTCAATCCGATCGAAGGTGTTCTTATAAACAGGGCACATCTCGAAAAACTGGGTCCATGACTTGACGTTGGCGTCTTTCCCTGCCACGACCTGTCCGTCGCGAAGAATGAGGATATAGTCCTCCGTCATCAGTTGGGTCAAGCCTTGGATATCCCGATTGTTGATGCATTCATTGAAGAGCAACGCGATGAGCTTGGGGTCTCGTTGATTCATCAAAATAGAACGCCTCCGCGCGCCTATTTCACCCGCTGGGATTCTCCACGGTGCTCCTCGACCTTCCACAACGAGAAGCCGAGGCGGTTTTCACGCTTGTTCTGGATGGGGCTGACGACGGCCAAGCCGCCCTCGCGCAGGAAGGAGACGGCGAGATATTCTCCGGCGGGGTCGGGAGTCGGGGGATCTTCCGGCCATGTCTGGTTTTGCCGCCAACTGTCAGGTTTGAACGGCGGCGATTCGACCATGCGCGGCGGCGCTCCGCCCTCGCCGACGTCGATGCGGGCGACATGCGCCTGCCACGTCCCGGTCCAACCTGAAAACCACGTCGCCGCCAGTTCGCCCTGCCCGCGTGCAACCAGGTAAGGATAGTACGCCACTTCAGGGCTCTCGGCCAGCCGCCAGGTCGTCCAGGTAGCGCCTTGGTCGATAGAACGCGCCAGCCAGATTCCCTTTAAGTTGGTCCAAAGCGAGTAGAGCGCGCCCTGGTTATCCCAGGCAACCGGCTCCACCCATCGCGGGACGGGGAAGTAATCCGGATTCCACTCACGATAGCCCGGCGCCGCCTGCGTCCTCCACGTCGCCCCTCCATCTGTGCTTACGGCGATAAGGTCGACGCCCTCGTCATACTTCGGGCCTGCCGTCGATGTCGGCGTCACCCGCACCGCGACTTCGCCGTTCGGTCCCACGGCTAGATGGCTCGAGCCGCCCTTGGGGTGGATCCTGGGCCGTTCCGTCCAGGTGCGGCCGCCGTCCTGGCTGACGGCATGACAGACGCCGCTGCCGTCGTTCCAGATCGCGTGGGCCGTGCCGTCCGGCGCCACTTTGACCCAGGGGCGATCGTCGAACCGAGTTTTTGAAAGCAATGTCCACTTCCAGGTCGCGCCTACGTCCTTGCTGACGCCGACGCTGATCTGCTTGCCCTCCGACGTCTTATCGTCGAAGACCAACGTCGTGAAATACAGAGTGCCGTCGCGGGCCATGGCCAGGTCTACGTCGGAGTTGCCGGCCGCTCCGTCCGCCTTGGTTCCGACATTGACCCGTGACCAGGTCGTGCCTCCGTCGCGGCTCTTCCAGAGGGTAGCCTCATCCGTATCCTTCCCGCTCATAAAGGCCGCCCCGTACCCGCTCACGAAGAGCGTGCTGTCAGGATGCTCCACGATCATCGGCTCGCGGGCCGCGCAGGCCGGCACGTCGAGATGATTGATAGGAGCGGCCAGGCTCAGCGTCCACGAAGACGTAGTTTCAGGCGCCGCGCGGCGAACGTCGCCAGAGCGGCGGCATGCGATCATGACGACAAGACACAGCACAGTCACGCCCGACCATTGCAGCAGCCGAATTTTTCTTGAATTCATATCGACCCTCCCTTCCAGGTGCTCACGGTCAAGAGCCGCGCGCGCCCCGCCAAGGACAACTGCATTGTACCACCTGTGAAGTGAATATTCGAGGCTCCGGCGTCCGCACGGGGTCCATCCAGGTTGACCGCTTTTTTTGAGTGTGGTAGTTTGTCAGAGGATTGAGAAAGGGGAAAGATATTGGATAAGGAGACGAAAAATGCCCGACGTGGATGACATCAAGGAAGCCAAGCAATATTGTGCGGATATCCCCCAGAAAACGGAGGAATTTTTTCTCAAGGGATCCAGCGCCATGGATTGGGGGATGAAAAACAGGCTCGCCCGGATTTTTAATCCCAAGACCGGCCGGACGGTCATGCTGGCCATCGATCATGGCTATTTTCAAGGGCCGACAACCGGGCTGGAGCGGATCGACCTCACGATCCTACCTTTGGCGCCTTATGCCGACACCCTGATGCTGACGCGAGGAATTCTCCGGACGATCATTCCGGCGTCTATTGGCAAAGCGATCGTCCTCAGGGTTTCGGGCGGGACGAGCGTTCTCAAGGAGCTTTCCAATGAGGACCTCGCCGTCGATATCGAGGACAGCATCCGCCTGAACGTTTGCGCTATGGCCGTCCAGGTCTTCATTGGCGGCGAGCACGAGAGAGAGTCGATCATCAATATGACCAGGATGGTTGATCTGGGCACACGCTACGGGATCCCGACGCTGGCCGTGACCGCCGTCGGGAAGGATATGGCCCGCGACGCGCGCTACTTCAGGCTCGCGACCAGGATCTGCGCCGAACTCGGCGCCCATTACATCAAGACCTATTATGTCGAGAACGGATTCGAGACCGTGTGCGCGTCCTGCCCCGTGCCCATCGTCATGGCCGGGGGAAAAAAGCTCCCGGAGCTGGATGCCCTGACGATGGCCTATCAGGCGGTTCAAGAAGGCGCCGCCGGTGTCGACATGGGGCGGAACATCTTTCAGTCAGAAGCCCCGCGAGCGATGATCCAGGCCGTGAGGGCGGTCGTCCATGACAGCGAACCGCCGGCCAAGGCTTATGACCTCTATCAGGCTTTAAAAAATAAAGGCTGAGGCTGACGACGCGCAAACAAAATGAAAATATCTATCTGGTATAACAATAAAGATATCAGAATTGAAGACGTCCCCACGCCGAAGCCCGGTCCAAAAGAGATGCTGGTCAAAGTCATTTCCTGCGGGATATGCGGCAGCGATGTCGTCGAATGGTACAGACTTCCCCGGGCGCCCCTGGTCCAGGGACATGAAATCGGCGGGGACGTTGTCGAGGTCGGGGAATCCATCAGGAATTATAAACCCGGCGACAGGGTTTGTGTCGCTCCAAAAGTACCTTGTCTCGATTGTTATTATTGCCGGAACGGCCACTACCCTGTCTGCTCGAACATTAAAGAGCGCCTTCCCGGCGGTTTTGCCGAATATATTCTTGTTCCGGAGGCCCTTGTGGAAAAGGGAACCTATCGGCTGCCGGAGAAAATGACCTATGATCAAAGCACGTTCATCGAGCCTCTGGCCTGCGTTGTCAGGGCTCAAAATCTCGCCGGCTTGAAGAAAGGCCAAACACTCCTGGTCATGGGCTGCGGGATGTCCGGGCTCCTCCAGGTGAAGCTCGCCGCGACAAAGGGCTGCACGATCATAGCCACGGATGTCAACGGAACACGATTGAAATTCGCCGAACGGGTCGGCGCGGATTTCGGCATCGATGCGGCGGATGATGTTCCTGAACGCCTGCTGGCCGAATACCGAAAAAAGGCGGATGTCGTGATTCTCTGCACCTCGGCCCTTGCGGCGATCGATCAAGCCTGGAAATGCGTGGATAAAGGCGGTTCGATTGTTTTCTTCGCTGTTCCAGGGCCGGAAAAGCGCGTGACCGTGCCCCTCAATGATTTTTGGACAAAAGAAATGAAGATCCTCACGTCCTATTACTGCGGCCCTCCCGATATCCGGGAGGCCATCCGGCTTTTAGAAACGGGAACGATCGAAGTCGATGATATGATCACCCACAGACTCCCTTTGAAAGATATCGTCAAAGGCTTTAAGCTTGTGACCGAAGGCCAAGAATCGATCAAAGTCATCATCAAACCCCACGAGGTGATTTAGATATGGGGCTCAAGAATTTGCGGCATATGGCGCTTGTCTGCAGCTCAGAAGAGAATGCGGATCTATTTTTCGTAAACCTGCTGGGATTGAAAAAGTCCGCGCCGAAAACTGTATCCCCGGCTTTGTCGGAAGCTATATTCGGCGTCAATTTCGAGCTGAGAGTCGTTAATTACGAGAATGACGATATCCACTTCGAAATATTCATCGACAGCCGGCAGTCCAAAAAAGGCGAGCGGCTCGAGCATATTTGCCTTGAGGTCGACGACCTGCCGGTGTTTCTTCAAAAATGCCGCAGCTTGAACGTGAATATCATCCAGGTTCCCAAGGGAGACTCTCTCCTGACTTTTATTCATGATTTTGACAACAACCTCTTTGAGATCAAAGGGTAAAAACGACAAAGGCCAGCCAAAATGCGGTCGCTTTTTGGCGAAAACCCTGATATACATACCCTCGGTAATTATCTGCCGGCAGGGAAGAGAAGGCGCTGCATAATCTATAAGCTGCCGGAGAAAAAAACTGAATCGGAGAGGAGGAAGAAATGGGATTAAAACGGAAGCAGATGCTAATGCGGCAAAAGGCAGATTTCGAACAAAAACTGAAAGATCGGCTGTCTTTCCTGTCTGGGAAGGGGATCGTATCTCCCAAGGCCGATAAAGATACTCTCGTTAGAAAATTGAAGGCAAATATCAGGGCCATGAATAAAAGGCTGAGGCTGATTGCCGACGACGAAAAGAGAACGGAAGAAATGGCGAAGATAAAGGCGGAAAGGGCGGCAGCCCCCCTGAAAGAACAGGAAGGCGGCAAAGCCGAGAAGCCTAAGAAAGCCCCCGAAGAGGGCAAGGGAAAAAAGATAAAGGCGGATAAGAAAGCAGCCCCTCCGAAAGCACCGGAAGGCGGTAAAAGCCAGAAAACGACGGAATCCCCCGAAGAGGGCAAGGCAACGATTTAGGTTGATGAACTAAAGTCCTCGCCTATTCCGGTTGGGCTTAGACTCATCCAAGCCCAAATTTACCCTGTTGTTTGCAGTATCGTCATAAACTCGCCACTCAGCGACCCGATCACCGTATATTCCGGTTGAAAGCGGACAGTGATTCCGTTTCAATCCGGCCACCCATTCCGGTTCAAAGCGGCCACCGATTCCGGTTGATTCCGGCTATTTTTTTAAGGGGTCCGGAATCTGAAGCGGCGCTGGAACGTTACGAACAGATGCAATCTCATGTGCCTGATATGTTTCGTCAACGCGAACGCGACCGGCAATATCGTCGAACCACCGTTCGAGGACATCGTCAAGATTATGAAGCACTTCCGCAGCCTCAAACCCCAGCCCCCCATCACCCCGTGGTCCGTGCTTCTGGCCGTGTCGTTTTCGGCCGCGATAGGGATATTCTTCGGGGTTTATCCGGCCCGACGCGCTTCACGTCTCTCGCCGATCGAGGCGCTCAGAGCCGAGTGATCTCCGTTCTACGGTTTTTTCCCAATCGTCGATATAAACTTTTTGGTGAAAGCTGCCGCTTTTTCAAGCTCGTTTTCCGCCAGCGGGCCTTTCATTCCTAGAACTTCGCAACGAAGAGTCTCCGCGTACACATTCAAGCCAAGGGTTTTAGCCGCCTTTTGCATAAGGCCGGCAGCTCCAGGGTATAGCCATTTTTTTGCTTTTTCCATTTCTTCGGGCGTTTTCGGAATAGGCCCGAAGGTGTCAAATATCGCAACCGGTTTTTTTGTAAAACCTTTTTTTCGCAAGCGCTTCAGCACGCGTAAAGCTTTTCGATTGACTCTTGCCATTCTCGTCGGCGCACCAATCAGGCTGACGTCGATGTCATTCAAATCCGGGAGCTTCCGGCGAAGATCCTGAACGATTGTTTCGATGTCTTGTGTGCCAAGTTCTTTCGCGATGCCCTCTGCGATTTGTTTCGTGTTGCCGTAGTGGCTTCTGAAAAGAACGAGTGCTTTCATTTTCGGTCTCCTCCAGGCTCAATTGCGATCGTGTTTTTACTACGGATATTATCCGAGATTTCCCAAATAATTTCCAGATTGGATGACATCCCGCCGGACCTGCTCAAGGAAGCGGCATTCCTCAACCGGACCCATCATTGTTCGACGAAGGTCAACAACCTAGGTAAGTCAGAGAGGTAGCGGAGTGTCTTAATCGACTATCGGATCCACCTTCCATTCGGTGTTTTAACCGGGCCGGGATGAAAGAACTTTTCCGGCATCATCACGCCGTCTTTCTTAAATACCATTCCGTTCTTCATCACAAACCGCACGTTGCGCAACGCATCGATGTCGCCAAGGGGATTGCCGGGAACCGCAATAAGATCGGCGAAAAACCCCGGCTTGATCGGGCCGCGCTGGCTGATGATGTCGGCGGCCTTGTAGCCATTAATCGTCATCGCCCGCAGAACGTCAGCCTGAGGGATGCCGGCGGCCTTCCAGGTTTCGAGGAAGTTGATGGTCAGCTCCCCGCGAGTCAGCCACTCGCCGGTCTTCGGATCTTTCATCCGTTCATTCCAGTAATCGAAATCGGTTGAATAGGTGAGGAGCACCTTTTTTTCCCAAGCATCACGCAAATTTGCGACGGCCCGCTTGAAAGCGGCCTCGCTGCCTCGATAGGGCGTGAACGGGGTATCGGTGCCTGCCAGGAAAATCCCCTTTTCGGCCATCTGGCGGTGATGTTCAGGTGTGAGCGCGTTGTTGTGGGCGATGATGTAGACCCCGGCGTCGATCGCCCGTTGCGCGCCGTCAGCCGTCTGGACGTGCCCCTCGACCTTGCATCCGCCCTTGGCGGCCTCGCTGATGGCCAGCTTGATGTCGTCGACAGAGTAGCCCCACGGCTTGCAGTCGATACACAGTTTGATCGTTCGGGCACCGAACAACATGTTCTCCCGGACGGCGCGCACGATCTCATCCGGGCTGTTGGCGTCGATGTATTCGGGGAACATGATGTTGTGGTACTTGTACATTTCCGGCGTTGGCCAGAACTGCCCCCCCGTACTGCCGATCATCGGCCCCGACGGGATCACGGTAGGTCCGGGCAGCCAACCCTGCTCAATAGCCTGCCGGAGCGCGGCATCCGCGTACAGCGCATTGTTTCCCACGTCCCGGACGACGGTGAAACCCGAGTTGAGCAGTTGCATGCCGTTGGATGCAGCCTGAATGGCGCGCAGCGGCGTCGAGTCCATGACGTAGGTGAGATAGTAATAATTGTTCTCCGGCTCTTCCTTATAGGTCATCGCCATGTGCGTGTGCGCGTCCACGAGTCCGGGCAGAACCGTCAGCTGAGATAAATCGATAACCGTCGCACCGGAAGGAATCGTGAGATTTGAGCCCACCCCCGTGATCTTTTCGCCCTCGATGAGAATCACCTGATTGGCGACTATCGTCCCCGTTTCCGGATCGATAAGCCGGCCTGCTTTGATGGCCGTGACCGGCGATGGCTGCTGCCCGACCGACAGCCCGACGGCCAGCGCAACCATAAGGGAGAAGAACACCGCAATACGCGTCTTCATGACGACCTCCTTAAACACGAATGTTGATTTCCCGTTCTTTTGCCAACATTACCCCGCGCATCTTCGTTGAGGTTTTTCCCTTACCCATCATCTGGAATAATACTCTCGTTTCAAAAACACGGTCAAGATGACAAGCCGTAGAACGAGATCTTCTTCCCGTTATCGGCACGGCCGTCTTCACGCGCTTGTGGACGACGATCAACATCAAGGGCACGTCGGGGATGAGGAAGGGAGGGAAAAAGGCGGGAGTAGGGCGAATTGACTCTTCCCTCATTCCTTGATAATCTCCTATTATACCCGAGATAAGGGGTCAGAGTTGGCTGTCACAGAAACCTTTCAAACGCCCGTTAAAGAGCTGACCACAGGCTCCATCTTCGCCGGCCGCTACCAGGTCATCGAGGAGCTGGGCAAGGGCGGAATGGGACGGGTTTACAAGGTTTTCGATACCAAGGTCAAAGAAAAGGTCGGCCTCAAGCTGATCAAGCCCGAGATCGCTTCCGACAAGGAAACCATCGAACGGTTCTCGAACGAACTCAAACTGGCCCGGAGGATCAGGCACAAGAACGTCTGCGGGATGTTTGACCTGGGCGAGGCCGAAGGCAGTCACTTCATAACCATGGAATACGTCCACGGCGAAGACCTGAAGAGCATGATCCGGATGTCCACGGGTCTGACGATGGGGACCTTGCTGAGCGTCGGAAAGCAGATTTGCGACGGCTTGGCCGAGGCCCACAGCCTGGGTGTCGTCCACCGCGATTTGAAGCCGCAGAACATCATGATCGACAAGGGCGGGAACGCCAAGATCATGGATTTCGGAATCGCCCGCTCCCTGCGGGAGAAGGGAATCACGGGCGCCAGCGTCATGATCGGGACGCCGGAGTACATGTCCCCTGAGCAGGCCGAGGCAAAAGAGGTCGATCATCGGTCCGATATCTATTCCCTGGGGATTATTCTCTATGAAATGGCGACCGGCCGCGTCCCGTTTGAAGGCGAAACGGCGCTGAGCATTGCGATGAAGCATAAAGGGGAGACGCCGAAGAATCCCAAGCAGTTCAATCCTCACGTCCCCGACGACCTGAGCGGCGTTATCTTGAAATGCTTGGAAAAGGACAAAGCCAAACGGTACCAGTCGGCCGCCGACGTGCGCGCCGAGCTGGATAAAATTGAAAAAGGCATTCCCACGACGGAGCGCGTGGTGCCGGAGAGAAAAACCCTGACGTCGCGGGAAATCACGATGAAGTTGACTCCGAAGAAGCTTCTCCTCCCAGCGGCCGCCGTGGTCGTCATCATCGCCGCGGCCTTGCTCCTGCCCAAGCTTCTTCCCAAGAAAAAAATTCCCCTCTCGGCATCCGGCAAACCTTCCCTGGCCGTCATGTATTTTGAAAACTTGTCGGATCAAAAAGACCTGGATCGAAGCATCGTCAGTCTTCTCACGACGAACCTCAGCCGCTACGAGGAGCAGATCGAGGTCGTCGGCCAACAACGGCTTTTTGACATCTTGAAGAGGCTCGGCAAAGAGGACGCGCAAACGATTGACCGAAAGGTCGCGACCGAGGTCGCCCAACTTGCCGGAGTGAAGACCATGGTTCTCGGGAGTATCGTCAAGCTCGGAACAAAAATCCGGATCTCTCCGGAGCTCATCGATGTCAAAAACGGTTCGGGGATTGCCATCGAGCCCGTGGATGGCGCAAAAATCGATGATGTGTTTTCCATGGTCGATGAACTGACGGTGAAAATCGGGACGCGGCTAGGATTTCTTTCGGCCGGCGGAAAAGCCGGAAGACTCGAGGTCAAAGACGTCACGACGAGTTCCATCGAGGCGTATCAGGCCTACCAAAAAGGCATGGAACAATTATGGCGCTGGAATTTCAAGGGAGCGCAAGCCAATTTCCAAAAAGCGATCGAACTCGACCCCACTTTTGCCATGGCCTATCTTGGGTTTGGTATGGCCCAGACCGGAATAGGCATGGCATTCCTCAATCCTTATACAGATACGACGCCCGTCAAGGAAATTTTTATCCAGGCCAAGAAATTCTCGTTAAAGGCGACGGACCTTGAGCGCCGGCGGATCGATTTTTGGGTGGCTTATCATAATCTTAATATGGAAACGGCAAAATCGGTCATAACCGGGAGCATCGATAAATTCCCTGACGACAAATTCGCCTATTTCTTAAGAATTATTATTGATTGGAGTGAGCAAGATTTTGCCAAAGCCAAGCAAGCGGCGGAAAAAGTCCTAGAAATCGACCCGACTTTTGCCAACGGCTACAACGTCTTGGCCTATACGAACGCCTATTTGAAAGATCGCGCGGGCGTCGCTTCCGCGTCGAGAAAGTACATCAATATCAATCCCGATGTCGGGAATACTTACGACACCGCGTGGAAGGCTCATATGATTATCGGACTCTTTGATGAAGCTTTAAGCTTCATTGAAGAGGCAAAGAATAAAGATCCGAAATGGGAGGGGTATTCTTATTTCTGGAACACGTTCCTTTTCAAACGGGACGCGGAGCGGGCAAGGCAGGAATTTCGCCCTTATACTGAAAAATACCCCAAGGCGTTCGTCACGAATGCTCTGTTCCTGGGGATTTCTTATCTTGTCGAGGGCAGACTCCAAAAAGCTCTCGAGGAATTCAGCGGCGCCGTGGAATCGGCCCAGCGAGAGAAAAACTTGAGCCAAGAGAGGCTCGCCCGCATCAATTTGGGGATGATGCAGGCGGCTCTTAAGAAATATGACGCAGCCATCGCCGAATATTCATCCGTTGAACGGCTCTCGCGGAAGATCGACAAGGAGAATTTCAATCCCTATTCCATTCTCGCTAGCTATCTGACGGGGATCGCTCTTATCAGGAAGGGAGATTTTCGTGCCGCGCAGGATAAGGCCGATGCCATCAGCTCCATAATCCAAAAAGGGAACTACACGCGGTTACATTCGGATTTTTTGCATCTTCTGCTGGGGGAATTAGCGATCGCTCGGGGAAATGCCAATGTCGCGCAGGATGAGCTGAAGGCCGTGTTTGGATTTACTAAGCTGATATCCCCTCACTTTCGGAGACTGGATGCAGCCCTGGAGGCGTTGCGGGGCCATCCGGAAAAAGCCATTGAACAACTCTTGAATTCTTTTGAGAACTGGCTGCTGCATGATTTACCAGGTTTGCCGACGTATCGGTTTGCTTTTTTTGAGGAAAGATCCCTTCTTGATTATAATATTGCCAAACTCTATGAAGAAATGGGGAACGCGGCGAAAGCGCGAGACCATTACCAGACGTTCCTCGACCTGTGGAAGAACGCCGACCCGGGGCTGCTTGAGGTTGACGATGCCAAGCTGGGGTTAGCGCGACTTAAAGGCCCGGACATCCCCTAAATATTTTCTTACCTTCATCCATCCTCTCGTCTCAGTGCGCGCCCTGCTATTTCCACCGGATATTCTCTGCGTTCGTCGGCGAATGGCCGGCGGAGATGCGCCGCTTTGATCCCGACTTCGTTTTTGGATAATATAGGCGTGTTGTTTCGATCTTTCCGGGAGGTGATCTTCATGGTTAAAAAATTTTCGGCGTTTCTCCTTATCCTGGCGGGTTTAGCCCTCGCCGGGTTCGCCCAGGCCCAGCAGCCGGCGACCCCCGACGTAAGCGGGGTTTGGGAATTCACGATGCAGACTCCACGCGGCGAAATGAAAAACGAAGCGACATTCGTCCAGACCAAGGTCGAGGACAAATATGTTCTCAAGGTCTCCATGGTCGGCTTCAACGGCATGGAAATGAAGGGCGAAGGGGCGATCAAGGGCAATGAGCTCGCCTGGATCGTGACGATCAACACGCCGAACGGAGACTTTCAGCTCTCCTTCACGGGCAAGGTGGACGGCGCCAAGATGGCGGGAGAGGTCCAGATGGGCGATTTCGGCAGCTCGGCCTGGACAGCGGAGAAAAAGAAAAGCTGACCCATGAAAACCATCGACCTTAAAAAGACCCTCAAGCCGTACTACACGGCGTCCGCGACGAAACCGGCGATCATCGACGTCCCGGCGATGAATTGCTTGATGGTAGACGGCAAAGGCGACCCCAACGGTCCGGCGTTCCAGGAGGGCGTCGGTTCCCTGTATAATGTCGCCTACATGCTCAAGTTCACGTTCAAAAAGGAAAGGGCGATCGACTACCCGGTGATGGCGCTGGAGGGGCTATGGTGCGCGGACGATATCGCCGATTTCCTGAATGACAAACGCGAGAACTGGAAGTGGACGATCTTCATCACCCTGCCCGCTGTCGTGACGAAAAAAGACGTGGCGCAGGCGGCGGAGACGGTGAAGAAGAAGGCGAAGTTCCCTAGGTTTCCGGAGGTCCGGTTCGAGATGTTCGACGAGGGCAAAGCGGCGCAGATCATGCATATCGGACCTTACGCGGCCGTAGCGCCGACGATCGAGCGGCTGCACAAATTCGTCGAAGAGCAGGGGTATACATTGCGCGGCCGGCACCACGAGATCTATCTCGGCGACCCGAGGCGTTCCGCTCCGGAGAAGCTGAAGACCATCATCCGCCACCCGGTGGAGAAAAAGTAGGAAAGGGAGAACCCGCTTAAGGAATTTCGGTAATGCGTTGACTGTCACCGAAATTAAAATAATCGTGCTTGCGTTAGATCGGCCAGATGATATGGCGGGGATCCTTGCGAATGCCCGCGGCCGCCTTCTGAAGGGCGACAACGATCTCGATCTTTTTCTCGAAGGGAAGCTTGGCCAATCGGCGGCGCCGGTCGCGCTTTTTTCGAAAGACGTTCCGAGCGGCTTTATCTTCCATAGAATTGACTCTCGAATTTCTTGAACTGGCCGGCCAACCCGGAAGATTCCAAGATCCCGGCGAGCACGGCCCGGTCGACGACCGCCTCATCCAACAAGCGGATCATCCGCTCCTTGTCCTTCGCTCGGTCCGTCTGCAGGGCGATGGCTATCAGGTATTCGACTTTGACGACCTTGGCTTCAACGTCGCGGTATTTCAGAATCGCCGCGTTTTTCACGGCTTTGCGAATCAAATCATTATAGGCCGGGATGAACTGAACGGGAAATCCCTCGATTAGGATCGCTTCGGCCCGCGCCTCGAATCCGCGCTTTTTGGCAAAGTCGTAAATCGGCGCTAGGACGTCCAAGCCTTCCTTGGCCGGGATAAAAAAGATATCCAGGTCATACGTCAGCACGGGCTCGATATAATACGTCGCGGCGATCCCGCCGCCGATCGCATAAGCCCGGATGATCCCCCGCCGAGTGATTTCCTCGATGACGCGAATCGCTTTTTCCATCGGCCGGCCCGCTTCAATTATATTGAAAACCGGGGTGAATTCCTAAAGAATTTTGTCTCCATTGAGAGAGTCATAATCGGGGGTCAGATCTCAGATCTGACCCCGAATTACTTGACAAAACGAACTCTATAATTCATACTAGGTATGAATAATTCATACTATGCCGAGAGATCTTGAACAAGACCGTTAAAATCGCCATCAGCATGTCCGAGGAGGCGTTTAAGGAGATCGAAAAATTGCGCCGGAAATCGGGGAAAAATAGAAGCCAGGTCATCCGCGAAGCCCTGCTAGCTTTGAAAGCGGCATCCCATGCAAGACCGGCGATCCTTGAAGCGCGGGAGGCATACGGAACACCGGAGTCGGGGACGATGATCGATCCCGAGGAGCGGAAGCGAAGGGCGATTGCCGCGGCCGGACGATTCCGCTCCGGCGTCACCGATCTTGCGGCGAATCATGACCGCTATCTTGAGGAAAGCTATGGGGGGCTATCACATAAAAAGAACGCGGACGAGAAGGATTGACGCCTCATGATGGTCTTTATCGACACGAGCGCGATCCTGGCCGTCCTAGATGTCGGCGACGTCAACCATGCCGCGGCCAAAGCGCTCTGGGAAAAAACGATTCTCGCCGGGGACGTTCTTGTGTGCCATAACTATATTCTCGTCGAAACCTCGGCGCTGATCTCGCGCCGGTTGGGCATCGAAGCCGTCCGCGTCTTTGAATCGGATATCGTGCCCATCCTCTGGGTCGAATGGGTCACCCGGGACGTACATAACGCGGCCGTCGGCGCCCTCTTGGTCGCCGCCCGCCGCACCCTGAGCCTGGTCGATTGCGTCAGTTTCGAGGTCATGCGGAAGACGGGAATCGGGGCGGCGTTCGCCTTCGGCCGCCATTTCCAAGAATACGGATACGAACTGATTTAGCGTCTCTTGCCGGCTTGAACAAGATCAAAGACCTGAAGGGGGGCCGAGATGTTTTGGCGATTGCATAGTCAACGACGATCGCCAAAGGACGTGGTCTTTTATCGCTTCGCGCCCTGATATTTTTCGAGCATCCCTTTTACGTTCTTGATCGTGACATGGTCGTGGAACCGGAAACCTCCGCCGAAGTTTTTCGGGATATGCATCATCTCGTGGATGATCGTTTCCGTCTGGTCGTGATCGCTGAGCTTGTCGAACCTCTCGGAGATGAACTCCAGGACATAAAAGGCTTTGATCCCCATCGCAATCTGCAGGACTTTGCTCATCCCGTGACAGCGGGCAATGACCCGTCTCGCGGAAGAGCCGAAGCTTCTTACGCAAACGACCTTATCTATATCGATGTGATGGAGGTCCAACGTTCGAACGATGTCCACGAACCGGGCTTGGATATCGTCCGCGATTTCATATCGAATATTCCGCGATTTCTTCTTCGGCATCCGATTCTCACCGAACCGGCCTCATGGAATCTAGCCTTTAGGCTTCATAAGCTGGATGTAGGGGGGATAGTCGGCGAGGGATTCGAAGTCTTCGTTGGGATGGAGGGCAGTGTAGGAGAAGCCGAGCTTCGTCGCCTGGCGGAGGAGATTGACCGCGCCTTCTTTGTCACCGAGGAGAGCGGCGATCCGCGCCCGCCAATACGTCGGGTGTCCGAAGGAATAAGGCTTCTTGTTCTCTTCGAGCTGTTTGGAGATCTTCAATCCTTCCTCTTTATCTCCTGATTGGACCGCAACCACCCCGAGATATCCCAAATAGGTGATATTGTCCGGGACATCGCTATGGAGCCCCTCGAATAAAGCCTTCGCTTTATCCCATTTCCCGAGGACATAAAATGCTATGCCTAAGAAGTATCGGTTTACCACGCTAGCTCTTTCCTGTTCGGGCCGACTCTCGTACCACTGAAGGGCCTGGTTCAATACTTGGACGGCATCTTCCTTGTATCCATGGGCTCTTAATTCCCGTCCGGCGCTCAGCATAATAGACCCGGGGGAATTGCCGCCCAGCGGTGGTAAAGTCTTGCTTTCCGCAAAAAGCCTTTGAAGGTCTTTTATCCGGCCCAGGGCGGCCAAAGCGCGGCATTCATAGGATAGTATCTCAAGCGATTCCGGAAGTTGCTCCCGACCGCGCCTGGCCTCTTTCAATTCCCTCTTATGATTTCCCAGCATATGATGAACGATAGTTAGCTGCTGCCAATAATATCTTTTCCCTTCCGGCGTCCGCTCCTTGTTGACGGGGTAACGGGTCAGCTGATTTAAAGCCTCTTTAGGGTAATTGCTATGGTATGCGTAGTAAGCCCAATTAGTTTCAAAATTAGATTCAAAATTAGATTCAAAATAAAAGCCAGTTTCGATGCAGAACTGACGCCATTTCCTAAGTCGAGTTTCGAAGTCTCCTCGAAGCCAAGCCTGTTGTACATCCAGCAAGAGGCAATCCGCGGAGGAAAGGTCCGGCCTGGATTTCTCGAGTTTCTGAACAAGTTCGTCGGCCATTGAGTATTGCCCTTGATAAATGTACAAGAGAGAGGCCCGAAGTAAGCCAGAT